>FWPV01002057.1_pt1 | contig 50978 bp, 43 predicted proteins | sample 2228371 | NCBI WGS metagenome assembly FWPV01 (sample SAMEA103939776, study PRJEB20133) | metagenome
GAGAATTTAACGCTTGCCGGCTACAGCGACTGGCGCCTGCCCAACAGAAACGAACTCCAGTCCCTGGTGGATTACAGCCGATATAACCCTGCCATCAACACCGCATATTTCGCCGACACGCGGGCATCCTTCTACTTATCATCTACTACCTACGCCAGTGATCCAAGCACTGCCTGGGGTGTCTTCTACAACTACGGCCAGGGGGTAGGATTCAATAAGCTGGACCGCTACGCTGTGCGGGCAGTGCGTGGCGGGCTGTGCGGGGACTCGGGTGATGCAGATGGTGATACAGTCTGCGATGGTGCTGACAATTGCCCCACTGCCTACAACCCCGGGCAGGAGGACGAAGACAGCAATGGCGTGGGGGATGTGTGTGAAGGCAGCAGCACCACCACGACGGTACCGGGGGAAGGATGCACGGTGGCTGTTCAACCTATGTTTCTGCCGCTCACGCCAGGATTGTTACCGCAGCTACGCCGCATTGTGCTCACCGGCGATGGTGCAAACTGGAATCGCACCTCTGCCGTGTCAATTGAGGACATTCCGATCGTGATGCCGCTGCGGATACAGCCTGCGCAGATCCATGCGATAATTGTAATTCCCAGCATGCTTTTTGGCAGATTCACCCCCGGTGAAAAAGCAGTGAGCGTGGTGACTGGCGCTGACGTGTGCACCGGCACAGTAAACATCCCGTAGCACAGAAGGCGCTGTCTGAATTTCCATTTGCACTGATAGAACCACCGAACGGATGGAGATGGCGTTACAATCTGGCATGCACGTATGAGGCAGCAAAACTGGTAACCGAGGAAGGGCGAACGGCAGCAAAAGCTGTCGAGGGAAATAACGACCGAGAAGATTGGTATGAATGGAATAAGGGAGTAAAATGTAAACCGCTCAAGTATATTTCGGACATAGCAGTTACTATTTCAGCAATGCTCTACCTGAGAAATTAAAACATGGAAACGTTCTTCTTTATTTTATTTGTTATTCTTATTGTTGCTTTCAAAACGTGTCGGAATGCAATCCGTAAATCAATAACTCTCATTATAGACTGGATGAAAGGTTTGGTTAGAGTGCGGTACATTAAGAACCAGATTTTAGAAGCACAAAAATTAGTTGATGAAATGGGTGATATAATTACAGAACATTTTGTTCCTGCGCCGTGCTTTCAATGTTATGAAACCAATATGGTGCTGGACAACGTAAGCTCAAACGGTAAATCTATTTCTTACTCCTGTGCAACTTGTGGCAAGGAAATGTTTGCTCCGGCATTAGATAAAGAGGCTGAAAAAATAGCCCGCTGTTGGGATAAAATCCAGGAAATCGCAGAGGAAATACCTGATAAATTCGATTCAGATGAAAAAGTTACGTTTGCCATTAAGTTCAAGACACAAGAAGCAATAATGCCGTATGACCAGACGTTTCGCGGAACCATTCCTCAAGAGGTTAAAAGTGAAGTGTGGCAAAGGGATGGCGGAAAGTGTGTTATATGTGGCGCTAAGGAGCAATTGCTGTTTGACCAGACTATTCCTGTGAAAAACGGGGCGGGAATCACAGCAATAAACATCCAAATAGTTTGCAAGACATGCGCAGCTCAGAAAAACGCAAACTCATAGCTTGATACTTCCTGCTTTTCCCTCTGCTGGTACTGAACGGCACGGCATAACCGGCTTATTCAAAAATTCATTACATTGAGTGGCATCGCCTCCTTGCGCATTTCCATTAACACTTGTATGCTCTTGCCAACTCCACAAGTATCCTGCCAAGGCGTTTGTGCCCTGCCTGGAGATACCATTTCTTCTGCCAGGCCAATATCTTTCTTGCCCCTTGCAGGTGCTCTTCTGACAGCTCCTCAAGAATTTTTAGCATTTCCGTTCGTGCTTGCTCAGCCGCCCGATCAAAACTATTGTCATTGTCCGGCATATTCTTCCCTCCCTTTTATCTTCCGTTACCCTTCCTCTATCTCGATCCCCAACTGGCGGAAGGTTTCCATAATCTTATCTTCGTAATCCTGCTCCGATATCCTGCCATCGCTGGCCGAGAGTTCTACTTCCAGTTTTTGAAAATTGCTCTGCAGCAGGTTCATCACGCCCATAATGTTGGCAACTTTGCCCTTCGGAATTTTGAATTTAAGGCGCACCGCATCTTTTCCCGGGATCTCCGCTTTTTTCGTTCCCGGCGGCACGTCAATGAGTGGTGGTTGAACTCCTTTGCCGCTGGGGGTCGCAGCTTCACCCGGAGTGCGTTCTTCCTTCTTGCGCTGCTCGTTGCAAACTGCCTCGCTGATTATGACTTCATGCGGAGACAAGGACACGGTTGGCTGCTGTTTGAAATAGCGGCAGACCGGCCGGCCGTCTGTTATTTCCCCCAGCCCGAAAATGCCCATCTTCACGCCCTCAACAATACCCTGTTCCAGCACGACGCTGCTGGTCATGCGGGTTTCACCCGGGGTTTTCAGCGATGCCTGGTAGATCTGCTCGGTTGACACAGAATCTTTGCCGGTCAGATACTTCTCCCGTATGACAATCGGGGCGATTTTTTCTATAACATCGCCATTGGTGCGCAATGCCTCAAAAACCTCAGCATCAAGGCTCTTTTGGCCCCCATAGGTCGGAATCCCCAGGTCAAGGGTTTTGAGGGAATCTTTCTCCGGGATGCCGATGGTGCGGTAGAGGCGGCGCACCGCTTCCTTGACGTCCTCTTTTGCTCTTTCCAGCTTTTTGGTTACTTCTTTTTTCTGCTCGTCAGTGAGCCGGAGATTCTTGTCTTTCATGATATACTCATAGGCGATGGCGCGTTTCAGGGTATTGGTCACCCCCTGCCGCTCAGATTCCAACGGATACAGAAAGAACAGGGTGTTGCGATACACACGCGGGGTTTACCCTTTGGTGCGCAGTATCTGGTCAACTGTTTCCGGCCGGTATTGCGATAACACCACCAGCTTTAATCTCTCAGTATCGGTGATGTTGCCTGAATTTTCTTCCCAGAGAAAAACCTGCAGTTTGTCGCCCGGCAAACTGGCTTTGAGCAATTCCTTCTCCAGGTCAACAAGTTCCTTATCCTTGATGTTCTCGATCTTGGTGAGCAGGATGCGGTTCAGGTTCGGCTGGTTGTTGAAGAAGTATTTATCTGCCGGGTTCTGCAGGTAGAACAGCTTATTCTTTAACTGTTCCAATGCTTCAGAAATAACGCTTGCAGGATGGCCGATGGTTGCCGCGGCACGTTTCAGCTCGCCGGAGCTTGCCCCCTTTTCCAGGCCGCCGGAAAATGAATACAGAAAAATGGCGGTTGCGGTGCGGGTTCCCAGATTCAGTCCTCTGTTTGCATCACCCAGAGAATCATCCACCTTTTTTGCTCCAGCGGTTTTGGAGGTTATATCAGCGGCAACAATGCTGTCATACTCTTGCCCAATATATTTCAGAAGTTCCTGCCGGATTTCCTGCACGCCCAGGTTAAAATCTGCAAGGCTAATGTAAGGGATATTTTTGTCCTTCAGGGCATGAATCACCAGCGCCAGCAGGCGCAGCACGCCGCGTGTCCGCTGGAAGGTGGGGAAACTGCCCCAGCGGTGATACAGCACATCAATGACTTCCGGCATAAAGGGATATGAGGCAAGGAATTTATCCCGATATTCACTTGGCTGCATATCTGCCGGCAGTATCCCGTCTCGTTCCGCATAGGCAATAAAGTCCTGCACAAGCGCTCTTGCCTCATCGTCTTTACAGGTGCTGAATAACCGCCGCCGGATGATATGGGTGATTTCATTCTCCTGCACCGGTGTATAAATCTTCTCGGTTCTGCCCGCCACCTTCTGCAACTGCTGATAGAGTGTTTCCGCCCCTTCATCATAGTGCTCCATAATACTGGATGGCAGGGTAACAACCAGGGAAACAGTATCCAGCGAGCTTGCCATTTCGGTTAGCTCCTGCATGAAGGCAATGCTTTGCGCGGCAAGGGTGCTTTTTTCCACCTTGACACCGGCAGCTTTGGTGGCATACTCCAGCACTTCATCCATCAGGATCAAGACCGGCGTGTGTTTTACCAGCAATTGCCGAAACTTTTCCCTCCCCGGTGACACGTTGTCAGAAAAATTTGTTATTTTACCGGTCAGTTGTTTTTCTATCAGCCCCCACAGCGTATCGTCTTTGCTCATGGCAGTGCCGACAATAACAACGGTTTTGGCCTGCCACTGCTTTGCCTTGTGATACATGGCAATCAGGGCATGGGTTTTGCCCCCGCCAAACGGCGTCTGAATTTGAATGACCGGGTCGCCGCCTTTCCCTTTCAGCCGTTTCTCGACAATGCCAAGAAGGTTTTCAAGCCCCTGGGTCAGATAGGTTTTTTGAAAAAAGTTGTCTGCATCTGTATACTCATCCGGGCCGCGACCCTGGTGCACTTCCCACAGGTCAGCGGCAAAGATGTCCATGGTCAGCCGACCTTCCAGAATATCTTTGTGCGGAACTGCTATGGTATGAAATGCTTTCATTACAACAACCTCCTCTGCCCTGTATCCTTTTTCATTTCCTCCTGCACTCGCTCTCTGCCGGCCAGGAAGCCATCCAGCAGCTTCTTTTCCCGGTCGTCATGCGGCAACGTTTCGGATATTGCCTGGGCTACCCGGTAAAATACCTCACCTTTACCAAAACCGGTGTTCTGCAATACTGCCACCATCTCGTCGCGTTTGCCTTTTTCCCATAAAAGCAGCACATGGTGCAGCACGTCAATAAGCTCGGTTGAGTCTTTCAACTCATCTAATGTTCGTTCATGCGGGCCAAGCACCCGGATAAATTCTTTCTCCTTTTTGATAAAGCCATGCTTATTCCATTCCTCTGCAACGTCAATGGAACAGCCGGTGCCAAGTTTCCGGGCATCGTCAAACAGGACTTTTGCAGCGCCAAACTCCCAGCGCCACAGCACATAGAACCGCGTCATGTCAGAGATTTCGGCTGAAAACCCGTTGTGCAAAATTTTCTTAACCGCATAGTCAGTTGAAATCTTCCGCACTTCGTCCAACAGCTTGTCGGCGCGAATGATGTTGCCTTCATAGTCCAGCACCTGTTCATATTTGCCGAATACCTCTATCGCCGAGCCGATGGCAGCAATAAAAAAATCTGCACCGCTAACCCCTTCCTGCCAGAGCCGGTCAAGTTTGGTGTTGAGATACTTTTTTAGTTCTTCTTTTACAGTGTTAAAAATGCCAGTCTGCTGCCGCACCATTTTACGGGCAACGATGTAAATGGAGGAGGCAAGGGATGCTGTTTCATTTGCATTCAAACGGGACTGCATCTCAGTATGCAAAGGCCATGCACCGGTCATAACAAGTCCAGAATCGAGCAAGGAGTTAATCAATGTTTCCCACCCTGCCGTTGATTTATGGGCATAGACAATGACGGCAATACCATTGGGTTTCAATACACGATAAATCTCTTGAAATGATTTTTTGAGCATGTCTTCAAAAAATTGTTTTGCCTGCTCTTTACTGCCGTGACGATATGGGTCTGATACAATTTCATTTTTTTTCGGTATAACCGGCGTTGAGAATAGATTTGGCTGGATATGTCCCAGTGAGCGTTTCAGCCAGACATAGAAAAAATCTGCCAGATTTGCATACCCGACATTGTCATAATATGGCGGGTCAGTAAAAACAGCGTCAAAGAAGTTGTCAGGGTGAGAAAGGGCAGTAGCTGAGGAATGGGTAATATGAAGGGACTCTTTATTAATCTTTGAACAATGTTCTATTGCTTCAAGCATCGGGTCTAAATCCCATTGACCTCTTGAATCACTGAAAGGATTTACCTCCCCATAATCCCACACCATTCCAAGTGCCTGTCTATCAAAAGACCTTTCAAAGGATATTACGTCACTTCTCCATCTTACGAGACAGTTTAAATGGGTGCCCAATTTATCTACCCCTAACCCCAAATAACTCACCACCGCGCGTGCATAGTCCTCATCATTCATTTCCTGCCTTATCTTCTCCCCCGCTTGTCGCACTTTTTCCGTAAAGGTAATGAGTGCCAGCTTTTGCCGCGCATTAAATAAGTCACCCCAAGTTTGCATTCCATACATCGGAGGTCTATCAACATCATGGCAGGGCGTTGGTATTCTTTCATCCGGCACCGGGTCTATGCCCCATGCAGTCATAAGAGACTGCCGTTTCTTTTGAAGATATTCTGCAGCACTCTGAAAAACATTCATGTCTTTTTCACTTGCCAGACGATAGCGTTTGCCGCTCTCACCAGGCATTTGCAATACCACTGCCACCATCCGCTGTCCTGCCCTGCCGTCCTGAAACAGTTTGCGGGTAGTATGTGCATCAACCGTTGCCCCGCAGACCGAGCAGGTTGCCACCGCGCGAGCCGTCGTGCCATTATCAGGGTCAAACCCTGGCGGCATTTTTTCGTATCCCGTGCCGACAATGTTAAACTTTACCTCTTTGCCCTGAACATAAGGATATAGTGCAACACTTTTTTTATCTTTTCTTGCCAGCCAGAACTGCCGCATCAAGGGGATTTCTGCACCGCAGGCTGGGTTCTGACATGGTATCGTCCTTGCCCAGATATATCCGACCGGAATTGAGCCATCCTTGTCCGGAGGATAAAATTGCCCAATGTCTTTTTTTGCCTCTTCTAACACCCAGTTCCCCCACTTTTTTACATCCTCAAGCAGGGGGTTCACCTCTGCTTCCCGCGCAAACAAGTTGCCATTGGCGCGGGTGGTGCGGGTAACCTTTTTCCCGTATTTCTGCGGGTATTCAAGCGTGCACTTCTGAATTAAAACAGCAACCGGATTGTAATCATTGGAATAGGTTTCACAGCCCAGGCGGAGGGCTTCAAGGGGAATTGCGCCGCCGCCTCCGAAGGGGTCAAGCACCTTTGGCGGTTTGCCGCCGTGTGCCCTCAAAATTTCTTCACGGGCTTTTCGTATCATCTGCTGGTTGAGAGAATTTTCCCACTTGGAAAGCTCTACTATAAAATTGCGCTGCCGGTTCCATTCGTCCGCAGTCTGTGGCGGCGGGATCAGCGCAGCATAGGCAGTGGCGCGGGAAGAAGCCAGCGGACGCCGCGCCCACCAGATATGCAGGGTCGAGATATGGCCATGCCGGATATTTTTTTCCCGGGCTGATTCAACACTCACTTCCTTTACCGGAAACGATTCCTCTATGAAACGCTTGTCGTTATTCACGTTTTCTCCTGATGGTCGTTACCGTTAACAGGTTACGCCTTTATTAACAATCTCATCATGCGGCACCACATAGCGCACCACTTCTATACGTTCGTCCGGGTTTAACTTTTCAGCCGGGTTATTTATACAATACAGCTTAGGTTCTTTTTTTGCGTTCATGACCGCATACAGATAATAATCTTCTTTGAACCGCTTGGCTTTGAACCATTCATTCTGGGTAAGAGCAACAGCGCCTTCTCTGGCGCGTGCCTTGACTTCGATGTAGCGGATTTTCCCCTGCTTATCCGTAGAGCGGATGTCAAAACCTAAATCGTCCTCTGATACATCCTCTGGTGTGCGGCCATTAGCCAATTCATGTTCCATAGCCACTTTCATCCCGATGAGTTCAGATTCTCTGTCCGTTGCCATACCATCTGAGGGCTGCTCTGCCTTTTTGATGCGGATGATGCCAATAAAACGGGGCATACTCATGGTAAGACTTGTTTCTTTCTGTATCTCATCTTTCAGGTCAGTTAGAGCCTTTTCATATCGTGATTTGAGTTCTTCCTTGTTGCGAATGACGAGGTCAACATTTTCTCCCCGGTCTTTGCGGCTATATAAACCAATCAAGTCGCCATCCAGCTCCAGGATGAGATGATCCAGAGACGTTATGCCGTATTTCTCTTTTATTTCTCCCTGGCGGGTGCGTTCCTGTATTAATTCAGCTTTGTATGCTTCAAGTTTCGGAATAACGGCATTGATGGTCTTATGTTTGAGCGCCTCGATATCTGCGGGTTCATTATCATGATCGGTTGCTTCCTGAAAATCCCAGATGATTGACGGTGAAACCGGTGTTACCGTATCGCCATTGACATAAAAGCTGAACAGCCGTTTGCCGGCTACTCTGCCCGTGCCGTCCTTAATTTCACCTTCATAATACAGGATATGACCGTCGAGCTTGCCGTCCGGGTCAATAAAGGTGGCGCCGTTCATAAGCGACGGCGTGAAGGTTGCCTCTACCCAGTTCATGACCCCTTCAAACAGCGGGTGGCCGAAGGTAACAAATTCCACATCCGGGTTCTTAAAGGCGATTTCCTTATCAAAAGTGGCGCGGGGGTATTTTTTCAGCAAATCGCCGAAGGATTTTTTAAAGGTGTCCTCTCCGGCAATCTGGCGGATAACGGCGGGGATGCTGTCAATGGCAAGCAGCCCGTCTTTCAACTCCCGGTGTTTCCCGTTGGCTTTGCCAAAAGCCTTTTTAAAAAAACTCTCGGTGTATTCCGGTATCAGGCGGTGTTCCCGTGCCTGCTGCGCCATCTCTTTGATGCGGGTGTAGTCAATAAACCGGGTGGCAAGGCTTTCGCCCAGGTTTTTCTTGACCTGTCTGATGTAATCGTCATCTACGGTAATATCAATGTCTTTGAGAATCTCGTCAATGCTGCGGGCATTGGCAGCAGCTTCCATGAGGATCTGGGAGAGGTTTTTGTTATACAGCACCTCGCTCAGCACATCAAACACCTTGTCGCTGCCCATTGCATCCCGGATTTCATCCAGCTTTTCAAACAGCCGGTTTAACACCATCCCCTCCCGGCTGTCTATGGCAACCAGGTTGAACACATAAACTTCCTTCTGCTGGCCATAGCGGTGGATACGGCCCATGCGCTGTTCCAGGCGGTTGGGGTTCCAGGGGATGTCGTAATTCACCATCAGGTGGCAGAACTGCAGGTTGATGCCTTCACCGGCTGCCTCGGTTGCTACCAAGAGGTCGGTTTCGTTTTTAAAGACCTTTTCTGCCTTGACCCGCTCCTCAAGTCTCATGCCGCCGTGTATAGTGTTAGTGGCATAGCCCCAGGAGCGCACCTTCTTTTCCAGATAATCAAGCGTATCCCGGGACTCGGTGAATACCAGCACCTTTTTATCTTTTGGTTCCGGAAACTTCTGCTGCAGTTCTTCCAGTGATTTTCTGAACTCTTTCAGCTTGATTTCCTCTTCGTTCTGGATAATCTGCCGGGCATCTTCGATGAGCTTTTCCAGCACCTGGATTTCTTTTGTCAGCTCCTCCCGGTTCTCTGCAACACTCAAGGTCTCCCACAGCTCCTCTTCCTGCCAGCGTTCTTCTTCGCTTAAATCTTCAACGGCTTCAAAGTCAAATGTGCCGGTGACGGGTCGCTCCATATCGCCAGCCAGCAGTTCCTCAAGCCGCTTTTTGCGGCGCTCCAGAGATTTCAGGAGGGCATAGGTGCTGGAAGCAAGGCGGCGCTGCAGGATGACCAGGGCAAAGGCAACGTTGCGCTTCTTATCCTTGGCCAGCGCTTTGTTGTACTGGGTCTCCACATATTTTGACAGCGCGTTATAGAGCTCCTGTTCCCGAGGGGATTGACGTTTCCATTGAAAGGCAACGGTTTTAACGTGGCGGGGCAGAAACAAGGGTCTGCCTTCAAAGTCTTTTAAATCCTCTTTGATGCGGCGGATGAACAGGGGATTGTCCTTTGCCTGGATGGAACTCTGGAACAGCTCATTGGTGGCAAAAAAACCGGGCTCCAGCAGGTCGATAAACAACCGGAAATTGTCCGGATCGCCTTTGTGCGGTGTGGCGGTCAGAAACAGCAGGTGCGTGGCGGTGCGGGACAGGGTTTCACCAAGCCGGTAGCGGCTGGTTTTGTTGATTTTATCACCATACTGATAGGCGCTCATCTTATGGGCTTCATCTATGATGATCAGGTCAAAATACGCACTTGACAGGGATGGCAGCACATCATCACGCTTGGCAAAATCCAGGGAGGTGATGACCTGGTTCTCCCGCAGCCAGACGTTTTCCCCATAAAGCGCATCCAGCAGCCCCCGATCTACGACCATAAACCTTTCTTCAAACCGCTCTTTCAGTTCCCTGCGCCATTGGTCTTTGAGGTGGCCCGGGGCAACGATTAATATCCGATGGCACTGATTGCGCAACTTCAGCTCTTTAATAATCAAACCAGCCATGATGGTTTTGCCGGCGCCTGGATCGTCGGCAATGAGAAACCGGATGCGCGGCAGTTTCATGACATAGCCATAGACCGCCTCAATCTGGTGGGGCAACGGGTCAACCTTGGAGGTGTTCATGGCAAGCAGCGGGTCATACAGGGAGGCAAACCGGTAACGGATGGCCTCAAGGCTGAGAAAGACCTTCCAGGGCTCTTCGGCGCAGGTGGTTTCCGCACCGATTATGGTGAAGCTGTTACATTCTTCAGCAGAGATAAGCTGGTCAACGTGGTGTCGGGAACCGGTGGTGGCGCCAACGATATGAAGATAATCTCCCGTTTGCTCAATGAGCTTAATTTCAACCGGCTCCGGCCACAAAGAGCCGTGAATAATCATGCCAGGTTTTATGGTGGTCATATGCCAGGCAGGAGTGCCCCTCTCAATTGGTGGAAAAGCCGCGGAACAGCAAGAACAGCAGCTTTCTATTGTTTTCAGAAAATTACCAAAAGTGCCGCCATGCGTCAACGGGAATATGGGGGATATAATCACCTGCCGGGTGAGCCATTAACACGGGGACCTGTTTCATTCGGTGTTATAAATGTATGGGTTTATGGAATGACCACCTGGGGTGACTTATTCAATGCGCGGCAAAAGCTGGCACTCATTTCCTTTACAGAAAAGGTGCAAGCGGGGGAGAATACTCGATTACTCAGTTTGAAAAATATTTCTCGCACCTTTTCAACCGCCTCATTTATACCAGTGTTTTACCGCAGAACCGACAGAGTTTTGCTTTTGCTTTAATAATCTCTGCGCAATAGGGGCATTCTTTTGTCTCGGCAGGATTGCGACTGCTTCTGTTGATGGCCTGCGCCAGTTGTTCTGCCTGCTTTTTCATAAGGGTCTGACGAAACTCTTCCTGGCATTTCGATATGGTATCTGCGAGCAACCGGGGGTTACTTACCGAATAATATGTCGTCATTCCGCCCTCTGCCGCTGTTTGTATTTGCACATCACCATACCCCAGAAGTCTTCCCCAAAAACTCTGGGCAAAGGACACATTGTGGACTTTATCAAGGGGGCTTTCCTTGGCGCTGTGCGACAGGACGCCAAACTCATCAATGATTCGCAAATTGGTGACCACCCAAATATCATACTTCCGGTCCAATATCTTCCAGAGCAGATATAGCAGCGGTACCAGGGCGGCCACAAAACAAACCATGCCAAAGTTCTTATTAAGCCAGACAGCCACGACCGCAATGATAACGAACAGCAGCATGATCAGGCACGGCTTGAGCAACACGATCCAATGTTTGCGACTCTCCAGAATGAGTTTTTCGGAGGATTTAAGATGTGCCCGCATCGTATCAAACGCTTTTGTTTAAATGGTTTTTTGCAAATTATCACATCCCGAAAATTGTTGCAGCAGAATAAATTGAAAGGATACACTTTTCCCCGTGCGCAACTGACCAGAACAACAGGAGGGGGTAACAAAAAATCATTCTGAAGGAGCTGACAGGTCGCGTGCTGATCCAGGTGCAAAAACCTGGTTCAGAGAGGGATGCTTCGCCCCCCAAAGGCATTCAGGACTCAAAATGACGCCCAATAGGATGCGTAATCTGTACCATTCATCTGGGTGGAAGAAATCATATTGAAGCTTAACTGTAACGGCGAGCGGTGTGTGTAGGAAAAAAGTCGCGGCAGAAGGTTTGTTGGTTGGTTATTTTTTCAAGGTCCCAGTAAAAAAACTGTTTTAAACAGGGGGCGATACGTATAAAGCACATTAGCCAGGGGCACCAGAATCAAAACCACAGTTAGTATGAACAGCAGCACCCGTTCACTTTTGGGAAATCCATTGACGCTCCAATAGGAAAGGAGAAAAACGACGATCAATGTGTTAATAGCGAAGGCAAATATGGGCATGTGCAGGTTTGTCTTGCTGATTTATTTCAACAATGCATCGGTAAAACCCATGCGTGCGCCTGGTTCACCATTACTGCCCCTCACGCCAGTAAATGGTGCCGCTTTTGGGATTGATTGCCGGCAAGACTTCTATTTCAACAATGACGCCGGTGCTCTGCTGGCCGTAGATGCTGCCTCCCTCTTCATTTCCGGCATGAATGCCAATGCTTGACGACATACCTTCTCCCAGTGAAATGGAATCAAGAATCACCGTGGCATTTTCTGAAGGGGTGCCGACCACCCGTTTTTTATACGCGGTGCCCGTTTCATAATATACTGCATACAACCTGCTGGCTCCGCCATAACCACACACATCAGAGTTTGGCGTGAAGGCCGGAAACAGGGTTATGCCGCCAAACAATGCCGGTTTATTAATAATCCGCTCCGAGGGGCTGCCGGACACAAGGCTTCTTCGCCATCCCGGTTTTTCTTTCAGCGCCAATTTCAATTCATTGAAGGTTGTTATCGAAGAATCCCCGCCTGCTAACACCGTGACAGTGCCATCAGGCTTTATTTGATACGGATCAGCATTAAACAGATCAGCATGACTAATCGGGCACGCAACATACTGATGGTAGCAGGTATTTTTATTCGGCCCATTCGCATCAAAAAACGGATCCTTGATGCCGTAATAATAATTCTGCTGTGCGGTCGTCTTATCTGCCTGGGATATATAACGGCCCGTTCCCATATAGACCCAGACATTATCCTGCTTATCCATACTCAGGGTAAAAGGTGCGGTAAACGGCGCCGGCGCGCTGAACAGCGTGCTCCACTGCCAGTTGTTCGGGTTTGTTTCATAGACCGCATCGGTTCCTTCTATGTAAGGAACATTCGTTATCGGAATTGCGAGCTTGTACGCTTTCCCTTGCCACGTGCCGCTCAAATAGCTCTCTCCCACATAAATGGCATCGGCGCTGTAGTTCAGCGATTTATCAACAGCAACGGGCGAATTCATGAAGGCATTATTTTCACTGCCTTCAAAATATTTCAGCAGCTCCCCGGTTAGCAGGTTGATGATGAAAATGCGCCCTCGCTGGGTGCTGTTGCCGTCATAATCGGTCGGGCCCGAACCAATGGTGCCAAACCACTGGTCATGAACTTTTATTACCCCGGGGGTATTTATCGTCAAACCAAGATTCGGGTAGTTCCTTTCCCAGAGCAGCACCGGATCACGAGGATCCGTTATGTCAATCGCGGCAAAACTGGGCTTGAAGGTGCCGACACCGGCAACCGTTATGTCTTTACCACCCATATTCAGGCCGCACAGCAGCAGCGTCCCCCAGCCGTTCGGATGTTTTGCATCATCAGAGAAAATTTTTACATCAACAACCTTTGGTTTCAGATCAACATAGGGAACGTGGGTATAGGACTCTGCGGGAAGCCATTTCAAATGGGGCAGCAAACACTGCGGTATATATGCCCACAGTTCATCGCCAATCTGTTCTGTGGTTCCGCCTACCTGCTCAAATCTTTTGGCCTCGGCACTATAATACCCCGAGGTAAATGCATGCAGCATCCCGTCGTTGGCACCCACATAGACCATGGTTTCACGATTTTTGTACGTTTCATAAAATGTCTGATACGATTCATCGTCATACAGCAGGCCGTAATTTTCTACCGGCTTGGCAATTGAGACCGGTGTAGAATAGACGATGTCTCCCAGTTTCCAGACTTTATCATTGATTGTGCGCGACCGCAAAACCGGATCGCCTGTATAGGCGGAGGAGTCTTCAGCAACGCCCCGGATGTAATGAATAAGATTGTGTACCCGGTCGTCATAGGTTGCCCCCAGATAACTCCAGGCGCTGTCACAGGCTACGCCTAATAATGGTTTTATGGTTCCGGCATTGGAAGTGGTAAATTCGATAAATTCCCCGATCTCCGCCTGGCCGTTGCTATTGGCATCTACAAACGTATAGATGGTTCGGGTATCAGCATCCCGGTAGGCAAGGCGCTTGCCTGCCTCCCAAATAGGGTTTATTTCCTCCAGACCGAGATATTCTGGCGTTGCCGTCGCGGTGTCGGGATAGGGATTTGAACTCACATCATAGCGCTTTACTTTCGATTCGCCCGACTCCGGGTCAAGATAAAATGAGAGGATTTTGTCGGTATGCACATTCAGTGACTTATCGTTATCGGTGTCCTCGCGCAGGTTGCCGTAGGTATCCACCCACAATGATTGCAAATACCCCGTCCATTTGATTTCATTAATGCCGTCAATATAAGCCGGCCTGAAATATGCCTGCACCAGGGTTCCCTCGCCTTCACCCGTTGTGGCAAGAACTGAGACTGCGGTGCCGGAGGCGGCTCGTCGCAAAATATCGTTAATTGCCAACATGAGCTGCCGCTCAAGCTGATATCCATCGGTTGCCGCATAGTAGGTATCCGGGTCGCCATCGCCATTGGCGTCCCACTCCAGTCGCTGCTCAGGCGGATCGGTGTAGGTGCCATCAGGTCTATTATTTCCGTTTCTATCATTAAAGCCGCCCAAACGCGCTGCGTCTTTCAACAGTTGTTTGCCCTGCTCATCGCCGGCAAATGCATGGACGACATACAGAATCATGTTCTGGCTGCCATCCAGGTCAGGGCGCAAATCATTGGTGCGGGCATAAAGCGCCAGATCTTTCAAATAGTCCGACCCGCAGTTCGGAAAACTATAGCCATAGGTTTCACAGGCGGTTGCCGTCACCTCCCCATCTCTGACAATATCCACCTCATCATTTGCAAAAGAGGTTTCCGCGCTTTCCCCGGAATAATTTTTATACTGATTGGGTATTTTTCGATCAACAGACGGTGAGCCGTCGTTCAGCAGGATAACAAAACTTTTTGAACACTCAATATTGCCCCAGGGGTCGCCGCCGCTGTTCGGCAGGGCATTATTGGGATAGTCAAGGCCGCCCTGAATGGGTTCCTGTTTAAAATACTGCATTGCCACATAATATGCCTCGGCAAGCGGCGTCAACGTGTTGCTGTGGGTATTCTGCAGGTCGGTTATCAGCGACGTCATATTCGTACCGATGGGGCTGACTACTCTCCCGCCGCTTTCGCCTGAACCGGTGCCGTAATTAAAAAACAGATTGCCCCATCGCGCTTTATCGCCAACCCGCTGCAAAACACCGGCCAGATTATGATCCGGCCCAAAATCCTGCGGCTCATACGCCTCTTCCTTTTGCACTCTGATATTGTAGCGTTCAGCATAGCCGCTGTAAGGATCTGCATCATTTGCATCTTCCCCAACATATAAATAGCCATCTTTAATGCCATAGCAGCGCAGCCCGTTATAGGGTGCAACACTGGTTGCGCCGCTGAAATCGTTGGCAAACCATTTCTGATAATAGCAATCCCTGTCATCGGGCGCTTCGCCGATGTTGGTCTGGTTTCCCGTTCCCTGCCGGCTGGTGGCAAGCCCGCCCATGAGGACTTTGCGCAGCACATCAATGCGTCTCATGCAGAGCCAATTCAGCCAGTTTCCAGACCATTCTCCCGAAGCGCTGCGGACAAATGTATCAGAACTGTAGGTGTAGCGCGCAGACGGGTCAAAATATCCATAATATTGCAAAGGGGTCTGCGGGATAAAGGTGTATGTTATGATGAGCATGGGCGGATTTATCTGATCGCCATCATATGATAACGCCTGGCGAACGCCGCTGCCGGAAAATTTAAACGCCATGGCATTGTTGGCAGTCCAGCCGCCCCTGTTTACCAGTTCCTGAACTATTGGAGCGAGGTCCGGCGTTTCATAAAATACCCCGCTGCTCCACCTCGGGACGGCATCCCAGTTCACGGCTGCTGTGGTATTGGACCTGCTTGATATATTATAAGCTGAAGAAGCGAATACCGCGGCATTATCCGTATTCTCCCCATATATCACCAGGGATGTTGCCGAGGTATTTCGAGCAGCGCTCTTGAATCGGATGAGCGCTGAGGAGATTGTTGCGCCCGGCGGGATATCAACATTCTGGAAACGCAAGCCAACGACCTGATTGACACTGCCGCTCTGAATCAAATCCAGCACCCCGCCTGTTAAATCAACCGCGCCATCCGTGGTGGATTCTTCAGCATCATCAGCGGATTGGCGAATCTTAACCTGTATGGTTTTACTGCTGGGTCCGCCTTCATAGGGGTCGGTAATATCCTGTCCGGCACCGTTCCAGGTTCCGTAGGCAGCAAAATTGGTGCTTTTAGAATTATCAAGCATAATCAATATATTGGGTTGAACCGAGGCGCTCACCTGAAAAATCGGATAATTGGTATAGGTTGCCATGCTGGGCTCGCCTGAACATGAGACGCTGGTAGTTGTCGTTGCTGCTGTCGTGGTGGTCGTCGGTGGTGTGGTCGTGGTCGTTGATACAACAGTAGTGGTTGGTGCAATGGTGGTGGTGCTTGCTTCTACTGAGGTAGTCGGTTCGATCGAGGTGGTAACCGGTTCTGTCGTGGTTGTCGTGATTGACGGCTCAATTGTGGTTGTTGTGGTCGGCACAGATGTTGTCACCGCCGGCAACACGGTAATGGTGCGCGTGTAGGATTGGGAAGCATTACAGCTCGGGGTGCATGCCCGATAGGTTACGGTATAGGTACCTGCCTGGCCTGGGGCGGGTGTCCAAGAGAATGTGGCGGTATAGGTGCTTCCAGATTTTGTTACCGGACCAATGCTTGCGCCCGAGATCAGCGGTGAATAGGAAAATGTCACACTTTTGTTGCTGGTGGCGGTAAGTGTGAACGACAGCAATTCGCCCTCGTTGACGGTCTTGTTGCCGGGGTCAGTGAAATTTAACGTGTCGGCATGCGCCGGCGATTGCAGCAGCCATAGTGTAATAACAATAATTATTATGAAGACCCTGTTTTTTGTCGTGTACACATTTTTTGATTTCATTGTTTTTACCTGTGTTCCCTATGATGTTTTATTGCCATGGAACATAGCCATAACCAACAACAACCTCGGCGATGGGAACGGCGCGGTCAATTGTGCCGTCAGTCAGACGCAGATTTCTCACGAAGGCACTGCGCGTCGCATCCCACGCAGGAATAGTTCCAAGCATGTGAATGTTATAAATAATACGATGGGTGCTCACGCCGGCTCCTTCGGCGCCGGCCGCAAATTCAACTGCGCCGCCGGTTACGTGACGGACGTCAACTTTATCAATGTCCAGATCAAGGTTAAATTTATTCTTTATCCTGATGGACATGTCAGGTGAATTTTCAACTGTGTCAACAGTCTGATTGTTCTTATCCCATCTGCCTGAGTATAACGGCGAGTCATCTCGCCCCTCCAATAAAAACGCACCGTCTAATATCTCCACATATTCGTTGCTTCCCAGGTCAGCAAATTTCTCATTATCTGACCATGTGCCATAGGCATTTTTTTCATACAATGCCGCGACGGGAGCGGCATATCCTGCCTCTGTCGGGTAAAAGGTTTCTTTATGCACTTTTTCATTGCCGGCGATCTCTATCTCCGTGATGCTGGTATTCATGACCGCAATGCCGATGATGCTGCAAATGGTAAGCATAAAAAGCGCCAGTATCAGTACAAACCCTTGCTCGCACTGTGCCGATAATGTTGACGGTTTCATGCGGTGACTCCTTTTTTTTCTAACCCGAGCTGCACGCCGTTACACCTTGTGTTACCCATGTCTGGATATGGTAAACCGCAGCAGCACCGGTTTGGTGATCGTTACTGTGTTGGGGCTGCTTTCATCAATTTTTTTTATGACTACTGAATTCGCAATTTCCACCGTTGTGGTGTTTTGCAGGGGATAATTTGCGGTGACGCGCCAGGTCATGGTCGTGCCTGCTGCGCGAACATTTGGCAACTGCTCTTCCGTGAACAGGCCCAGACCCCAGGTTTGAAAGCGTTCCAAAGCCGTCGCACTGTCGCAGGGCACCGTCAACTCGGTCGCAGCAGTGTCAGCCGCATTATTATCAAGCCCAGCAACACGGTCATAGGGCTGCCTCATCAGCCATTCCATCCAGGCTTCGCTCACCGCGCAGCCTTCGGTAACTCTGCCGGCAAACACATTCGCCTGAATAGCTTTGGTTTGCATAGCGGCGACTCCCAGCAGCCCCACCACCAGCACAACAATGGCAATCATAACTTCAACAATGCTAAACCCATCCTGTCTCGCCATACGACACGATCCTCTCACAGTAATCCCAAATTTCTGCATTTGATTTCGGTGATTAATACCTTGCGTTGATGCGAATCATTGAAGGGCCCCCACACAGCACCCCCTGAATCATGGTTGGGGTTGGAGGCTGGAAAATAGCGCGCAGTATCACGGTAGCCCCTGATTGTTTCTTTCGTTTTTACCAGCAGCGAAATTTCTATGGAGCGGATATCCGCCGTGTTGGCGGGATTGGAAGTCACTGTTCCGTCTGCAAGATGATACAAAAATTCAAGGGCATCAACATTATCGGCCACCGGTTCCAACCCGCTGTTGTTCGGCGCGATGCCGGTTTCTCTGCCCAAGTGGCACGGCATACCATCCGCAATGCCGTCGCCGTTGTCATCATTGGTCAAGGCATAGCGAACATATTCGTTGTTTTGAATAACCCCGTCGCCATCTTCGTCGCGGGCATACCTGAACGCAGCGGCACGGGCGATGTTATTGACATTGTTTGCCGCATCGGCTTTTTGGCTCGGATCATAGCCGGCCATCCTGATATCCCTGCCCAGGAAAAACAGTGCGGTGCGAAGATTTTGCTGCATATCTGACACCTGCACCTGGGTGTGATAGGAATTCTGCTGCGCCTGATAAGAAGCATATAATGCTGCCGAAGCTATGCCAAAAATTGCCATAGCTACCAAGAGTTCTACCAGGGTGAATCCAGAGCTGTGGTTGAGAAGCTTTTTCATGTGCAGTACTCTATGGTTATCTGTATTGTTCATCAGTTCCACTTGCCATGTGCCCACTGTCGGAGAACAATTCTTCCCGAGGCGTGCATACCCACAGCATAGGTTTCCCCTTTGTCGTTTTGCAAATAAACATAACCCGCATTGTTGCAGATTCCCTGATTGTTGATAGTCGTGCTGTTTCCGGAGAATGAGATGCCATTGGATGGCATTTCCTCAGAGGGATTTGCGCTGACCGTTGCGCTGCCGTGGCCAAATGAAAGTCCTCTTTCAAGACGGAAGGGGGCACCGTTGTTAATCGCGTCAATAGAATACGTATTGTTATTGCTGTTAAATCTCACCGTAACGCTGGTATTGTGTTTTACCGCCAGGGAGCGGGCTTTGCGCAGATTTGAGCAGAGGTCAACGGACGTATTTTTTAATCGATATGTTGCACCAGAGGTAACAAAATTTGGCACGGCAATGACGCCTAATATGCCGATAATGCTGATGACGATCATAAGTTCTGTCAGCGAATAGCCTTGTTGATTTTTTTTCATAACGCTTTTATTCCTTTCTGGTTTTTGACTTCCGAAGAATCGCACAAACTATTCCAACCAATCTTGCTTTCAAAAATTATCGCTCGAAAACAATTAACGATTTGAATTTCCTTAGCAAATTAAATGGTCCGGCCGTTCTTATCCAAGTCTTCTGTATTCTGAGCGATACACGGCTTATTAAATAATTTTATAGTTGGTCTGATATTTTATACGGTTGGCATTACTGGGGAAAAACTAAACGTTTTGGTTAACCGGCGGAAAAAGTTTGCTTTGATGAGAGTGGGTTTTTGCAAGATTAATTCTTCCGAGCAGGACGCTAATAGGATAACCTCCCGGGGCCGCGATGCGTTTTCAGAAAGAAAAAGCAAACCATTATTGGGAAATATATCCTTTAAAAAATATTGAGAGATTCTCAGGCAGGGCTTAATAAGCGAAAAACTGCTTTTACAATGAGCTGCGTCACAAAATAAAAATTTTTTTTGTGGCATACTGTGATTAGCTTCACATAATCCCCCCATTATGTGGGCCGGGGTTGCGGCGGAATCGCCGCCCCACCCCCTTTCTGTAGCCCGGGGAGTGGCATAAGCCGCTCCCCGTTTTTTTAAAATTGGCATTGCGTTTGCCGAAAAGTAGTTTATGCTGAAAATCTGTAATCTGAAATAAGCCCATAACGTTTATGCCTGACATGAAAAATAAAACCCAGTGCGGCCTCACGCTGATTGAATTGCTGGTAGTGATAACCATAATTGGTATCCTTGCAACCGTTGCGGCACCCTATTTTATTTCCTACCGGGATAAATCACGAATCGCTGCAGCTCTTCAAACGGCTCAGACCATACGGGACGCGTTCGCTTCTTATGCTCAATCCCAAGTTGAAAATCTATATCCTGAAAGCTCTGAAATATCTGATTGGGAAAGTCTTAAAACTATGTGCCGTCATAACGGTGCTAATTTAAAAAATACCGAAGCGTAACAGGGGATTGAATTTATTTCATATACAGTTGCCGAGGATCTGAGCGAATATGAACTCAAATTACGGGTCATGGGAATTGATGGTGCAATATTAGGAAGCATTATTGAAATTAAAACGTCCGGCATTGTCAAATATACCATGGAGTGAAAGAGACTTTACATAATGGGAAATGATTAGCGCCGCTCTTTCCAGTATATCGCCCCGCTGGTTGCCCGGTGGGGTGGAATCACCTTCACGGTGAAAATCTCGCCGGTGCTTTTCTGCAGAAAAACCGTGGCACCCTCCTGCCGACCCGCCTGAATAGAAATACCTCCTGTTAAACCGCTGCCCAGCTCGCTTTTTTCGGTCACATCTGAACCAGTGTTAGGTGTCTTATTGCCCAGAATTTGCCTGCTAAACGCCGTGCCCGTCACATAGTAAAGTGCATACAGGGAGCTGATGCCATCGGCTATGCATGCATCCGTGTCGGGCGTAAACGTCGGAAAGAAGACCATACCCCCCACCAACGCCGGTTTTTGCAGCACGCGCTCTGCCGGCATGGTTGCGGCAAGAGTTCGATACCAGCCGTCCTTTGCCTTCACTGCATTTTCAAGTTTATCAAATGTTACAATTGCGGCATCACCCCCGGTTAACGCTTCAACAACGCCGCCAGCTTGAATCCGGTAAGGATCGGCATTAAACAGATCGGTATCGGTCAACCTGCAACCTTGGTTTTCTCCATTATGAGCATAGACATGGAAACAGGCTGCCTTTTTGGGGGAAGCAGCATTATAGAAAGGGTCTTTAATCCCATACAGGTAATTGCATTGATTGGCTGCCGATCTCTTGGCATCCTTATCGGCAAACGACACATATCGGCCGCTTCCCGCATAAATCCACACGGTATCGCTGCTGTCAACGCTTAATAAAAAAGGAGCAGCCAGCGGCGCCGGGGCATCAAACAGTGCGCTCCATTTCCATTGTGCGGGATTTCGTTCGTAAACCGCCTTGTTCCCTTCGGTATAGGTTCCATTGGTTATCGGGATTGCCAGCTTATAGATTGTGCCGCGCCAGCGACCGTCCGCTGCAAGAGAGGAAGCCCCCACATACACCGCATCCACGCTGTAATTGAGCCCTTTATCCAGAGCCACCGGAGAATTCATCCAGGCATGCTGCTGCGAAGTTTGAAACCAGCCCGGAAAGCCATCGGATGCCTGTAATGTGCCGGTGCGCAAATCTACAATATACACGCGTCCGGGGTTTGCACTGGTGCCATCGTAATCAGTGGGGCCGGAAGACAGCACGCAGAGCCAGGCATCGTGAACTTTGATAACACAGGGCGTTGACGTGGTAAATCCTAAACCATCAAAGTTTTTCTCCCACAGCAGCACCGGCGGGCGTTCAGGGTCAGTGACGTCAAGGACAGCATAGCTGGATGAAAATGTCTTGCTTCTCCCTGGGAATGCGTCATCAACGACAGTTATTGGTTTGCCTCCCATGTTCATGCCGCAGATCAACACTGTTCCCCAGCCGTTGGGATGCACGCTGTCAGCATTAAAAATCCGGGCATCCACGACTTTTGGTTTTAAATCAACATAACTGAGGTGATTATACGTCGGCAGCGCCAGCCATTTTAAATGCGGCAGCAGATTCTGCGGTATATATGCCCACAGCTCTTCGCCAATCCCGACCGTTGCCCCGGGGGTAAAACGCTGCTCTTCTGCATGATACCGACCGGCGCTGAACGCATGCAGCATGCCGTCGTTTGCCCCGACATACACCACGGTTTCCCGTTGGCGGCAGGCGTTGTAAAATTCCCGATAGCTCGTATCATCATAGAGCAGCCCATACGATTCAACCGGTCCTGAGACAATGACCGGGGTAGAATGCACAATATCGCCAAGCAGCCAGGGGCGGGTCTCACCGTCAATGGTAAAATCGCGTGTTCGCAGCACGGGATTGCCTGCATATATGGGGGCATGGTCTGCTGCCCCGCGGATGTAGGCAATTAGATTTGCCGCGCGCTCCTCCGGCCTTGCACCCAAGGTGTGGTAATCGCCGCCAGTGCCCACCGCAAGGTAGGGTTGCAGCAAAGCGGCATTTTGGGTGTTGAACTCGATAAGCCGGTCCGTGCAGGTAAAGATGCTGCGCTCCTCAGGCGCGCGCGCCCACAGCTTCTTACCGGCTTCCCATAATGGCTGCAGCTCCTCCAGGCTCAAAAGGTCATGGGTGTCACTTTTTTTGTCGGGATTGTTGAGATCCCCGGCATAGCGTTTCACGCGGATCCCCCCGGTTGCGGCATCATGAACGATCTCGACAATCCTGTCCTCGGCAGGATTTAACTGGTAATCATGCACGGTATCTTCCCGCAAATTGCCATATGCGTCAATCCACAATGATTGAAGATACCCCGTCCAGCCAACCGTATGCTGGCCGCTGGTGTCGGTTATGCTGGGTTTGCAGAATGCTTGCAGCAGCATGCCCTCGCCCTTTCCACCAGCCGACCATACCGCGGCTGCCGTGCCAGAAAAGGTATTGTGCATCATCGCCGCAAATGCTTTGTTCAGTTGCCCTTCAAGCAGTGCCATGCTTGAACCATAAAAATAGTGATCCGGCGTGCCATCGCGATCGGCATCCCATTCTCGCGGGTCATCCGGAATATTATTGCCATTGCAGTCTTCAAATGATCCCCATTTGGCTGCGTACCAGAGTGGATTATGCAGCAGCGGTTTTTGTTCCGGACGTGCTGCGGTGAATGACCGGGTGCTCACCAGTGGCAGTGCCGTGCCGGGATGCTGCGGCGCATCAAGGAAATAGTTCACATCCGCAGACTCTTCGGTATCCCGGTCCCGAATGACCAGATACGTGCCATCTTCTGTGGTTCCTGCAATAATATAGCCGATATGCTGAATTAAACAGCTATTGGCAGACTCAGAGGCAACACTGATGGTAACGGTATCCCCGTGCACCTGATATTCATACCATACCGTTGCATCCATATCATGATCAGCACCCTGTTCAAGATCTTCAAAGTTGACCAAGAAGCGGCCGCGATCGGCGGTTTTCTGTTCAACGTAAAAATCCGTCACGGTGCTCGTTGGTTGAAACGATCCGGCGTCAGGAACCACGCCCAGGCAGCCGCCCACTGATTTTGCGAACGGAGTTACCGTGACCATGGCAGCCCCAACCGGTATTGTCATGTGCGGCGAGGAGGGCGCCATGCCGGCGGCGACGACCGTTATATGCTGATCGTTTTGCGCACGCGAATTCACGTCCTCACGATGCCCGTAATAGGCTACTGCGGCCGCATAAAAACTTCCCTGTCCGGAAGGGGCCTCCGGACATAAGCCGCGTATCGTCCCCAGTCCGGTGATCGTTTTTTCCGTGCAGGCATTGTTCGCGCTTGTGCCTGCTTGCCCGATCACATATGACCCGCTGATACCTTCCGCAGAGCCGATGGCATTGGCAAGCTGGGCGACGTTTAAACCGGGAATATCGCCCCCATATGATCCAAAGGCAGTGCCGGGGATCGAGTCAGAATCATAACTGGGATTTGCGTCGCTCAGCACCAGAAGATTGGGCTTGGCGCAATAACTAAACCCGTTTTCGTGGTTATAGGGATCATTCCAGACGGCTTTTGGCAGCCCCAGTGCCGTATCATCGGTCGCTCCCTGATAATCAAAATCCGGCGTGGGCGATGCTGTGCCGGCAAAGTACCGCACCGCTTCATACATCATTTCAGCCACCGGATTGCCCCAGTTCCTCTGCTCGCCGTCCGTCATCGGCCGGGTTGCAATCCACGCCCCCGGCCATCCCGGCTCATACATATAATCTTCGTAGCGAAACCCATAAACCCGGAGCTTGTCAATGGTTCTGATAATGCCGTTTAACGCAGTAAACTGTCCAGTGTGCGGATTAATCTCGTCCCGAAGAGAGCCAACATTTTTTCGCAGGACGCCCCCTGAAAGGTTCTTTGCGTAGGAACCGGTCAAAAGGCCAAAATACATCTGTTCCGACTCCCCATAGCGCTGCAGCAGACCAATCGGCTTATACGCACCGCTCGGATATTGTTTGCAGTTGGCTTCAGGCATGGGTTGAACACCAACCATAACCCGCACCGTATAATCAGTCAAAACAGATGCCGGTGCTAACCGCTGCCAAACAAGACCATAACTACCATGGCCGTTGGCGTTCTGATGACGAAATACCAAACGGTGGATACCGGCCGTCAGTTCTATGGTACCGGTGTGCTCAGTGCAATTGCAGGCAGCATGAGCCCCATACCAGCCTGAAATGACGTTCCCGTCTATGATGAGTTCTGCCGCGTCGCTTCCATCTACGGCAAAAATATATGTCTCGGTCCTGGGAACTCGCAACTGACCTTCAAATATGATGAGATAATTATCCTGCTGGTTGCTCCATGGATTGCCGACGCCGTTAAGCGTGCCCGCAATGCCTGATCCAAGCTTCCGTTCCTCAACGGCACAGGCGGCAATCAACGCATCGAATTCGTTATGATCAGCCGGACACCGCGCATACCCTGTCGTGTCATAGGCAGTCATGGTCAAGGTTGCAAACGCCGCTACCGGCACCGGTTCCCAGACGAGGGCGCGATCATGGGCACAGTCAGGGCCGGTGGCGCCGTTCAGGCAGCGCGTCCCCGCCACGGGGCGTTCGATTGATACCCATTCCCAGATGCGATACGTGCTGTTTATCAATACGCGCAGCAGCGGAGGACCCGTTTCGCTTAGCGAGGTGTTGGCAAACAAATGCCGCGTGCCCGGTTCAGGCAACGAAAACGGTGTATATTCGCGAATGTCATAGCCGCTGGTTTCGATGCTTTCATATTCCTTGCCCCAGGAGTGGGCATCCTGCGGTATAAATGAGCGTTCCAAGACAGTTTGGGTTTCAGTGTCTGTTGAACGGTAGCCGCCATATAATACTTTTCGCAGGCAGTCTATGCGCGACATGGTCAGATAGTTCAAAAAATCACCGCTCCAGCGACCGGGACACCGCTTGTCGGGTGTCACCGATACCGGTTCAAAGCGGGAGGCGGCGGGGCGGTACTCATAGCACAGGTGGCAGTCAAAGTATCCGTAGTAATCGATGGCTGGTTGGTAACCAATATCCAGCTCACCGTCGCCATTTATATCAGAAGCATCATTGTAGGCCTCATAATACAGGCTGTGGTCGCGTGCCATCACCAGCATTACCAGCGGCGGCACCGCAGCGTTCAGCAATAACGGCGGGGGTTCATTCGGTGGAGATTCTGCGGAAACGGCATTGCCAGCCATGTGGGGTGACATAAAACTCAGTACGTGAAACAACAAGACAAGCCACAGAAATGTTACCTGGTAAGCTCCCGGCCGTGGGTTGCTGCGGCGCCAAAACTGTTCACCGTTGTTCGCAAAACGATTGTTTGAACCTGCTGTCATAAAACATCGGCTCCTGTTTGAACGGAAATCCGTAGTGCTCGGTGCGTTGCTGCGCGTTTGTGTTTCACCCTGTTGCTATTCAACAATCTTTGCCCTGCCGCCCCTTCAGAACTCAGCGGGGAATATACCCATAGCCGACAATAATTTCTGAAAGGGGGGCAGCAGGATTTATCGTGCCGTCGGGCAAACGCAACGGACGGACAAATCGGTTGTTTCTGCTGTCCCAGGCGGGCAGTGTCCCGATGCAATCCATATTAAAAATGACGGTATGCATGCTTACCCCCATGCCGTCGCCGGCTGCGGCAAATTCCGCCCCTGCGCCGGCCAGGTGGCGCACCGCTACTTTATCCACGTCAACGTCAACCTGAAACCGCCGTTTGATTCTGATCTCGATATCCGGAGACCCTTCAACCGTATCACGCTGTTTATCCTTATTCCATCTTCCTGACCCGGCAGGGTAATCATCTCTGCCCTCGAACAAGAATCCGCCATCTCTTATGATGATGGAGCCCTGAGAGGGATCAGCAGAAAAATTTTCATTGTCCTCCCAGCTTCCATAGGCCGCCAGTGTTTTGACAACGTCTGCCGCAATCAAATACCCTGCTTCCGCTTGATATTCCGTTTGTTTATGGATTTTTTCATTACTGGCAATGTCAAGTTCCGTGGTGCTGGTGAGTAATGCCGCAGCGCCAATGGTGCTACAGATGCTCAGCATAAAAAGCGCCAGCACCAGGACCAGACCGTTTTCGCTATCTTGGGGTTTAAAAATCTGCAGCATGGGTAATGCTTTCTGGTATTGGTTCATGGAGAAATGCTCGGCCATACCGGTTGTTACCGGTCTGAATGCCGAGAAATAATAAAAATAAGTGAACTGGCATTCTGGCCAGCGGTTGCTTCTATAGCAATAGTGGTGGTGTTTTCAACCGGCGCGTGGGCGTCAATAAACCAGGTAACGTGGTATTTTTCTGCGTGGTATTTGGGCAGTTGCCCTTCCGTGAAAAATTCTCCCGTCGGCGGTCTGAGCCCAAGATCATGAAGTGTTTCGCTGAGTTCCTGCGAATTGGCGCTGGTAACGGGCACTGCGGTAAAACGGCCGGTCTGAGGCTGCGTGTCCAGTGCTGCAAGATGGTCATAGCCGACATACTCTTCGCCGTCTACGTGGTATTGCTGTCCGCTAAAATGAATCAGCCATTCCATCCACTGTTCAGCAACGGCGGTCTTTTCACTCAACAGCGTGGCGCGGTAATTGTCGTTGATCGCTTTGAGCTGCATGGCGCCAACGCCCAGCAGTCCTACCGTTAAAATCATCACCGCTATCATGACTTCGGTTATGGTAAAGCCTGATTCCGTGTGCAAGCCCATGCCGACTTCTGCTGTATTCAAACTGCGCTGTTTTTCACGCCCGCTGCTATTATTGCAACCCCAGATTCCTGCAGCTCACTGTGGTTATTAATAATGTGCGCCGATAGCCATCATTAAAAGGTCCCCAGACCTTTTTCCCCGCGCCCCGTTCATGCCCGGCATTGGAAGCCGGGAAATAGAGGCGGGTGTCCGTATGACCCGCGATGGCATGCTGGGTACGGACTAACAACGAAACATCAACGGCGCGCACCTCGCACGGGTTATGTGGGTTCAGGGAAGTCGTGCCATCTGCAAGGTGATAGAGAAATTCCAGTGCTTCCACGTGTTCAGCAACCGGCTGCAGACCACCGCTGCCATGCTCTTTCCCAAGGTTGCAGGGAAAACTATCTGCCTGTCCGTCACGATTGGCGTCACGGCTGAGCGCGTAGCGTATCTTCTCTGCATTTTCAATGGTGCCATTTTCATTTTCATCAACGGCGTATTTAAATTCCGCTCCAGCGCATCGGTTATCCGGGTGGCGCGCAGCACCCGCTTGCCCGGTGGGATCATATCCTGCCATCTTAATGCCCTGGGTCAGAAAAAACATGCCCGCGCGCAGATTTTGCTGCATGTCGGCAATCTGTTCCTGCGCACAATAGGTATTTTGCTGATGCTGATAGGCGGTGTAAAATGCAGCGGAGACAATGCCAAAGATAGCAATGGCAATCATTAATTCTATGAGCGTAAACCCGCGGTGCATTGCCCGGACGCAACGCTCCTGGAGCGCGGCAACAAGCTGCCATAATTTCCCGGCTTTCTGTTGGCCCTGGTCACCGCCACGCCTTGCCATCCCATTGCCTCAAAACAATACTGCCCGACGTTCTGGCGCCTATGGCATACGCTCCCCCCTTGGTATTTTGAATATAGACATAGCCACTGGTTCCGCTTACCAGACCCTGCGGCGTGAAGGAGACGGTATTATTCACAAAACTGACGCCGTCGGCAGGCGGCTTCTCGCCGGTCGCTGATTTTGCGGCGTTCCCGCAGCCGAAAGAAATTCCCGCGGCTAAGGTGATTACCTCCTGCCCGTCAATCAGGTAACTATTGTCGTTTATGTTAAATGCCACGCTGACTGTTCGGTTCTGCTTGACCGCTTGGGATCGAACCTTGCGCAGGTTTGAACAAAGATGCCGGGCCGAACTTTTCAGCCGGTAGTTGGGAAGAGCGGTTACGATATTCGACACCGCGATAAGTCCAACAATACCAATGACCGCAGTAATTACCATCAGTTCGGTAAGATTAAAGCCCTTTTGACCGCGCTGCCTATCAACAAACCGTCTGCACATAAATTATGTTTATGATGGCGATGAACCGTCACGCCCCGGTGCCGGCACTGTGCCATTATTGAATATGTCGATTCGTCGTATTTATCCCCGCCCACCCTCCCATGCTTTCGGGAGGGCATTGTCAGCACCTACCGGCAAACCGATTTGCCCCGTGCCGCATGGGCACGATGCTTACAACATGTGCGTGGCACAAATTTTTTAGCCCCGAACCTTAGAATAAAACTCAAAAATAGTAAACAAAAAAAACCAATCGTGGTTCGCTGTTGACTTGCGTGTGAAGATTAGTTTAAGATGCGGCAAAAATTTCCTTTATTGGGCTTTGTGAGATTATCATCCCGTTACCGCCAGCAACATTGGTTCACAACCGCTTCTTTTTGACGATCGGTCTTCTGAAGATCACCACCGGAAAGAACCTGGTAGAGTACTGACGATTCGTTTAACAGGAGAAGGCTATGAGCACGCCGGTGCAAACAGTTACGGGAACAGTTTTGCCGTCGCAGCTTGGTCGCACACTTATCCACGAGCATGTTTTTGTGGAATATGGCGGACCATCCTCGGACACCGTTCGTCCCGGCCGCCGGCAGGAGGAAATTCTCAGCATTTGTATTGATTATATTGAAAAACTCAAGGCCGTTACCGTTTCCACCGTGGTGGACCCGACTCCCATTGATCTCGGCCGGAATGTGCTGCTTATGGCTGAAATCGCTTCCAGAACCGGTTTGAATCTTATCTGCGCTACCGGTATTTACAGCGCTGCTACCTATGTGCGGCTGCGCGAAAAACTGGGCGGCGACCCAGATGCTGTTGCCGGTCTGTTTATAAAGGAGTTAACTGAAGGCATTGATGATACCGGCATTAAACCCGGCATTATCAAAGTCGCCACGGGCGGGACGAAGATCACGGCAGAAGAGTATGAGCTGCTGCGGGCAGCAGCACGTGCCGCGAAGGAAACCGGCGTGCCGATTATTACGCACACCGACGGCATTTGTGGCGCAGAGCAGCAGGAGATTCTGACGGGCGCTGGCGTGCCGGCTGAACGCATCCTTATTGGACACAGCTGCCTGTCGCGAAATTTTGCTTATCATCTGCGAATTGTGCAGAACGGCTCTTACCTTGGGTTTGACCGTTTTGGCATGCCGGGCATGGCTGACGAGGTGCGCGCAGCCTCACTCATCAAACTGATTGATGCTGGATGCGCCTCGCGCCTCATGGTTTCTCATGATTCAGTCTGGTATTGGGTGGATGGGCCGACCATCGGCACTGGAAATTATAAGAACTGGGTACCCACGAACTTTTTTGAACGAATTATACCGATGCTCAGATATAACGGCGTGCCAGATGATCAGATTGAGAGGATACTTGCGGAAAATCCGTCCCGGTTTTTTTCAGGCGAAAAACTCCCGCCTCTTATGTCGGCTCACCCTGCCATTTTCCGCAACGGCAGTCTTTAGGACCTGCCATATCCCAACTGGACGTTTTCATACGGAAGGCTGATTCATGGTCTTAGTAGGCGGGAAATCCCAGCCTGGTAGCGGGCTTCATGGCGGCAATCGCCCGTTCCGGCGTGAATGTTGACAGCTTCTCTGCCAGGGCGGGGCGTTCTTTCTTGATTCGTTCAAAATGGGGTTGAATGCCCCGCATAATGTGACCATAGAGATTAAACGGATTAAGCGACCAGAAGAGCTTTTGGGTAATTATCTTGTGCAGGTAATTCAGTTCATCCTCAGAAAATATCCGAAAAAAAACCGGATAACAGAGAAAGTCTTTATAATCATGGGTCTGCGGCCAGTTTGTTTTCCACCAGTCAATATAATCCCGGACCCCGTCCCGATTGGGCTGGCCGGTATGCAGCGCTTTGCAGACTGCATGCGCTGCCTTATGGCCGGAAAGCAGGGCGCCGGTGTTTTCCGCCTCGGCAAACCAGCAACTGTCGCCCACAAACAGGATGTTGTCTTTAAACGGCTCGGGCGCCGGACTCCAGGCGTTTATGACGGCGCATCGTTTATGCGTTACAACAACATTTTTGAACCATTTCCTGAAAGTGCTTTTGTTGATAAAAAAATGAAGCTTTTCATCGCCAGCTATATAAAGCCAGTATTCGTCATTCCGGTATACGCTGGGCAGCATGCAAAAATGCACCGCCCCCAGATTTCCTTCATGATCAAAGGCGTTTCCCATGCAGATCATCTCTGAGCGGTCAAAGCTAACGCCGGTGATGTAATAACTTACCGACCCGGAGGTGAACAAAAAAACCCGCTCGCGATTGAGACCGGTCCTGCGCGCCACGCGCGAATTGATACCATCGGCAGCAATACAGAAGGTGCCGACAAGTTTTTCACCGCTACTCGTTATGACCTCCACGCCGCCTGCGCTTTTGCGCACGTCAATCACATTGCGTTCCAGAAAAAAGTTCACCCCTGCTTTCAGCCCTTCTTCATACAAACCGTTGAGCAGGGCTTCTTTGTCAAAAACCACAGCCGCAATGCCCGCACCTGATGCATTTTTTTCATAGTCGCCGATTTCAATCCGATCCTCTGCATTGGGGGCAATAAAATGGGTTGCATAAAATTCCCGATAGCCGCCTTTGTAGGTAACAGAAAAATTATTAACCGGGAAAACCCATTTCTGCTGTTCGCGGGAAAAATACATGCGTTCATTATAAAATGAATCCATATTCATCAGGAACATCTGAGCACAGGCGCGATAGACACGTGCCGGATGCGATTTTCGTTCCAGCAGGGCCACCTTCAACCCGTTTTCTGCTGCAGTCTTGGCAGCTTCGAGTCCTGACGTTCCCCCACCTACCACAACCAGGTCATAGTGTTTCGCCATACCGTTATCCTTTTCATGATGGTAGCTATTGTAACCATGTCTAATTCGTCTTCGGTCATGATTAATAATTCGGATAACCGGCGCGGGTTGCCGGTTTCAGCATGGTGATCGCCATCTCCGGTTTGAATTGGGCGATCTTTTGGGCAAGTGCCGGACGCTCCTGTTTAATTGTTTCCAGGTGCGGCTGGATGCCAACCATAAGCCGTTCGTATAATTTAAAGGGGTTCATGGTCCAGGGCAGTTTTTGCGTGACAATCCGGTGCAGGTAGTTGTGTTCGTCTTCGGTGAACAAACGGTTAAAGACGGGGTAGCATAAAAATTCCCGGTAATCGTGCGTTTCTGCCCAATTGCATCGCCACCACGTAATGTAATCCATGATCCCGTCGCGGTCAGCCTTGCCGGTATGCAGTGCTTTGCATACCGCGTGCGCTGCTTTATGGCCTGATAACAGCGCACCCGTATTTTCCGCTTCGGCAAACCAGCAGTTATCGCCGACAAAAATCACATTATCTTTAAAGGGTTCCGGGGCCGGACTCCAGTTATTGACCACTGCACACCGTTTATGCGTGACCTGAACTTGATGAAACCACTTCTTGAACGGGCTGCTTCGGGTAAAAAACTCAAACCGCTCCTGATTGGGGATATACAGCCAGTACTCATCGTCCCGGTAAACGCTCGGCAGCATGGAGAACGGAAAGGTGCCGCGTCCGCTTGGTTCCGGGCAGAGACCGAGAAAAATAACTTCGGAACGATCAAATTTGACACCTGTTATATAATAGCTGATGGCTCTGCCGGTATTGCAGAACACCCGGTCGCGATTTAATCCCAATACCCGCGCAAGCCGTGAGTTGGCACCGTCTGCAGCAATGCAAAAGGTGCCAACAAATTGTTCGCCCGTGCTGGCGAAAACTTCGACCCCCTTGGCAGTCTTGCGGGCATTGATGACATTGCGCTCAAGAAAATAGCGCACCCCGGCCTTTCTGCCTTCCTCGTATAGACCACCCAATAATGCACCCTTATCAAACACCACAGCAGGGATACCCTGCCCGGATGCGTTTTTTTCATAATCGCCGATTTCAATACGGTCCTCTGCGTTGGGGGCGATAAAATGACATCCATAAAATTCTCGATACCTGCCGGAATAGTTCACCGAAAAGTTGTTCACCGGAAAGACCCATTTTTTTGTGTCGCGGCAGAAATACATCCGCTCATTGTAAAATGAATCCATGTTCATCAGAAACATCTGGGCGCAGGAACGCTGAATGAGTGCCGGATTTGTTTTGCGTTCAAGCACCGCAACCGCCAGTCCGTTTTCCGCTGCGGTTTTGGCCGCCTCAAGCCCGGATGTGCCGCCGCCCACTACAATAAGGTCATATTTTTTGGCCATAGTTTCATCCTCGTCGTTTGATTACCGAATCTCGTTTTCGCCTTGGAACAAATACCGGCCTGGTTCATCTAATAACGCGCCGTTGCTTTTTCTTTTTCGTTGTAATAGTGCCTTCTATCAAAGAGGTTTGCAATCTTCCAGCGGATTTTTCGCACGCTTCCGGAAAGCTGGATGCGCATATAATCTCTGCGCAGCCGTTGCTGCAGTTGTTTGTTATCCCCCCAGTAGGCGCGGAGAAAATAGAGCTGGTCGCGTTCGGTCAATGCAAGTCCTTGCTCCCTGAGTTTCATCATCGAACGGCAGAAGCGCAACACGTTTTTCCTTCGTTCCGTGCGGCTGAGGCGTTTCTTATGCCGGGATTTATCCCAATCCACGATATACACCCGGTCTTCATGATGCGTATCTATAAGGATATTTTTCAGATTGAGATCGCCGTGCAAAAAACCCCTATCATGCATTGACCGGATAGCGCGCGCGACCTTAGCAAGCAGTGCTCTTTTTCTGGTAAACGCATCCCGCCGTGCGTTCGTGGCGATCGCTGCAAGAACCGTTGGCAAATCTGCTGCGGAAGGCAGTTCGCTGCTGATAAGATATCCCTTATAAAACGGGCCTGCTGCACGTTCGCTCACTGCTGCCAATATTGGCGCCGTAGCAATGCCGCTATTGAAGGCATCAGTTGCAACGCGCAGTTCATTGAAAAGCCGCTGCGCGCCCCAGTAAAGATCCGGCATGAAAAACCTGAGCAGCCCGCCACGGCGACACTTTCTCATCACCATGGTTTCCTGCTTGCGCGCCTCAATGGGAATTACCGGGGTCAGGCCTCTCCCCAAAAATGCCGGGTGGTTTTTCTGGCAGTCGCGAATCAGTTTTTCGGGGCTTTCGATGCCCTGTTGCAACAGGTCTGCGCAATATGTTTCCCTGATCGCAATCGTCGTGGCGCCGCGTTGTATAACCACGAAACCCTGAGGATATACTGCCTGCTTCATCTAGATAACAAATGTAACAGTTAATAAACTGAACCGTGATAAAGCATATCAATTTAATGGTATATAAAATCCTCAGACTTGGTTTGTCAAATAGTAAATAAACAATTCTCCTTCTACTAAATTTATGGGGTACATGATGTGCTAAAACAGAATCGGCAGCAATCAAATGAGCGCCGTCGAAAACATTGCTGACACCTCATTCTGAAGAAGCGCAATTAACAAACTGCAAGCGGATGCCACGCTATTTTATTCTTCAATGTAGTCACCTTCAAACTTAATCGATTCAATGGCAATAGCTTTTACGCCACCATAACCGGGATACACCTCTCCAAAAACCTCCACTTCTCTGCCCACCATGGGTACCAGTGTCGCCCAGGTAAACATTTTCGGTCCTTTCTTTTGTTCTTCAGTTAAAATGCGGGGGATACGCGGGGAATTGAGGCTCATAGAAACCTGTTGTCCTTTCTTACAGGTAGGATAATAGAGTGTCCCATCCTTTGCCAAGAGAAAAACCTTGCTGTTGCGTTCTGCGCTGAATTTTGCAGCGCGCAGTTCCTCATCAGTATAGGGTTTATTATAATTGTTTTGCGGTGCAGTTGTGCCATTAAAAAGAGAATTACCCTCTACCAGGATACCTGTAATGATTTTCCCCTCTTTTGCTGCGGCAAAAAATCTTTCCTCCAATAGTTTCATACGTTCCTCAAATGAAAGCCCCTTACCAATGTAATCCTGTTCAGCAAAACAAACTGCTGAGATTGCCATACAGACAATAACCAAAAGTAAATGTTTGAAATAATTCTTCATACTATTTCCTCGCTAATTGTTATTTAACTTTAAGAGCATGACTGTCATGGTTTGGTTACATGTAGCACTTACAGAATGTCTTTTGATTCTATCATTTCAGCTTTTCTTTTGCGCAAATCTTTAACGATGAGATAGGTGGAAACTGCAAATCCGGCGATGATGACTGACATTATGGGCCAGTTGATATGAACCCATGGTTCTTTTAACATTCCCCATTTTGCAAGAATTTCAACGTCGTTCCACAGAATGGTAACCGTCGGAATTGCATAGCGAAGATTCGCCCCAAATTTATCATATCCTAAAAGCTTGTAGGTCAGATAGAAAAACACGGCAAATGAAAAGAAAAAAAGCCCATAAGTGAACCATGAGTAGGTGCCAAACAGTTGCTCGTCATAACCAATCAGCAACAGCACATAAAAAGTCCAGGTTACCATTATATATTCAAAGGCAGTGCGCGGACCATAATTATCAATTTTACCTGTTGCCACCGCTCCACGCATGAGGCGCAGTTTTCTTCGCAGAAAAAAGATGAAATTGCACCGCACGCTCTCCTGGTACATCAGGTACGTAAAAACCATGACGAGGGCGATCACCGTCCATTGCATCATCCGATATTCTGGGTAACTGCCATTCCACGCATAGGTAATTCCCATACGTTCACCAGCGTAGATCAGGCTGTATTCCCAAGAAAACCACATGCCAAGACCGCCCAGTACACCGAAAAAGCTCTGCCATCCGTCGCCTTTTAAAAATCGGGTCATATAAATTGTCGCAAACCCTACGATAAAACAAATTTGGGCAAAATCGAATTTAATTTCCGGCCTATTCTTTTCAATGATTACCATGACAATATGGCCGATTGCCGAAAGACCGAATATCCACACTAAAGATACAGCAGTGTAAAAAACTGACTTTACTGAAATTATTTTTTGCGTCGCCATAATATGTTTCCTTCAAAATCAATTATTCATTAATTAAGAATTCACCCAAGCTCTTCATAGCAATAAATGAGCTTGGTCACAAAACGCTGCATTGATTGATTAAAACGAGGTGCAGTTTGTAACGGATTATAGGATCAGCTGGATACTGGCAAGTTGACAAATGACTGGCGGGTCTGTCAAAGGAATTGATTTCATACAAAACCGCTGCTTGAAAATTGATAGCGGACTAATACATTCCCGATTCTGTTTAATGCATGGGACAATTAATGATTTGAATTCATGATCTAAATCTTCCTTTATTTTCCTTATTTCGCTTTGAATAACTAGTTTATCTTCAGCAATACCAGCGTCTATGCTGCATACATAGGGGCACAGCATGAGATACACAAATGCGAATAGCAAGAGGATGCCTAGGGCGCGTTGATAGCCGTTCACTGTTGCTGTCTCCGATTGGCTCTGCGAAAAGTATCCATGACCGGAACCAGCAGCCCATACATTTCGTCAAGCAGTTTTCTGCCAAAGGGCGTCAGGGAATAATATTTTCTATTAGCTCCCTGAGAAGAGGGCTCGGAATGACTTTTCAGCAATCCGTCTCTTTCCAGTGCGCGAAGTTTTTTATACAGGTTGTTCCGGTCAATGTCAAAGAGGCCATTGGTAATTCTGAGGACCTCGGCCTTGATTTCATAAGCATACTGGGATTTTTGACTAATAAGGGCTAATGTCGCAAACTGGAGAAACCCTCTTTTTAAGTCAAAAATCAACTGATCCATATGCCGCTTGATAACGCGCTGTTTATCAATATCATTCATAAAAGTGCTACCGTAATCGTAACCGAAACGTTAACTGCGAAAATAGTTCTTAAAGATGTATTCTTTAAGACTACATATTTATAATCCAGCCCCGGTTCTTTGTCAAGAAAAAATGATGGAGAACGTTTTCCAAAACGAGCGTTCAGAACTTGGCAACCAGCAGGCACACACTGAAAAGCTCAGGATTGATTTCAGGCACACGCAGATGTGAGCACAGAGAGTTTTTTTCACGCCGCACCAGAACTGCAACTCGCCACTGAAGAGACAGCAACCGGTTATATTCGCTCATTCCAGACCCAAAAATATCCGGTATCGAAGGCGCTGCACGCTGTCCGCCATTGGCGGAATACACAAGGTGCGGGGAGTCGTGAACGGAGCAATAAACAGGGATATTATCCTTTGGTGAAGGGAGCGTTTGGGGTTTCTATAATCTTCTGCGTGTTCCCGGAACGTTATAGATACCAGTTGGAAACCTCGAAAAGCCAAGGAGGTCGTAAATTATTACCTACTATCTTTAAAAACTTTGTGCTATATAACCTGCCAATTTGCCTTAATGAATAAAAGGAGAGCAAAACGATGTATTTTGTCGTGTGTGTAAAAATGGTGCCGGATACAACACAGGTAAAAATTGATCCGGTCACAAACACCTTGGTCAGAGAAGGGGTGCCCTTTATTACTAATCCGTTTGATACGCATGCGGTTGAAGAAGCACTGTTGCTCAAAGAAAAATACGGCGGACGGGTGACTGCCATCTCCATGGGGCCGCCTTCTGCAGAAAGCATTCTGCGCAAAGCCCTGGCAGTGGGGGTTGATGACGCTGTGCTTCTGAGCGATCGCGCCTTTGGGGGCGCCGATACGCTGGCAACCAGCGCTGTGTTAGCCGCAGCAATCGCCAAACTTGCCGAGCAGGAGCCGGTGGATATCGTCTTGTGCGGAAAACAGACAATTGACGGAGACACTGCCCAGGTTGGTCCTGGGATCGCCAGCCGTTTAAAATATTCCCAGCTCACGCTGGTTGACCGCATCATGGAGATTCATAAAGAAAAGAAAATAATTGTGGTGCGCCGGGCGCTGGAGGACCGCTATGAAATTATTGAGTCACGGCTCCCGGCGCTGATTACAGTGGTGCGGGAATGCAATGTGCCCCGCTACCCCAGTGTTCCGGGAAGGCTTGAGGCGTTTGACCGGAAAATTCCGGTCTGGACTAATGACAATCTGAAACTTGATCCCGATACCATTGGTTTGCGCGGTTCGCCCACACAGGTGAGAAGAATATTTGCGCCGCAAAGAGAAAAAGGGGAAATTATCGAAGGCGTAGGGGATAAAAAGGAGCAGGCGGTAGAAACAATTTTTAAAAAGCTGGTGGATTGGGACTTTGTAACGCTTGAGCGATAATGAATTTTTTTGCATGATTGTGGCACAATCCTCCGCTGCCGGGTAGGACGGCAGCACCCCTCGTCTGACTCAGCGATATGCCAACCTTTTAAAAAATCGTATATTTTCTGCATGCACCACTGACAATTACGTTTCGCACCGACGGAGGACGGATGGAACATTCTTCACCAAAGAAAAAGAAACCGCGCGGTAAAGCGCGACTTAAACCGGGCGTGTGCATCGCCTGCGGAGCCCGATGTCAATCGGCCTGTCCGGCAGATGCCATTGACATGAACGAGAAGGGCGAGCCGATTATTGATGTTGAAAAGTGCATTGGCTGCCGCAAATGCCTCAAAGTATGCCCGGCCGATGCTCTGGAAATGGTTTTCAGCCCCGAGGAAGAAAAGCTGCTCACGGAACTTGCGGTTCAGAGTGTTATTGAAGAAACGGAAGAAGAATTGCGCAAGACGGAAGATGATATTGCCTCATGGCGCGGTGTATGGGTTTTCGTCGAGCAGAGCGACGGCAAGGCGCATCCGGTCTCATGGGAACTGTTAGGTGTTGGTCGAACCCTGGCGCAGGATCTCAATGTGGAGCTGGCAGCGTTTATCTTAGGATCAAAGATCAGGGCGCTTGCCGATGAGGCGTTCGCCTATCAGGCTGATAAGGTATATCTTATTGACGATCCCCTGCTCGCCCAGTATCGCACCGAAACGTACCTGAGCGGCACCTTGTCGCTCATCAGAAGATACAAACCAGAAATTGTCCTGATGGGCGCAACAGGACTTGGTCGCGACCTTGCAGGGGCTGTTGCCACAGAGCTTAAAACCGGTCTAACCGCTGATTGCACGGGGTTAAGCATAGATAAGAAGCGGCGCCTTCTGGAACAGACCCGTCCTGCCTTTGGCGGCAATATCATGGCGACCATCCTGACCGAAACCAGACGGCCGCAAATGGCATCGGTGCGGCCACATGTGATGCCCAAACCAGACATGCTACCGGGTAGAAGCGGCCCGGTCGTCGCAGAACCTTTTTCCCTGCCGGCTGATCAAATCAAAAGCGCTATCCTGGAAGTGACCCCTTTGCTAACGGAAGGGTCGGTCAACATCGCTGCCGCGCCGGTCATTGTCAGCGGCGGCCGCGGCATGCTCAATGCGGATAATTTTAAGATGCTGTTTGAGCTTTCAGAACTGCTGGGCGGCATAGTGGGGTGTTCCCGCAGTGTGGTTGATGCCGGCTGGATGCCTCATGAGCGTCAGGTCGGACAAACCGGCAAGACGGTGCACCCCAAATTATATATTGCCTGCGGCATCTCCGGCGCCATCCAGCATCTGGTGGGAATGCAAAGCTCCGATTACATTATCGCCATTAATAAAGATAAAAATGCCCCTATTTTTGAGGCTGCACATCTGGGCATCGTGGGGGATGTATTTGATATTATACCGTCACTGATCGACAAGCTTCGTTCCAGCGGAGCCCGGTCAGTAAGCTAATGTCATTCTCAACAGCAAAGACCTGTTGAAGAAAGGAGTTCCCTTTGAGTGGTGTAGAGAGGACGTTGTTTTACCTGGTCTTTATCGTTGCCGTTCTGTTTTTTCTGAGAAATATATTTCGGTTGTTTGCCATTATATGCCTGGGGCGATTTGAAAACAGATTTGACCGGCTTGGGAAGCGTTTTCAGGGAATGCTCATCTACGCCTTTGCCCAGGCTCGGGTAGTAAGTGAAAAATTCGGCATTAACCATTTTCTGCTATTCTGGGGGTTCATGGTTTTGCTGCTCAGCAATCTGGAATTTATCCTGGCAGGCTTGTTCCCCCGTTTTTCCCTGGCGTTTATAGGCGACGTCCCCTACGGCATCCTGCTGCTCCTCTGTGATGTCATGTCGCTGGTGGTTCTGGGAGCAGTGATGGTCGCTGTCATCCGGAGAATCTTTTTCCGACCGCCGCATATTGAAGCAAGTTTTGAGGCATTTTTTATTCTCGCGTTAGTGGCATCACTCATGCTCGCCTATTTTGGCATGCGCGCCTGTGAACTACGATTCAGCGAGGAAGATAGAATTGTCTGGCTGCCGGTTTCATATGCTGTTTTCACCTTCATGAGCAGGATTCCGGCCGATTCATTGCACGTGCTGGCGCGCATATTCTGGTGGATACATGCGCTGGTGCTGCTGTTCTTTTTAAATTACCTGCCTTACAGCAAACATCTGCATATTTTAACCGCTATTCCTAACTGCTTTTTTAGAAGTTTTTCATTTATTAAAACCATGCCGCCCATGATCTTTAAAAAAGGCGGGCGTTTTGGTATTTCAAAAATAATTCAGTTTTCATGGAAAGACCTTTTTGATTTTCTCTCCTGTACCGAATGCGGCAGATGCGCGCGCGCCTGTCCCGCGACCACTACCGGCAAACCGCTCAATCCTATGAAACTGATACATCAAGGCAAGCTTAACCTCTTAGCTAACGGCACAAAAATTCTTGCCTCCCGCCCTGCTGATACCATTGCTTCTGCCCCCGACGATACCGCGATGGCGGTACCGCTCATCAACGGTGGTGAGGCAAACATTGCAACCGATGCCATCTGGGCGTGCACCACCTGTGGCGCCTGTATGCAGAAATGTCCGGTCTTTATTGAACATGTGCCGAAGTTGTTGTGGCTGAGGCGTCATCTGGTTATGGAGCGTGCGACGTTTCCCCAGGAGCTCATCGGCTTCTTTGAAAACTCCGAGCAGCGGTTCAACCCTTGGGGCATCGCACCCTCGGAACGGGACAAATGGGTTCAGGATCGAACGACAAAAATACTGTCTCATGGCGCCCGCGTGGATTATCTGTTTTTCGTGGGCTGCTCTGGTTCGTTTGATTCCAGGAACCGCCAGGTTACACTGGCCCTGACTAAAATTTTTAATGCCGCCCATTTATCATGGGGCATTCTCGGAACCGAAGAAAAGTGCTGCGGCGATTCGCTCAGACGCCTGGGTAATGAATACGTCTTTGAGCAATTTGCCCGGGAGAACGTCAAACTTTTTAAAAGCTATGGAATTAAAAAAATCATCACCTACTGCCCCCACTGTTATAGCACCCTCAAAAATGATTACGAACAGTTCGGCGGCGATTTTGAAGTTATTCATCATACCCAATTAATTCATATGCTTCTGCAGCGCGGCGTTATTAAGCTCAGAAAACCGCAGCCGTGTGCAACAGTTTTTCATGATTCTTGCTATCTGGGTCGGTACAATGATATTTACCGGGAACCGCGGGAGATTCTGGCAAAGGTGTGCGGCGGGATACCGCCCCTTGAAATGAAGCGCCATGGTGCAAACAGTTTCTGCTGTGGCGCCGGCGGCGGAAGAATGTGGATGGAGGAAGATATCGGCAAACGCATTTATCTGGAGAGAACCCAGGAAGCCCTTGCCACCAATCCGTCTACTATCTGTGTTGCCTGTCCGTATTGTATGACCATGTTTGAAGACGGGGTGAAGGACGAAAAAGTGCAGGATAGAGTCAGGGTGCGTGACATAGCGGAAATCGTAGCCGACGCAATGATTGGCGATGATATGCGTGCATAAACGGTACGCGTAACCCAAAGAGAAGGGCAGAAACCGGTTATGGTTTCTGCCCTTCTCTTTGTTACCTCCTCTTTTTTCTTGACATACTAAAGATGATTAAGTAAATAGCCATATAGTTATATGGCTTATTATTTTGAGGTTTGCATGAAAGAACTGGTTAAAGTTTTTAAAGCAGTCGCTGATCCAAATCGCATCAGAATTTTAAAAATGCTGCAGCAGAAAAAAATGTGTGTCTGCGAACTTGCGGCGGCGTTAGGCATCACCCAGCCCAGTGTATCCCGCCATTTAGCCATGATGAAAGACGCAGGTCTGGTGAGGGATGAACGCGATGGCCAGTGGATCAATTACGAACTTTGCGGGGAAAACATTAATCAATATGCGCCCGTCATTTTGGAGCATATCAAATTGTGGATTAATGAGAACCCCAGAATAAAAGAAGATGCTGCAAAGATAATGCAGCTTGATCGGGAAACGCTGTGTAAAAAAACATGACAATTTTTTATCCAGCCAATTGGTGGGTAGCTTATTTACCCATGAGCTGTTTTTTCCAGAAAGATGTCATGAGAAGTTGAATGCTTTATAATAGGAGTTAGACCATCATGCCTGAATCAATTGCAAAAAAACTATCGTTTCTTGACCGTTTTTTAACCCTGTGGATTTTTCTTGCCATGTTTATCGGCGTGGGCTGGGGATATCTGTTTCCCGGTATTGTAACATTCTGGGATAAGTTTCAAATTGACACGACGAACATACCCATCGCTATCGGTCTGATCCTCATGATGTATCCGCCGTTGGCAAAAGTAAAATACGAAGAGCTCGGAGAAGTTTTTAAAAATTACAAGGTGTTGGGGCTTTCCTTGGTGCAGAACTGGATCATCGGTCCTATTCTGATGTTTATCCTGGCGATACTATTTTTGAAAGGCTACCCTGCCTATATGCAGGGGTTGATCATGATAGGACTTGCCCGTTGCATTGCCATGGTTATTGTCTGGAATGACCTTGCCAAAGGCGATACCGAATATTGCGCCGGCCTGGTTGCGTTTAACTCGTTATTTCAAGTGTTCTTCTTTTCAGTGTATGCGTGGATATTTATCACCATAGTACCCCCTCTGCTTGGTCTTAAAGGCACAGCCGTCAATGTTACCATAGGGCAAATTGCTCAAAGTGTTTTCATCTATCTGGGCATTCCGTTTATTGCCGGTATCATTACCCGCTTCACCCTCATAACCATTAAAGATAAGAAATGGTACCATGAAAAGTTTATACCGAAAATCAGCCCCATAACGCTTATTGCCCTGTTGTTCACCATTTTGGTCATGTTTTCTTTAAAAGGCGAATATATTGTTAAAATACCTCTGGATGTCGTTCGGATTGCGATACCGCTGCTGGTGTATTTTGTGGTCATGTTTCTCATCACATTCTACATGAGCAAACAGGTTGGTGCAAACTATGCCCAGACGACAACGCTCTCCTTCACTGCCGCGAGCAACAATTTTGAGCTGGCCATAGCAGTGGCCGTGGCAGTCTTTGGCATCAACTCCGGCCAGGCATTTGCTGCGGTCATTGGTCCGCTGGTGGAAGTGCCGGTGCTTATCAGCCTGGTGAATGTGGCGCTAAAATTTAAGACAAAATATTTTCCGGATGCGCCGGAAAATCCGGTGGGAGTATGTCATATTAACTGCAAAGATTAACGTTGAGATAATGAAGCGGCACCCCGAGAGCATTCCGTTTTATCAAGCGAAATTACTACGACTGACCATTTTGTAGCCATATTCTGAAGTCTTTAGAGGCGGTGATAAAATCGGTAATTGCTGCTTTAATCTGATCTCTCACGGTTCTTGTTCTGTTTTTTATATCTTCTTCCGGACCAGTAAAGCCTGAGGGGTCTTCAAAGCTCCAGTGCAATCTTTGTGTTTTACCAGGAAACAGCGGGCAACGTTCTGAAGCGCTTTGTTCACATACGGTTATGACAAAATCATATTTTTTGCCCTGTTTTAAAAATTCAAATACGCTGTTTGTTGAGTTGCGCGAGATATCAAGACCGACCTCTTTCATAACTTCAACTACTACCGGGTTAAGCAGTCCAGGGGTCAATCCTGCGCTTTCTGCCTCAAACCTGTCCCCAGCCAGATGATTGAGAAACGCTTCTGCCATCTGGCTGCGCGCGGAATTATGAACACAGACAAATAAAACACGTATTTTATTCATTAGTAACACCTCCTTAGGAATGTTTAAAAAGATATATAATCAAGAATTGTTAAGATTTGATAAAGAGTTGATGTGAACCTGCCAGATGTCAAATAACAAAAAAAAGAAAATCCTTTTTCTCTGCACCGGTAACTCAGCCCGCAGCCAGATGGCAGAAGGTCTGATGCGTCATCTGCACGGCGAAAAATTCGAGGCCTTTTCCGCCGGGTTTGAGCCCAAGGGTATCCACCCTGTGGCTGTTCAAGCGATGCGGGAAATCGGCATTGACATCGCTAACCAACAATCAAAACACATTGATGACCTCCCGGACAGAGAATTTGACTACGTTATTACACTCTGCGATCACGCGGCGCAGAACTGCCCGGTGTTTCCTGGTAAGGGCGTGCGGCTCCACCAGAGGTTTTCCGATCCGGCGACAACGCAGGGTAGCGATCAGGAAGTTCTTGAAGCATTCAGAAAAGTCCGCGATGAGCTGAAACAGTTTATCCTCGCGTTCGGAAACGATAAGGGAACAATCTGATGAATTGGAAAGAGGAATGGAAGCCGCTGGCATTAATTGCCGGGGCATTTCTTTTCTGCTTTTATTTACCGGTGGGTTCGCCGCGATTCGACAACGCGGTGATGGAGTCCCTGCAACTGGTCAAGTGGTATGCCAGAGAACACGTTTTGCTCTGTCTTATCCCTGCTTTTTTCATTGCCGGAGCCATATCGGTATTTGTCAGCCAGGCATCGGTCATGAAATACCTGGGCGCGCGCGCCAATAAAGTGCTGGCCTATGGTGTGGCATCGGTCTCGGGAAGCGTGCTTGCGGTCTGCTCCTGCACGGTGCTGCCCCTGTTTGGCGGCATTTACAAAATGGGCGCCGGCCTTGGGCCTGCCTCGGCGTTTCTCTATTCCGGCCCGGCCATTAATGTGCTTGCCATAATCCTGACCGCGCGCATTCTGGGGCTGGAAATCGGCATAGCCCGGGCAACTGGTGCCATAGCGTTCAGCATTGTCATCGGCCTGGTAATGCATCTTATATTTCGCAACGAAGAGATTGCCAAAGGTAATGCGCAAATGGCAATGCCCGAGCCTGAAGTGAAGCGCCCGCTCTGGCAGACTACGGTATACTTTGCGCTCATGGTGACCATACTGGTATGTGCCAACTGGGGAAAGCCCGATGTGCAGGAAGGTTTTTTCTTCGCAGTCCATTCCATCAAATGGTATCTGACCGGGATTTCAGCCGCAGCTTTTGCCGTAATACTTGCTCTCTGGTTTAACCTTGCCTGGATAAAAATACTCTGTGTTGCAGTGCCGACCATAGTCCTTGCATCTTTTTTTTCCCATGAACCGCTTATTCCGTTTGGTGCCGCGGTAATAGGTCTTTCCGCAATCACCAGCAAAGATCCCGGCGAGTGCGGAGAATGGTTCAGCGCAAGCTGGGGCTTTGCCAAGCAGATCACCCCGCTGCTTTTAGGCGGGGTTCTGATCTCGGGCCTCCTGCTCGGACGACCCGGAAACGAAGGGATTATTCCCAATGCCTGGGTCACAAATCTTGTCGGCGGCAATTCCCTGTGGGCAAACCTGTTTGCCGCCATTGTCGGGGCGTTTATGTACTTTGCCACGCTCACCGAGGTTCCGATTCTTCAAGGCTTAATCGGCAGCGGTATGGGCAAGGGCCCTGCTCTTTCATTATTACTTGCCGGCCCTGCGATATCACTACCCAGCATACTGGTGCTAAACAGCATCATGGGAACTAAAAAGACGGCAGTGTATTGTTCTCTGGTAGTCATCATGGCAACCATTACCGGCATGCTGTTCGGGGTGCTGCCGTAATTTATCAGACGGGCGGATATTCATGTTAGAGATAAAGAAAAAAACTCTGACGCTGGATCCTCAGGAGGTTATGGAACTTGAGCGGATTATTATTGATGAGGACCGGGAAGGTGCTTTGCAGTTTTTAAAAAAGAATATTTACCCGAGATTTATTGCTTCGCAGCAAGATCATCTTAAATCACATCTCGACGGGTGCAGTGATCCGGCTGGTGCTTTTTCCCAGGGGCAGGCGACAAAAAAATAACTTTATGCATGTCAAGGCAAGAATAATTCAAATCCTTTGTGGTTATCGAGCAGGAAAATAGAATTTTAATTGTTTAATAAGTCGTTTTATATAAGTTTTTAGTTCAAACCCAGTTATTGCTTTTAATATTGTTTATTATTCCCCGGTTTTAATTCCACGGCCGTGAACGTTTTTATAAATGAAAAGTAATCCTCGGAAAAAGATTTTAATTCTCCTTGCATGTATTTCAGCATTGGGCGTGTTTACGCTGGAATGCTGCGCTGAATCTGCAGGCAATAATACCAAAAGCTTCACCCTTGAAGAGTGTTTAACCGCAGCCCGCCGCAACAATCCGCGCGTTATTGCCGCACAGGAGAAGATTGTCGAACTCACGGCAGACTATAATGCAGCACGTTCCCGGTTTTTCCCGACGCTTACGGTTATCTCCTACGCTTCTAAGCAGGGGCCTTCAGACCGCCTTTCCGGGGGTGGAATCACTGATCACAGGCTTTATACCAGTGAATCCTTAAACAGCGTAATGGGCAAACAAATACTCTTTGACGGATTCAAGACATATTTCTCAACCAAAGCTGCTACCATTGGCAAAGAAGCCCAAAAAAAGGAAACCGAACGCGTGCTCCAAGAGGTGACATTTTTGGTTACCGAGGCTTTTTATCGCCTTCTCGAAGCACAGGAAAATAAAAATGTTGCCCAAACGGCGCTGGAACAGCGGCGGGCGTTCAAAGAATTAACCAATGCGTTTTATGCTGCAGGCAAGGTCACTCGGCTCGACTTTTTCAGGGCCGAGGCACAGGTGTTTGAAGCTGAACAAGCACTTGTTGAAGCGGAAACCGCACAGCACCTCGCGCGGTTGATTTTAATTAAGACGATGGGCATTGAACGCGACGCGCCAATGACAATTGTCGGCTCATTGCCAGAAGAATTTCCTGCGGTTTTAGATTTCCAAACGTTATGGCAACAGGCGCAGGAATATAACCCGGAGATCAAGCGACTCGATCTTGAAATAGAACAAAGCAAAAAACTTATACAACGTGCAAAATCAGACTATTTCCCTGAAATAAGTCTTCAGGGTGATATCGGCAATCGGCAGCGTGACATAGGCGGCACTGAAAGAGAATGGATGGGCGGCGTTTTTATGGAATTCCCTTTCTTTGAAGGTGGGCTTACACGGGCCAAAGTGGCTAAAGCATCCTCGCAGAACCTTCAGCTTATAGAATTGAAGCGTAATCGTCTTGACGAAATACGTGTCGAGCTGATGGAGGCGGTGAAAGGCCTGGAAAACGCACGACACGGTGTTGAAACGGCTCGTCAGACGCTCAAGGCTAACACAGAAGGATATAACAGTTCTCTCGCGTTATATAAATATGGAAAAGCCATCGGGCTGGATGTCCTGCAGGCCCAGGTTGAACTCACCCGTTCACAGTTTTATTTTATCAGCAGTGCTGTGGCATATGAAATTAATTATGCCCGCATAAAACAGATTGCGGGCGTGGAGATCAAAGGTTCTCCTTCGGCAAACAAAATGAAAGAAGCCCCATGAAGGTACTTGCAAATAAAAAAATAGTGTGGACCGGTATCAGCATTATTATCGTTGTGTTTATCGGCTATCGTCTTTTTTGGTACCAACCGGCTGTGGCGGTCGTAGAAGTTGCAAAACAGATGGTGCGGGGCAAAATTCATGGCCCCGGCACCGTCCAGTCAAAAGTCTCTGTTTCAGTAAGCGCAAAGATCACTGGCATAGTACAAAAACTCTATGCTGATCAGGGCGCGCTGGTCAAAACGGCAGAGGTCCTCGCGGAACTCGATACGGCAGAATTAACCGCGCGGTTGTCGGCGGCCCGCGCTGTAACGGCGAGGGCAAAACAGGATGTTGAAAAAGCGCGAGCAAGTGTTGCCAAAGCTCATGCCAATTTAGTCCTTGCGCAAAGTAACTACAAGCGCGATCTCGAAGTATTCAACGCTCAGTACATTTCCCAGGCGGCCTTTGATTTAACGCATGCGCACATGAAAGTCGCCGAAAGTGAGTTCGCGGAAGCCGGAAAAATACTGGATGCTTCTCAGGCGGCCCTGGCACAGGCAACAGCAGAAGAAAAAGCTGCAGAAGCGCTTCTTGACTATACCGTTATCCGTGCGCCCATGGACGGTTTAATTACATCGCGCAGAGCTGAAATCGGAGACACCATAACGCCGGGGACACCGATATTTCAGATGGTTGATCTGCGTCAAATTTGGGTTGCCGCATGGATTGACCAGGCACTCATTGCCAGCCTGAAGGAAGGACTGCCGGCAACCATACGCCTGCGTTCAGGAAGGCAGTTTACCGGCAAAATTGCACGCCTTACCAAAGAGGCTGATACCGTCACCAGGGAGCTGGAAGTTGATGTTCTGTTCGAGCGGTTGCCCGAACCGCTGGTGATCGGCGAAGAAGCGGAAGTGTTTATTGCGGCAGGGGAGACGGTTGGCGCTGCTGTGCCGGTAACAGCTATCGTAGTCCGTGACGGAAAAACCGGGGTGCTGGTTGTGGAGAACAATACCACAGTTTTTCGCGATATTTCGATAGGACTGCAGGATGAAACAATGGCAGTGGCCGACCGTGGCCTCAGCGAGGGAGACTTGGTGGTGATTGAACCCCGCGCGTTGAAACCTAACCAAAAAATAAGACCGGTGAAGCATACCAAATAAAACCATGGATTTAGCGGTTAGAGACATTGCGCAGCATAAGGGAAAATTTGTTGCGACAACAATTGGCGTCGGGCTGTTATTTGCGGTTGTATTGTCAATGAATGGCATCTATCGTGGATTTATTTTTGAAGGCCTTTCAACCATTCAGGTCACCAGCCCCGACCTGTGGGTGGTAGAACGTCATCGCGGCGGTCCTTTCAATGAGCAATCTACCATACCAGATTTTTTTCATTACAGCATTGAGGCGCTTGACGGAGTGGAAAAGGCAAGCCCCTTTATATTTTATGGCGTTGAGCGAATCATAAACGGCAAACGCAAACGATTTACTATTATCGGCTATGATATCTTTGGCGGGTTGGGCGGGCCGAAAAAATTGACGGCGGGACGGCATATTCGCCAGGCGCATTACGAAATGGTTGCTCATGAAAAACTCGGTTTTCAATTGGGAGATGCCGTTCCGCTCGGGCTTCATGTCTATACGGTTGTCGGCTTGTTTAACGAGGGGACGGCGCCTGATGGCGAAGCGCTGGTGTACTTGTCGTTGCCAGACGCGCAGGAAATACTCTACCTGCGCGACAATGAAGAAATTCGGAACCAACGGCTGCGGTTACAAAAGAGTCTGACCAGTTCCGGGCTGCCCCTGACACAGGTGCAAAAATATATTCCCCTGCTGGCAACCAATACGCATATGGTTAATGCGCACTTGGTAAAACTCGCGCCGGGGGCAAATCCCGCGGCAGTTGCCCGTGAGATTGAAAACCATCTGTATTTTTCAGTCTATTCAACTGACCAGCAGATTAACCTGATGATGCAGGGACGCTTGGCAATGCCCCGTAAACAGCTCCTCCTGTTTAGAATAATTTTGCTTATTGTGTCGGTGGTCATTATCTCGCTGGTCATTTATACGTTTACCATGGAAAAGATTCGCAGCATTGCGGTAATGAAACTGATAGGAGCCCCCAACCGCGTTATTGTTCGGTTGGTGCTTGAACAGTCTCTTTTGTTGACGATGTTCAGTTACCTGTTTGGTTTAGTGGTCATTCATAATACACACCAGTATTTCCCACGGCTTGTTAAATTGACAGCGTTTGACGATGCGGTAACATTTCTCATCGCATTGGCCGGCGCACTAATTGCCAGTTCATTGGGGATATGGCAGGCAATAAAAACCGAGCCGGCGCTTGCCCTGGGAGGCCATTAATGGCTATTTTAACCATCAGCAATCTGAGTAAAACTTTTGGTTCCGGGGAACTCGCGGTCAGAGCACTGCAGAATATCAATATATCTTTGTCAGAGGGCGAATTGACGGCACTGCTGGGGCCAAGCGGGTCAGGAAAAACAACGTTGCTGCTCTGTATCAGTCTCATCCACGAACCAACCGGGGGAACCATTGTGTTTGACGGGGAAACGATTTACCAGAACGGCTGGACCGGCACTGATTTGCGGCGCCTGCGCCGGGAGAAAATCGGTTTTGTGTTTCAGACTCCGAATCTAATACCGTTTTTGACAGTTCGAGAAAATGTGCTGTTCCCGCAGGAGTTGGTTGGCGTATCCGGAAAAAAAGCGGAAGACCGGACGAAAGAACTGCTTGAGTACATGGAGGTTGCGCACCGGAGTAATTCTCTGCCGGCTTTTTTATCCGGCGGCGAACAGCAGCGTGTATCGGTTGCCCGGGCGCTTGCCAACAGGCCAAAGCTCATTTTAGCTGATGAACCAACGGCTGCGCTTGATACCGATCGCGGCGTGAAGGTTATGGCGTCGCTGAAAAAAATTGCCCACGAATATCAAACCGCAGTTATTGCCGTGACACATGATGTGCGGATGATTGAAGGGTTCGACCACGTCTATCAGCTCAAAGATGGTGCCATTGTTAATAACAATACGACATCCCATTAGCACTTCAGGAGGACCTGCTATGCAAACCTCGGGTCAAAAAAATTGCATAAAACACTTTATTGCCCCGTGTGCCCTGCTGCTTTTGCTGATCATGTTCCGGATTGTTCACAGTGTGGAAAAACCGCCGCAGCCTTTTGCCGGCGTCTGCCCTCCTTTTTTTTTAAAGGACGAAAAGGGGCACATTATTAATCCGGTTGCTAACCAGAATGCAGATGTTCCCTATAGCCCGAAACAGACCTGCGGTACAGCCGGCTGCCACCATTATGATAAAATCACCAGAGGTTATCACTTTCAGCAGGGAAAAGATGAGGAAGCAAATGCGCAACTGAAAAGGCTTTATCAATGGGTTTTAAGTCCTGGCCAGTATGGCGGGCGGTGGTGAACGCCTGCGCCCAATTTTCGCCAGTTGGCGAAAAAAGAAAACAGCTCAGCCGCTGAAATTGACTTAACGTCTTATGAGTTTGCCACAGCCGCTGCATGTGGGAGCTGTCACCCTGGTGGAGGCCCACTTGAGTATGATAGAAAGGGCAGCCGTTATGATACCTTTGCTGCCGACCCGAGGAATAATATTATATCGGGGGGTGATAACGGGTTTGACGGAGATTACTTCAAGGCACGCTGGGCAGAGTCGGGGGTGATAGAAGCCGACTGCCTCCTGTGCCACAGCCCTGGTTACGATATGAGTGCACGAAACAAGCAGCTTGCGGTGTTTAATTACAAATGGGCAGCATCAGCCGGTGCCGGTATCGCTGAAATAACCGGCGAAGTAAAAAAGAATCAGAAACCAATTATTAAGGGTTTCTCTAAAAATTGGTTAAAAAGTGTTACGCATCGGGGGGCACAGCTGATATAGTGGTGATGACAGAATGTTTATTATAACCC
>FWPV01002070.1_pt1 | contig 50856 bp, 47 predicted proteins | sample 2228371 | NCBI WGS metagenome assembly FWPV01 (sample SAMEA103939776, study PRJEB20133) | metagenome
GCCGGCGGCCAGCGCCCGCGCCATGAGTTCGGACCAGGTCGCGATGTCTCGGGAAGTGTAGCCGACAACGGTGGGCTTGCCCGTGGTGCCACTGGAGGCGTGGATGCGGGCCAGCTCGCGTCGAGGCACGGCCAGCAGGCCAAAGGGGTAGTGGTCGAGGAAGTCGGTCTTGGTGGTGAAGGGGAATTTTGCCAGATCCGAAAGCGTCTTCAGATCTTCCGGGTGGACGCCATGCTCGTCGAACCGTTTGCGGTAGAACGGCGAGTTCTCGTAGGAATGCTTCAGCGAGCGTTTCATCCGGTGAAACTGGAGCGCCGAAATCTCGTCGCGCGAGGCAATTTCGATTGGATCGAGGTCTTGGGGACGGGTGACAAAGTCGAGCATGATTTCCTCCCTGGAAAACGTCTTGATTCAGGCGGGCTCGGGCAGGTGGGTGCCCTTCACCGTTCGCGACAGGCCGCGAAACTCGGCGACGAGATCGCCGACTTGATTCGAAATGCGAATGTCGTAGATCCCCGACCGGCCCTTGCGCGAAATCTCGCGCGCCTCAGCCGTCAGCCGGTCACCGATCCTCCCGGGACTGATATAGGTGATCGAGCAGTTCTGCGCGACGGTCAGCTGATTGTAACCGTTGCAGGCAAAGGCGAACGCGCTGTCGGCCAGCGTGAAGATGTAGCCGCCGTGGCAGTTGCCGTGACCGTTGGACATGGTTTCGGTGATGTCCATCGACAGCGTTGCCTCACCCGGTGCGATGTGCTCGATGCGCATGCCGAGGTGTTGGGAGGCAGTATCCAGCTCCCACATCGCCTTGGCGCAGGCTTCCGCCATCTCCTGTGCGGTCATCGTCATTTGCCCGAAAACTCCGGCTTGCGCTTTTCGAGGAACGCGGTGACGCCTTCGGCATAGTCGGCGGTGCGGCCGGCTTCGCGCTGGCAATCGCGCTCCATGTCGAGCTGATTGTCGAGGCTGTTGGTGGCGGCGGCCTGGATCAGCCGCTTGGTAAGGCCGAGGCCGCAGGTAGCACCCTGGGCGAGCGAGCGGGCGAGCGTTTCCGCCTCCGTCATCAGCTGGTCGTCTTCGACCGCCTTCCAGATCAGGCCCCAGTCGGCGGCACGCTCGGCCATCAGCGGCTCGGCGGTCATGGCGAGCGCCTTGGCCCGCGGTTCGCCGAGAATGCGGGCAAGGCTCCAGCTGCCGCCGGCGTCCGGGATGAGACCGATCTTCGAAAAGGCCTGGATGAACTTCGCCGAGCGGGCGGCCAGCACGATATCGCAGGCAAAGGCGATGTTGGCGCCGGCGCCGGCTGCAACGCCGTTGACGGCGCAGATCACCGGCTTTTCCAGCGCGCGGATGAGCCGCAGCGTCGGATTGTAGAAGGTCTCGAGCGTATGACCGAGGTCGGGAGCCGGCCCGCCCTTGCGCGGGTCACGGTCGCCAAGATCCTGGCCGGCGCAGAAACCGCGGCCGGCGCCGGTCAGCAGCACGGCCCGCACGGAGGCGTCCTCGTGGGCGCGCTCGAAGGCGGCGCGCAGGGCGCGGTGCATGTCCTCGTTGAACGAATTGAGTTTGTCCGGCCGGTTCAGCGTCAGCTGCAGAACGCCGTGATCCATCGTCACCAGCACGGTGTCGGATTGGTGCATCGCTCTCTCCCTCGTCCCCGCTCCGAATTTTCCCGGGGGCGTAAAAAGATCTTGCATAAACCGTCCGGTCGGTCAATGATAAAGGCGTGACTAGGGAGGAAATTGCCATGAACGACATGTTCGACCGCCATCGCGGTCTGCTGGAGACGGCTGTCAACGCCTTGTCTGAGCGGGGTTTCTGGTCGCCTTTTCCTGAAGTCCCGAGCGGCAAGATCTATGGCGAAACCGCCAAGGACGACGGCGAGGCCGCCTTCAAGGCGCTGATCGGCTCGCAGTTCATTCTTCCCGGCCATCCGGAAGACGGGCGCTCCGGTTCCGAGAAATCTCCCTGGGGCGTCGACCTCGACATCCGCTATCCCGTGACGGACGTCGACCGCCTGATTGCCGCCTCCGCTGCTGCGGGCGAGGCCTGGGCCGATGCCGCGCCGGAGCTGCGCGTCGGCGTCTGCCTCGAAATCCTGACGCGCCTCAATCGCATGAGCTTCACGATGGCGAATGCCATCATGCACACGACCGGCCAGGCTTTCCCGATGGCCTTCCAGGCCGGCGGCCCGCATGCGCAGGACCGCGGTCTCGAGGCCGTGGCCACCGCCTGGGTGGAGATGACCCGCACCCCGAGCCAGGCCACCTGGGAAAAGCCGCAGGGCAAGGCGGCGCCGATCATTCTCGAAAAGAACTGGCAGATCGTGCCGCGCGGCATCGCGCTGGCGATCGGCTGCCAGACCTTCCCCACCTGGAACACCTATCCCGGCCTGTTCGCGAGCCTTGCCACCGGCAACACCGTCATCGTCAAGCCGCATCCGGGCGCCATCCTGCCGTTGGCGCTGACCGTGAAGGTAGCGCGCGAGGTGCTCGTCGAAGCGGGCTTCAACGCCGACGTCGTGCTTTTGGCCGTCGACGAGGCTGGGGCCGAAATCACCAAGGATCTGGTCACCCGTGCCGAGATCGCGATCATCGACTATACCGGTTCCAGCGCCTTCGGCGAATGGGTCCGCGCCCATGCCGGGTCCGCCCAGGTCTTCACCGAGGAGGCTGGCGTCAACTCGATCGTCATTGCCGCCACCGACGAATTTTCCGGCATGTGTGCCAACATCGCCTTCTCGCTGTCGCTCTATTCCGGGCAGATGTGCACCGCGCCGCAGGACATTTTTGTGCCGCGCGACGGCATCGACACCAATGAAGGCCACAAGAGCTTCGACAAGGTCGCCGCGGCGATTGCCGCCGCCGTCGATGCGCTGCTCGATGATCCGGCTCGCGCCTCGGGCGTCTGCGGTGCGATCGCCAACCCGGCGACGCTTTCCCGCGTCGATGCGGCTCGCGGCGCCGGCCGCGTCGTGCGCGATTCCTCGCCGCTTGCCGCCGGTCGCAGCGCCACCCCGCTGATCGTCGCGGTCGATGCGAAAGAAACACGGGTGCATGAAGAGGAGTGCTTCGGCCCGATCGCCTTCATCGTTGCGGTGGACAGCGCCGACGCCGCAATTGAAGCGGCCGCGGATCTCGCGCGCCGGAAGGGGGCAATCACGGCCGCCCTCTATGACACCGACGAGCCGCGCATCGCCGTGGCCGTCAAGGCTTTCGCCCGTGCCGGCGTCAACCTGTCGATCAACCTGACCGGCAACATCTTCGTCAACCAGTCTGCCGCCTTTTCCGACTTCCACGTCACCGGGGCCAATCCGGCCGGAAATGCCAGCCTGACCGACACCGCCTTCGTCGCCAACCGGTTCCGGCTGGCGATGTGGCGCCGCCCCAAGGCGGCGTAATTCCCCTTATTTCAACGTTCTCAGGGAGGAGAAACAATGAAGACCAAAATCGCAACCGCCCTCGTCACGCTGATGGCGCTCGGCGTCGCCGGCACCGCACAGGCCGAGATCAAGATCGGCGCGACCGTTTCGGCCACGGGCCCCGCTTCGTTCCTGGGTGACCCGGAAGCCAAGACGCTGGAAATGCTGGTGGAGGAGATCAATGCGGCCGGCGGCGTCAATGGCGAACCGCTGAAGCTCGTTCTCTATGACGACGGCGGCGATCCCAACAAGGCTCGCACCTTCGCAACCCGTCTCGTCGAAGACGATGAAGTGGTCGCCATCATCGGCGGCACGACCACCGGCACGACCATGTCGATCATCCCGGTTGCCGAAGACGCCGAAGTTCCATTCATCTCGCTTGCCGGTGCCATCGAGATCATCGATCCGGTCAAGCAATGGGTCTTCAAGACCCCGCATACCGACCGCATGGCCTGCGAAAAGATCTTCGACAACATGAAGAAGAACGCCATCAGCAAGATCGGCCTGATCTCCGGCACGGACGGCTTCGGCGCATCGATGCACAAGCAGTGCGTCGCCGTTGCCGGCAAGTACGGCATCGAGATCGCTGCCGACGAAACCTATGGTCCGCAGGACGCCGACATGACGCCGCAGCTGACCAACATCAAGGGCACCGCTGGCGTTCAGGCCGTGCTCAATGCCGGTTTCGGCCAGGGCCCGTCGATCGTGACCCGCAACTATGCGCAGCTGGCTGTCGGCCTGCCGCTTTACCAGTCGCACGGCGTCGCCTCCGACGGCTTCATTGAACTGGCCGGCGCCAAGGCCGCCGAGGGCGTTCGCCTGCCCGGCACGGCACTGCTCGTTGCCGACATCCTCGCCGAGGGTGATTCGCAGAAGCCGGTCGTTACCGCCTACAAGGCAGCCTATGAGAAGAAGACCGGCGCCGCCGTGTCGACCTTCGGCGGCTACGCCCACGACGCCCTGCGCATTCTCGTCGATTCGATCGGCCGCGCCGGTTCGGCAGAACCGGAGGCCATCCGCGACGCGATCGAAGCAACCTCCGGCCTCGTCGGCACCACCGGTGTCGTCACCATGTCGGCGGAAGATCATCTCGGCCTCGATCTCTCCGCCTTCCGCATGCTGGAGATCAAGAACGGCGGCTGGACGATCATCGAGTAAGTACCCGAACGGGTTCCCTAAAGGGACCATGGCATTGGCGCGGAGCCCGCAGACGATTGCGGGCCCCGCTTCAGAAACAAGCGGCCACAACGGGGTCATCGATGCCTGAACTGATGCAGTTTCTCCTGTCCGGCCTGACGGTCGGCGCGGTCTATGCGCTCGTCGCGCTGGGCTTCACCATCATTTACAACGCCTCGGACGTGGTGAATTTCGCCCAGGGCGAATTCGTCATGCTGGGCGGCATGATCACCGTCTTTGCTTTCGAAGCCGGTCTGCCGCTGCCGCTGGCGGCGCTGATCGCCATCGCCCTGACGGCGGCCATCGGCGTGGCGCTCAACAAGCTCGCCATCGAGCCCGCACGCGGCGCTCCCGTCGTGTCGCTGATCATCATCACCATCGGTGCCTCGATCTTCATTCGCGGCGTGACGCAGCTGGTCTTCGACAAGCAGCTCCACCGCTTCCCGGCCTTTACCGGCGATGAGCCGATCCAGATCCTCGCCGCCACGATCCTGCCGCAGAGCCTCTGGGTGATCGCCGGCGCGGTCGTCGTCTTCGTCGGGCTGTGGCTGTTCTTCACTCGCACCCTGACCGGCAAGGCGGTGCTCGCCACCTCCAATAATCGCCTGGCCGCCCAGCTCGTCGGCATCAATACCAACTGGGTGATGACGCTCTCCTTTGCCCTTTCGGCCGCCATCGGCGCGCTCGCCGGCGTGCTGGTCACCCCGATCACGCTGACCAGCTACGATCTCGGCATCGCGCTTGCCCTCAAGGGCTTTGCCGCGGCCATGCTCGGCGGTATGGGCAATCCCAAGGGCGCGCTCGTCGGGGGCATTCTGCTCGGCCTGTTCGAGGCGCTGACGGCCGGCTTCATCAGCTCGCAATACAAGGATGCGGTGGCATTCGTCGTCATCCTCGCCGTCCTGTTCGCCATGCCGCAAGGCCTGTTCGGGCGCAATTCGGTCAACCGGGTGTGATCATGCGGCTATCGACAAAACAGACCACACTCCTGGTGCTGGCGCTGCTGATTGCAGCCACGCCCTTCTTCTTCCCCTCCGCCTTCTATTTCCGCGTCGGCTCGCTGCTGTTCGTCAACGGCGTTGCGGTGCTCGGCATCGTCATCCTGACGGGTTTTGCCGGCCAGATCAGCCTCGGCCATGCCGGCTTTGCCGGGATCGGCGCTTATGCCTCGGCGCTGGCCCCCGTCCATCTCGGGCTTCATCCGGCGTTCGCGGCCGTGCTCGGCGCGGTCCTCTCCGCGCTCATCGCCTATGTCGTCGGTCGGCCGATCCTGCGCCTCAAGGGCTATTATCTCGCGGTCGCCTCGCTCGGCTTCGGCATCCTCGTCTCCATGGTTCTCTCCAACGAGGCCTGGCTGACGGGCGGTCCGGACGGCATTGCGGTCGCCGATCTCGGTCTGCGCCAGGCGCTCGCTGGGCTGGGTCTCAAGCTTTCGGCGCCGGAATTCTGGTACTTCTTCTGCGGTCTCTGCCTGCTCATCGGCGCCTGGCTGACCCTTAACCTCTATGACAGCCCGACCGGCCGCGCGCTTCGTGCCCTTCACGGCTCCGAGATTGCGGCAAGCACGGTCGGCGTCGACGTCGCCCGCCTGAAGCTCCAGGCCTTCGTGATCTCCGCCGTTTTCGCCTCGGTTTCCGGCTCGCTGCTTGCGCTGCAGAACAAGTTCATCACGCCGGATGTCGCCGGCTACATGCACTCGATCGAACTCGTCACCATGGCCGTGCTCGGCGGCGCGGGGTCCGTGCTCGGCGCCATTCTCGGCGCCGGCATCCTCACGCTGCTGCCGCAGGTGCTGACCGTGTTTGCCGAATATGAACAGGTCATGCTCGGCCTGGTCATGATGCTGGTGATGATCTTCCTGCGCGAAGGTCTGTTGCCGTCGCTGCTGCGTCAATTCACGGGGAGGGGAGCATGACACTTCTCAGCGTCGAAGGACTGGGCATTGCCTTCGGTGGTCTCAAGGCCGTCGACAATGTCAGCTTCTCCGTCAATCCCGGAGAGATCGTCTCGGTCATCGGGCCGAACGGGGCCGGCAAGACCACGCTCTTCAACATGATTTCCGGCGTCTATATGCCGAAATCCGGAAAGGTCCGTCTGAACGGCGAGGATGTCACCGGCTTCTCGCCGCATCTTCTCGCGCGCCGCGGCATGTCGCGGACCTTCCAGAACCTGCAGATCTTCCAGAACATGACCGTGCTGGAAAACGCCATTGCCGGTTTTCACCTGCGCGAAAAGGGCTCGGTCTTCGGCGATCTGCTCGGGCTTCCCGGCTCGCGGCGCCGCTCGCGCGAGGCCCAGGAAGGCGCCCGCGTCCTGCTCGCCCGCGTCGGTCTCGCCAACGCGGCGGAACTCGAGGCCGGCAGCCTCTCCTATGGCGCGCTGAAGCGCCTGGAGATCGCCCGCGCCCTGGCGCTCGATACCAAGGTTCTTCTTCTCGACGAGCCGGCCGCAGGCTGCAATGCCGTCGAGACGGACGAGATCGATCATCTGATCGCCGAGGTGGCGGCCTCGGGCGTCGCCATTCTTCTTGTGGAGCACGACATGAAGATGGTCATGCGCATCTCGAACCACATCGTCGTGCTCGATCACGGCGTCAAGATTGCGGAGGGTGACCCGGCTTCGGTCTCCCGCAATCCCGATGTCGTGGCCGCCTATCTCGGATCCCAGGCACAGGAGGCGTCCCATGCTGACCGTTGAAGGCCTGCGCTCGCGCTATGGCCGTATCGAGGCGCTGCACGGCATCGATCTGCATGTCGATTCGGGCGAGATCGTCACGATCGTCGGCGCCAACGGCGCCGGCAAGACCACGCTTCTGCGCTGCCTGTCGGGTCTGCAGCCGATCAGCGGCGGCGAGATCATCTTTCGCGGCGAATCGATTGCCACGACGCCGGCTTACAAACGCTTAAGCCGCGGGCTTGCCCAGTCGCCCGAGGGCCGGCAGATCTTCACCAGCCTGACGGTGGAGGAAAACCTGCGCCTCGGCGCCTTCCTGTTCACTGACGAGCGGGTCGACCGGGACATGGAAAATGCCTTCCAGATGTTCCCGATCCTCAAGGAAAAGCGCAATCTCGCCGCTGGCGGCCTGTCCGGCGGCCAGCAGCAGATGCTGGCGATTGCGCGCGCGCTCATGGGACGCCCCTCCTGCCTGCTGCTTGATGAGCCTTCCATGGGGCTTGCCCCCATTCTGGTCCAGCAGATCTTCGACGTGGTGAAGAGCATGAGGGAGCTCAAGGTGACCGTGCTGCTCGTCGAGCAGAATGCCTTTGGCGCCCTGTCCGTCGCCGACCGTGGCTATGTCATGGAAACCGGCAAGATCACCATGGAGGGTCCGGCCAGCGATCTTCTGGCCGACCCCCGCATCCGCGAAGCCTATCTGGGAATTTGAGTGTCCATGTCCGTCATCACCATCGCCCGCGAGGGCCGGATCGCCGTCGTCACCGTCGACAACCCACCCGTCAATGCCCTGAGCCAGGCCGTGCGCAAGGGATTGAACGAGGCGGTGCATATGCTGGACGACGATCCGGACGTTGCGGCGGTCGTCTTGATCTGCGCCGGCCGCACCTTCATTGCCGGCGCAGATGTCAGCGAATTCGACAAGCCGCCGCAGCCGCCGCATCTGCCCGACGTCATCTCGTCGATCGAGATGGCGGCAAAACCCTGGATTGCTGCGATCCACGGCTCGGCGCTCGGCGGCGGCTTCGAGGTTGCGCTCGGCTGCCGCTTCCGCCTCGCTGCGGCGGAGGCCTCGGTCGGCCTGCCGGAGGTGACGCTTGGCATCGTTCCCGGAGCCGGAGGCACGGTCCGCACGCCGCGTCTTGCAGGCATCGAAGCTGCGGTCGAGCTGGTGACCACGGGCAAGCCCGTCCGCGCCGCCCGGGCCCACGAACTCGGCCTGATTGACCGTATCGTCGCGGGTGACCTGCGGACCGGCGCCATCGCGTTTGCCGAAGCTCTTCCTGCCGAATTGCCGGCGCCCTTGTCCCTGCGGCCGGCCCCGACGGTCGAGCCGTCCTTCTGGGTCGAGGCCGAAGCCGCGATCGCCAAGCGCGCCAAAGGCGAGGCTGCGCCGCTGCGGGCACTCGCCTGCCTGCGTGAGGCCTGTGAAGCGGATTTCGCCCCGGCGTCGCAGCTGGAGCGGGCGACCTTTCTCGAACTACGCGCCTCCGAACAGGCGGCCGCCCTGCGCCATGTCTTCTTCGCCGAACGCGCCGCACCCCGGCCGTCGACACTCTCCGGTGTGGAGCCTCGGCCCCTCAGCACAGCGGCCGTCATCGGCGGCGGCACGATGGGCGCGGGGATTGCCGCGGCCCTTCGGGATGCGGGCCTGCCGGTCGTGCTGATCGAACGCGATGAGGCGGCCGTCGAACGCGGCCTTGCCAATCTGAAATCGATCTTCGATGGCGCGGTCAAGCGCGGCCGGCTCAGCGAAAGCGCCGCCGCCGCGCGGCTCGCCGGGGTGACCGGCTCGACCGACTATGCGGCCCTTGCCGACACTGACCTGGTGATTGAGGCCGTGTTCGAGGAACTGTCGGTCAAGCGCCAGGTGTTCGAACAGCTCGGTAGGATCTGCCGCGCCGATGCGGTGCTGGCGACCAACACCTCCTATCTCGATCCGCGCGCCATTGCGGAGGGTCTGCCCGGTGCCGACCGCTTCATCGGCCTGCATTTCTTCAGCCCCGCCAATGTGATGAAGCTGCTCGAGATCGTGCCGACGCCGGACACGGATGCGGCGACGCTGGCGACCGGCTTTGCGCTGGCGCGTCTGCTCGGCAAGATACCGGTGCGTGCCGGCATCTGCGAAGGCTTCATCGGCAATCGTATCCTCAAGCGCTATCGCGCCGAGGCGGAGACGCTGGTGCGGCAGGGTGTGGCGATCGCATCCGTCGATGCGGCGATGCGCGCCTACGGCTTTGCCATGGGGCCCTTCGAAGCCCAGGATCTCGGTGGCCTCGACATTGCCTTCCTGCAGCGCGAAGGCGCGCGGGCCGCCGGTGCCGACGTGCCAGAGACATTGGGCGACATCCTGGTGCGGGCTGGCCGCAAGGGCCAGAAGACGGGTGGCGGCTGGTACGACTATCAGGTCGGCGATCGTCGTCCCCATGCCTCCGAAGATGTGGGCCGGTTGCTCGCCGAGCTCATCGTGCCGGGTCCGATCCTCGAGGCGGCCGCCATTGCCGAGCACCTGGTCGGCGCCATGGCGCGCGAGGGCGAGGCGATCCTCGCCGAAGGGATCGCGGACAAGGCATCCGATATCGACCTCGTCGAGATCCACGGCTACGGCTTTCCGCGCTGGCGCGGCGGACCGATGTTTGCCACCCGCGCCAACCGCTGAGGCATGCTGACCGCGGCGGCCGGTACCGCCGCGGTCGCGCCGTTGCGCGCCACGAGACCGGTCAGACCCGCATCGGATGACGAACATCGGGCCGGGCGTCCGCTTTCTGGGGCTTCCCGCATCGCCTTGGACCTCCAGCCGGATTGCGCCACGCGCCGACGCTGAGGCGGCTCCCATGGCGCAAGGTTCCCGGCTATCTTCCTCGTCTCGCAACTTTGATCTTCCAAGAGCCCCAGGCTTGGTCAACCAGACCCATGCCGAGACCCCGAAAGGTTGCGGCATAAGCCGGGCCTGTGATGAATCCGCAGCGCCACGGCTTGCCGGCGCCCCGTGCGAGGCAGGCGCCGTCAATCCTCTCTTATCTTGTTTGCCGGCTCATGATCTCGGCGCGGGACTCTCTGGGCGTCCGGAATCCACCCAAAAACTATTTCTTAATCACCCTTGACGAGATGGTATTTAAATATACCGTAGGCGCATTGAGATATAAAAATAACATTCTCGATGGGAACGAAATGGCGACGGTCAAGGAACGCTTGCTGGACAGTCTGGAGAATTCGACGGCCGCCGGCCGCGCGATCGCCACCTATATGCTGTCGAATCTGAGTGAGCTGCCATTCGAGACGGCGGCCAGCATCGCCGCCAAGGTCGGCGTCGGCGAGATGACGGTCGGTCGCTTTTGTCGCTCCATCGGCTACACGCATTTCAAGGAGTTGAAAGCGGATCTGAAGGACGATTTCGGCGACAGCCCCTGGCTGGTCGGCGACCGGCTGAAGGATTTCGCCGCGCGCGCCCGCTCTGGCAACGACCAGCTCGCCGCCGGCCTGGAGCTGGAGATCGGCGCCCTGGTGCGGGTCTATGAACTGGCTCAGACGCCGGAATTCGACCGTTTCGTGTCGCGCCTGAGCACAGCCCGCAAGGTCTATTGCGCCGGCTTCCAGACGGAACGCGGGGTTGCCGCGGTGCTCGCGCACCAGCTGCAATATCTGCGCGACGAGGTGCACATCGTCGACATGGCCGCCGGCAATTTCGTCGACGTGCTGCTGACCGATCCGACCGGCATCATGCTGGTGGTGATCGACACCCGGCGTTACTCGCGCCAGAGCAAGCTCCTGGCCGAAGCTGCCCATGCGCGCGGCATTCCCGTCACCATCCTGACTGACACCTATTGCGACTGGGCCGCGCCGGTTTCGAGCGAGGTCTTTGCCGTGCCGACGGCGCTCAACCAGTTCTGGGATTCCTTGAGTCCACTCGTGTCCCTCGTGCAGCTCGCGATCAACGGCGTGTTCAGCCAGCTGGGCGCCGAGGTCGAGGACCGGCTCAGCCAGATGTTCAGTTGCTACAAGACCTTCACAGGCTATGCCGGGGGCACACCGGAAGACTGAGACAGACAAATCTCCACCCGTCACGCCAAGTCAAAAAAGGGGAACGCAGACGATGACGAAAATGAAGTGGGAATTCAAAGGCGCGATGATCGCGCTGACACTCGCCTGCGCCGGCACCATGCCGGCGTCGGCCTTATTGGCCGCCGAGGCGGTCTTCGTGCTTCCGTCTTCGGAAGCCGGCGCGGCCAATCACGACCCGATCCGCGGCACGCTGATGACGCTTGCCGATGCGCTGATCTACGACCGCCTCGTCGTGCAGGGCGCCGACCAGGGCTATTATCCGCATCTGGCGACCAGCTGGGAAGCCGCTCCCGACGGCATGAGCTGGACCTTCCACCTCAAGGAGGGCGTCAAGTTCCATGACGGCGAGCCCTTCAACGCCAAGACCATCGAATGGTGGATCCCGAAATTTGCCGGCACCGAAAACGAATATCTCGTCGCTGCCATCGACAAGGTCGAAGTCGTCGATGACCTGACGGTCCGCTTCGTGATGAAGCACCCTGACGCCAACCTGCTCTACAACCTGTCGAGCGCCTTCATGGGCGTGCCGAGCCCGAAGGCCTATGATGCCGAAGGCACCAATTACGGCGTCACCGTCGCCGTCGGCACCGGCCCGTACAAGCTCGAAAGCTTCACCACCGGCGTCGAGTCGGTTCTCGTGAAGAACGAGGACTACAGCTGGGGCAGCGCCGTTTCGCAGAACAAGGGTCCGGCCAAGATCGATCGCCTGACGCTGCGCGAAATCGCCGATTCCTCGACCAGCTTCCTGGAACTGAAGACCGGCGGCGTCGATGCCGTGCTCGACGTGCCGAGCGATATCCTGCCGCAATACAAGACGCTCGAAAACGCCACCGTCCAGAGCATGCCGGGCTTCGGCACCTTCTACATGCCGATCAATACGACGGTCGAACCCTTCACCGACCTCAAGGTGCGCAAGGCGGCGGCTCTCGCCATCAACCAGCAGGAAATCCTCGACAAGCTGTTCGGCGGTCGTGGCCTTGCCGCGCACAATTTCCTGATCGCCTCCCTGCCGGAATCCAAGGTCGACCCGAAGTTCAACATTTCCTACGATCCGGAACAGGCCAAGGCGCTCCTGGAAGAGGCAGGCTGGAAGGCCGGCGCCGACGGCAGCCGTTCGAAGGACGGAAAGCCGCTCACCGTCACCCTCTGGACCCAGAGCGACACCGAGTTCAAGCGCCTGACCGAAGTCATCCAGGCCCAGCTGAAGGCCGTCGGCATCAATGCCGAGATCACGGTCTTCGACACCAGCTCGATCCGTGCGGAATACAAGAAGGGTACGCAGCAGCTCGCGGTCCGCAGCTATGGCTGGAACAATGCCGACATCCTCGACTGGTTCTTCTCCGGCGAACGCCTCGGCTATCCGAACGTCTCGATGTGGAAGGACCCGAAGGCGGAAGAACTGCGCGTCAAGGCGCTGACGGGATCGAAGACCCCGGAAGAGCGGGTCGCCAACTTCATCACCTATCATGAATATGTGCTGAGCCAGGTGCCCTTCGCGCCGATCTACGAGCCCGTGCAGACCCTCGTCTACAACAAGGATCGCCTGAGCGTTCCCGCCAAGATCGACGGTCCGCAGTTCTCGGCCCAGAGCGTCCTCGACGTCGAAGTCAAGGAATGACGGTTCGGAGACGACGGATATGATGGGTTATGCGCTCAGGCGCCTTCTCGCGATGATACCGGTCTTCTTCGTCGTCTCCGGCGTGGTCTTCCTGATCGTCCATCTCGTCCCCGGCGACCCCGTGGACAATCTGATCAGGACCGGGTCCTCACCCGAACAGCGGGCGGCGATCATCGCCCGCTACGGGCTGGACCGTTCACTCCTCGAGCAATACGTCACCTGGCTCGGCAATGTCGCCCAGGGTGATCTCGGGACGGCGATCGTCATGCGCCGCCCCGTTGCCGATCTCATTCTCGCCAATCTCGGTCCGAGTCTTGCGCTTGGCCTCTGGGCGCTCGCCTTCTCCGCAGTGTTCGGCATTCTCGCCGGCGCGCTTGCTGCGAGCTTCCGCGACCGCTTCGTCGACCATGCCCTGATGGGCGTCTCCCTGCTTGGCTCGACGGTTCCGACCTTCTGGCTCGGCCTGTTGATGATCATGCTCTTTGCCGTGGAGCTTGGCTGGGTGCCGGTCTCGGGCGCGCGGCACTGGACGTCCCTCATTCTGCCGGTCCTGACCGTCGGTCTCGGCGGCATGGCCCTCGTTGCGCAGGTAACCCGCGTCGCCATGATCGAGACCGCGCGCGAGGATTTTGTCATGCTGCTGCACGCCAAGGGTCTGTCGCGCCTTCGCATCCAGATCGCCCACGTCCTGCGCCATGCGCTGATCCCGGTCGTCACCATCTTGAGCCTGCGCATCGGCCTCATCGTCGGCGGCTCGGTCACGGTCGAATATGTCTTTGCCCGTCCCGGCCTCGGTTCCCTCTTGATCCGTGCGCTCGGTCAACGCGACTATCCGCTGATCCAGGGTTGTCTCCTCTTCCTCGCCATCGCCGTGATGCTCGGCACCCTGCTCGGCGACCTTCTGCAGGCGGCCATGGACCCGCGCCAGCGCGAGGAGGCGGCAGCATGAGCGGGCGCGTGCACCAGCTTTCCCCGATGCAGCGTCTGGCATCCCTTGCGCCAACCCCGGCGGCAGCCTTTTCCGGCCTTGCGCTCGTGGCACTCGCCATCGCGGCGATCGGTGCGCCCTGGATCTCGCCTTACGCCTACGACGTGCAGGATCTCTCGATCGCCAACCAGGCGCCGTCGGCGCTGCACTGGTTCGGCACCGACGAGTTCGGTCGCGACATTCTCTCGCGCGTCATCTACGGTGCCCGCACGTCGCTCAGCGTCTCGGTGATTTCCATCACGCTCTCGCTTCTTGGCGGCATCCTGATCGGCGCCGTCTGCGGCTATATCGGCGGCCGCTTCGACCGCCTCGTCATGTCCGCGGTCGACCTGACCTGGTGCTTTCCGGAAATCCTCCTGGCGCTGCTGATCGTCGCGATCCTCGGTCCGGGCTCCGGCAGCACGATCCTGGCGATCGCGATCGCCTATCTGGCGCAGTTCACGCGCCTGACGAGAACCCAGATCATCACGCTGAAACGCCAGACCTTCGTCGAGGCGAGCCGCAGCATGGGGGCCGGCCCTTTCCACATCATGATGCGGCGGCTTCTCCCGAACGCGATCGCACCGGTCGTGGTCGTCGCCATGCTCTCGACCGGTAACGCCATCCTGCTCGAGGCCACCCTCGGCTTCTTCGGCATGGGCGCGCAGCCTCCGGTGCCGAGCTGGGGCGGCATGATGAGCACAGGGTCCGCCCAGCTCTTCAACGCCCCCTGGGTGATCCTCTGGCCGGGTGTCTTCGTCGCCGCTTCGGTGATCTTCATCAATCTGTTCGGGCAGGGCGTGCTGAAGTCCCTCGACGTCAAGGCGAGGATGAGAAGCTGATGGCGCCGCTTCTGAAGGTGGAAGACCTGCATATCGGCTTCGGGCCGCTGGAGCCTCTGGCGGGGGTCGATGTCTCCGTTGATCGGGGTCGCATCCTGGGCCTTGTCGGCGAATCCGGCTCGGGAAAGTCGATGACGGCGATGAGCATCATGGGCCTGCTGCCGCTGATGGGCGGGCGCATCAAGTCCGGCCGCATCGTCTTCGATGGCACCGATCTGTCGAACATCAGTGAGAAGGCCTACCGACAGCTGCGCGGTGGCCGGATCGCGCTGATCACCCAGAACCCGATGACCTCGCTTGATCCGGTCGTGAAGGTCGGTCGCCAGATCGACCAGGTCGCTGAGATCCATCTGGGGCTCAGCCGCAAGGCTGCGCGGGAAAAGACGATCGGATTGATGGGGCGCATGCGCATCCCCTCGCCGGAGATGACCTATGATCTGTTTCCGCATCAGCTCTCCGGCGGCCTTCGCCAGCGCATCGTCATTGCCATGGCGCTGGCCGGCGACCCCGATTTGTTGATCGCCGACGAGCCGACCACAGCGCTCGACGTCACTGTGCAGGCCCAGATCATCGCGCTATTGCACGAACTGGTGAAGGAAAAGGGGCTGGGCCTGATCCTCATCACCCACGACATGGGCGTGGTCGCCCAGACCTGTGACGAGGTGGCGGTCATGTATTGCGGCAAGGTCGTCGAATACGGACCGGTCAACACCATCTTCGATGCGCCCCGCCATCCCTATACCCGCGCGCTGATCGGCTGCATTCCGCAGCCCGGCATGGCGGCGCGCAGCCTGGCCGGCATTCCCGGCATGGTGCCGCCGGCAAGCGCCATGCCTGCCGGCTGCCGTTTCAATCCGCGCTGTCCGCTGGCGATCGACGTCTGCCGCGCGTCGAGCCCGCCAAGCGTGATCGAGGCTGGCCGCTCGGTCGCCTGTTTCCTTGCCGAAGGAGCGAGCGCATGACGCCACTTCTCTCCATCCGATCGCTGTCCCGCGTCTTCTCGAACGGCGGCGGTCTCTTCCGCAAGAGACGCCAGTTCCGCGCCGTGACCGACGTGTCCTTCGATCTGGAGAAGGGCGAAATCCTCGGCGTCGTCGGCGAGTCTGGCTGCGGCAAGTCCACGCTCGCCCGTCTCGTCTCGCGCCTGATCGAGCCGAGCGCCGGCGAGATCCTGTTCGACGGCCAGGATATCCGCCCGTTGACGGGCAGGGCACTGGCGCGTCTGCGCCGTCGTTTCCAGATGGTCTTTCAGGATCCCTATTCCTCCATCGATCCGCGCCAGTCGATCCGCGACGCGCTGCTCGAGCCTTTCGATGTCCAGGGGATCAGGATGAACCGGGTCGAGCGGGAGGCGAAGGTGGCCGAGCTGCTGGCCATGGTCTCGTTGCCGGCGCATCTGGCCGACAGCTACCAGCATCAGCTCTCCGGAGGTCAGAAACAGCGTGTCGGCATTGCCCGGGCGCTGGCGCTCAACCCGTCGCTGGTCGTGCTCGACGAGCCGACCGCTTCGCTGGACGTCTCCATCCAGGCGCAGGTGATCAACCTGCTTCAGGATCTGCGCGACCGGCTCGACCTCACCTACGTGTTCATCTCGCACGATCTGGCGCTGGTGCAGTATTTCTGCGACCGCATCCTTGTCATGTATCTCGGACGGATCGTCGAGGTGCTGCCGCGCGGTGCGACCCCGACGCATCCCTACACGATCGCGCTTCTCGACAGCGCCTTCGTGCCCGACCCGCACAATCGCCGCGACATTCCCCGCATCCGCGGCGAGATCCCGAGCGGCTACGACGAGCCGCGCGGCTGTGCCTTCGCCAGCCGCTGCCCGCTCGTCGAAGAGCGCTGCCACAGCCAATTGCCTCACCTCACATCCCTGGGCGGAACCCATGCCGTGGCCTGCCACGTCAAGGGCGCCGCACCGATCATACTGGAGACAGAGAATGCCGTTTAAAGTTCTGACTGCCGAATTCATGCATGAATCCAACACGTTCAGCATCCGCAAGACGGGCATTCCGGAGTTCCAGCGCGAAACGCTGATGTTCGGCGACGAGGCGATCGCCAAGCGCAGCCAGTCCAATACCGGCCTTGCCGGCGCTCTCGTCTGCCAGAAGGAATTCGGCTGGGACATGCGCCATTCCGTCAGCGCCTGGACCGAGCCGTCCGGTCCGGTGACCGTCGAGGCCTATGAATACCTGACCGGCAAGATCATCGAAGCTGCCAAGGCCGAGAAATTCGACGGTATCCTGCTGTGCCTGCATGGTGCCATGGTCGCCGAACACACGGATGACGGCGAGGGCGAGCTGCTGGAACGTCTGCGCGCCGTCGTCGGCCCCGATCTGCCGATCGCCGTTACGCTCGATCTGCACGCCAACGTGACGAAGCGCATGTGCGCGCTGGCCCAGATCCTCGTGTCCTACAAGACCTATCCGCATATCGACCTGCGCGAGACCGCCTACCACGCCGGCACCTTGCTCGACCGCACCATGAAGGGCGAGATCGCCCCGAAGACGCTGCGCATCCAGCTGCCGATGCTCGAGGAGGCCAATGGCGGTCGCACCGATGTCGGCGCCATGGTCGACCGCATTGCCAAGGCCCGCGCCTATGAGAAGAGCGAACCGGGTGCACTTGCCGTCAGCATCAACGGCGCCTTCCCGGAGGCCGACATTCCGGAAGTGGGCCCGACCGTGCTCGTCACCTATAACGGCGATCCGGCCCGTCATCAGGCTTTCGCCGAGACGCTGGCGGACGACATCTGGGAAAAGCGTCACGATGTGATGAATACCTTCCACACGGTGGAAGCGGTCGCCGAGATGGCGCGCACCTACCCGAAGTCGAACGGTCCGCTGATCATCGCCGACTATGCCGACAATCCGGGCGGTGGCTCCTATGGCGATTCCACCAATCTGCTGAAGGCCCTGCTTGAGGCCGGCGTTGACGATGCCGCCTTCGGCCCCATGGTCGATCCGGAAGCGGCGGCAGAACTTGCCGCCAAGGGTGAGGGTGCGACCGTCACCATTGCCATCGGCGGCAAGACCGATCCGCGCTTCGGCGGCGAACCGCTCACCGTGACCGGCACGATCCGCCTGGTCAGCGACGGTCATTTCGTCGGCGACGGCCCGATGGTCGGCGGTCTGGAGCAGAGCTACGGCACCAGCGCCGTTCTCGTCGTCGACGGCATCGAGGTGCTGGTGACGAGTGTTCCCCTGCAGATGCTCGATCTTCAGCAGTTCCGGGCCTTCGGCATCGATCCAGCGAAGAAGCGCGTGGTGGGGCTAAAGTCGATGCAGCATTTCCGCGCCGCCTTCGAGCCGATCGCCAGCAAGGTCGTGGTCTGCGACAGCGGTGCGCTCTGCACGCTTGATTATGCCCGTCTGCCCTACAAGAAGATCCCGCGGCCGATCTTTCCGCTCGACCGGGACGTGGCGCGCTGATCAACGGCGCCGGAGGAAACGACATGGAGATTTTCGACGTTGCCGTCGTGGGCGGCGGCATCGCCGGTGCGTCTTTCGCCTATCGGGTGGCCGGGCACCGTTCGCTCGTGTTACTCGAGGCGGAAGAGCAGGTCGGGTATCACTCGACCGGCCGCTCGGCCGCGGAGTTCTCGCGGCAGTTCCAGAACGAGACGACCGGACTGCTGGCCGACGCCTCCTATGATTTCCTCGCCCATCCGCCGGAAGGCTTTACCGATGTGCCGCTGCTCATTCCCCGCGGCAACCTGGTGATCGCCTCCTCGGAACGCCTGGCGCAGTTGCAGACCGCCTTTTCTGAGGTTCTCCTCACTTCGCCCGATTCGCGCATGGTCAGCGTCGATGAAGCGGTTGCTATGGTGCCCTTCCTGCGGCGCGACTACATGGCCGCCGCCTTCTACGATCCCGCCTGCTGGGACATGGAGGTGGACAGCATCCTTCAGGGTTATCTTCGCGCTGCCCGTCGCAGCGGCGCCGACATTCGTACCGGCTCGCCGGTCCTTGCCATAACGCACGAAGACGGCGCCTATCGTCTCGAGACGCCGAAGGGGGACGTCCTTGCCCGCCGTATCGTCAATGCCGCCGGTGCCTGGGCGGACCAGCTGGCGACGCTTGCAGGCGTGAGACCGCTTGGCATCGTGCCGCATCGCCGGACCGCGATCACGGTCGACGTGCCTGCCGACTATGACCTCGGGCCCATGCCAGGCGTCAACGAAGTGGACGAGGACTTCTACTTCAAGCCGGAGGCCGGGAAGCTCATGGTTTCGCCCGCCGACGCGACGCCGAGCGATCCCTGCGACGCCCAGCCGGAGGACATCGACGTCGCCTATGCCGCGCATTTCCTCGAACAGTCCACGACACTGCCGGTCAGGACCATTTCCCACAAATGGGCAGGCTTGCGTTCCTTTGCGGCCGACAAGCATCAGGTCGTTGGGTTTGATGGCCAGGACCCGAACTTCTTCTGGCTGGCCGGGCAGGGGGGGAGCGGTATTCTCACGTCTCCGGCCTTATCCGAATGGGCCGCCGGTCTCTTTCTCGACGGACACCCCCCGCGCCGGCTCGTCGAGCAGGGGCTGGATCCGCAGGCCTTCTCACCCGCGCGGTTATCATCCTGAAGCGATACGTGCGGTCGGGCCGTGTCGGCCGCGACAACGCAAGACCAGCTTATCGTTATGTGTCCCGCGCATAGCTGCACTGCAACATAATGCCTATAAAATGCTCATGGTTCGGATATAGTCATTTTCATCGAAGCGATGCACTCCTCCTCCCGCAAAGCTTCGTGTTGCAGTCGACCCACTCCTCCTCCCAGGGTCGCCTGTCAGAACAGCGGCACTCCTCCTCCCAGTCGCTGTTCGGTTCTTTTCGAAAAGCCTGCCGCACCTCCTCCCGCGGCAGGCTTTTTCGATTCTGGAGCTTTCTGTGCGAAGTGCCCTTTCTCCCGATGCCTGACGTCGCACCGTCGTGACGAGATGGACCGCGGCATGTTCTGCCTCGCGATCGCCGCTCGATCTGTGCCATAGTGCGCGCTTGTTCAGAAAGAGTGATTCCGTGCCTCAGACCAGAAGCCCGTTCGATGCCCTGTTCCAGTCGGATCGCGGAAAAAATCCCCTGGATGTGTTGAGAACCGTCTACGGCTACACTGCCTTCCGCGGCAAGCAGGCGGCCGTCATTGAGCGCGTCGTGGCGGGTGGCGATGCCGTGGTGCTGTTCCCGACCGGCGCCGGAAAATCGCTGTGTTTCCAGGTTCCGGCGCTCTGCCGCGACGGCGTCGGCATTGTCGTATCGCCGCTGATCGCCCTGATGCGCGACCAGGTCGAGGCGCTGAAACAGCTTGGCGTGCGGGCGGCCGCGCTCAATTCCTCGCTGACGCGCGAGGAATATGTCGACGTCCGCCGGGCGGTTTCGGCCGGCGAACTCGATCTCCTCTATGTCACGCCCGAGCGCGTGGTGACACCGGCGTTTCGCGAGCTGATCGGCAATGCGCAGATCGCCCTTTTTGCCATCGACGAGGCCCATTGCGTTTCGCAATGGGGCCATGACTTCCGTCCCGAGTACCGTGAACTCGGCCAGCTCGCCGAGGCCTTTCCCGGTGTGCCTCGGCTGGCGCTGACCGCCACGGCCGATCCTCACACCCGTGAAGACATCATCGACCGCCTTGGTCTGCGCGGGGCCGAAGTCTTCACCACCTCGTTCGACCGCCCGAACATCGCCTATGAGATCGTCGAGCGCGACCAGCCGCGCCAGCAATTGCTGCGCTTTCTGTCGCGGCACAAGGGGTCGAGTGGCATCGTCTATTGCCTCTCGCGCGCCAAGGTGGAGGACACGGCCGAGTGGCTGAATGCGCAAGGCGTGCGGGCGCTCGCCTACCATGCCGGCATGGATAGGGCCGTGCGCGACGCCCATCAGGACGCCTTCCTGAAGGAAGAGGATCTCTGCCTCGTCGCCACCGTCGCCTTCGGCATGGGCATCGACAAACCCAATGTACGTTATGTCGCCCATCTCGACCTGCCGGGCTCGGTCGAGGCCTATTACCAGGAGACGGGACGCGCGGGGCGGGACGGTCTGCCGTCCGAGGTATGGATGGCCTACGGCATGGCCGATGTCATCCAGCGGGGGCGCATGATCGACGAAGGCGGCGCATCAGACGAGGTCAAGCGGGTCGAGCGCGCCAAGCTCAATGCGCTCCTGGCCATTTGCGAGACCCCCGGTTGCCGACGCCAGGCGATCCTTGCCCATTTCGGCGAGAGCCATCCGGGACAATGCGGCAACTGCGACACCTGCCTCAAACCGGTCGAGACGTGGGACGGAACCGACGCCGCCATCAAGGCGCTGGCGGCGATCTACCGCACGGGCGAGCGCTTCGGCACCGGCCATCTGATCGATGTCCTGATCGGTGCCGAGAACGAAAAGACCATCCGCTTCGGCCATGTCGACATGCCGGTCTTCGGTGCGGGCAAGGACCTGACGTCGAAGACATGGCAATCGGTCTACCGCCAGTTGCTGGCCGCAGGCCTCGTCAGCGTCGATCACGCCGCCTTCGGCGCGCTGAAACTCGAGGCCGGAGCCCGCGCGGTGTTCAAGCGCGAACGCGAGGTCCGCTTTCGCAAGGACCGCCCGACCACCGGCAAGGCATCACGGACATCCTCGAGCTCAGCCAATGCCCGCTCCGCGCTCAAGGGTTCCGACATGGAGCTGTTCGAGGCGCTGCGCGCCGCGCGGATGGAGATCGCCCGCGAGATGGGGGTGCCGCCCTATCTCGTGTTCAACGATTCGACGCTCGTCGCCTTTGCGACAGAGCGGCCGACCAGCCACGACGAGCTTCTTTCGATTTCCGGCGTTGGCCAGTCCAAGCTGGAGCGCTTCGGCGATGCCTTCCTGGACGTGATCCTCGCGCATCTCGATTGATGAGCCGGATAAGTGTCAAGGTCGAGACGCAGCGGCGCGGCCCGTACCTTCGCCTTGTCTGCCTCTCAGGCCGACAGCTTTCCCGCGCCGTCGATGAGGATTTGCGGCAAAGGCAGCGCCCGGCGACCTTCAAGATCGAAATAGACCGAGACCGCGAGGAGTTCCGCTGATACGGCGCCATCCGCCTTGTTGGTCAGGCTGTGATGGGTCGATAGCGAGGTGCGGCCCACCTTGACCACCGAGCTGTGGATCTCGAACAGGCTGCCGACGGGCAGTTCCTGGCGAAAGTCGATTTCGTAACGTCGGTCAGCCCAGCCTTGGCGACGCTCCTCAATCCAGGCGGCGGAATAACCGCAAGCGGCCATCAGGTGCCACAGCGACTGGTCGAAGGCGGCGATGTAGTACTGGACGTTCATATGCCTCATGGCGTCGCACTGGGCGGGATAGACCACGCCCTGGTAGGTCAGGATAGCCATTGCCTCTGTCTCCTCTCGTTTCGGTCGGGATCGGTCTTGCGCTTTGAGAATGGATGATACCATGCAATACTTCCCGTCATATGCATTCACCGAGGAAATGTTGACGCATGGCTGGGCCGAGACGGCGCTTCGTTTGGGAACTCGACTGGAACCTGTTGCGCACCTTCATGGTGATCGTACAGGAAAGGGGACTGACGGCCGCCGGCGAAAAACTCTCCCTGAAGCAGCCGACGATCAGCAATGCGCTGCGGCGTCTGGAAATCCACATGGATTGCCGGCTGATCGAGCGCAATGCCTCGCACTTTTCGGTGACGCCGGCCGGGCAGCGGCTGTTCAGCGAATGCGTCGCGCTTTTCGACATCGTCTCCGGCTTGCCGCAACAGGTGGAGGAGACGCCGGGCGATGTCACCGGGCATATCGACATTGCGCTTGCCAGCCATGTCGTCTGTCCCTTCTTCGATGAGGTTCTGGCCACCTTCCATCGCGCCTTCCCGCAGGTCACGCTGTCGATGACGGTTTCCTCCAGCCGGGACGTGACTGCGGCCGTTGCCAGCCGGGATGCCTGTTTCGGCGTCTGCCTGATGGAGGAGCGTCATCCCAAGCTCGAATACGAAGTCCTCTACCGCGAGGGCTTTGGCTACTTCTGCGGTGCCCGGCATGCGCTGTTCGGCCGCGTCAAGCTGCCGCTGTCGGCGCTTCGGGGGGAGCCCTACGTGTCGTTCAAGACCGACCAGATGTCCGGTGCGCTCTGGCCGGTGGCGCTCTTGCGCCAGCAGGAAGGCTTCGAAGGCGCCCCCATCGGGACCTCTTCGCACCTGGAAGAAGTCAAGCGGCTGATCGTCGCCGGCTTCGGTTTCGGACCTCTGCCGATCCACGTGGTCGAGGAGGATGTGCGGGCCGGCAGGCTCTGGCGCCTGCCGCCCTATGAGACGGTGCCGATGGTCGATGTCCATCTCGTCTACGACCGGGCTGCCCGACGCGGCCGGGCCGAAAGCGTCCTGCTGGCCGAACTGCGCCAGGCGATCGCCTCGCGGCCGATCGAAACCCGCACCTATCCCTGAAGGGGCGGCCGTGACCGGCCGCCAGCTGTGGTCAGCGCGCTTTCGACCCATAACCGGTGAGAAAGGACGTCAGATTGTCGCCGAGTTCGTCGCAGAGATAGCCGCCCTCCTGGACGATGACCGCTGGCAGATCGAGCCCGGCGATGGCTTCGCCGATCCGGGCAAAGCCGGGTGTCGAAACGGAAAGTCCGCCGAAGGGGTCCTTCTCGAAGGCATCGAGGCCGAGCGCGATTACGATGGCGTCCGGGCTGAAGGCCTCGACCCGGCGCAGCGCGGCGGACAGCGCCTCCATGTAGGCGGCGTCGTTCGACTTGCGGGCCAGCGGCAGGTTGAAATTGTAGCCGAGGCCGAGGCCCTCGCCGCGTTCGTCGGCATGCCCCCAGAAGAACGGATAGAAGCGCACCGGATCGGCGTGGATCGAAACGGTCAGCACGTCCGCCCGCTCGTAGAAGACGCCTTGCGTGCCGTTGCCGTGGTGCAGGTCGACGTCGATGATCGCCACGCGCTCTGCAGAGCGGCGCAGCCGCTGTGCGGCGATCGCGGAATTGTTGAAGAAGCAGAAGCCGCCGGCGACATCGCGGAAGGCGTGGTGACCCGGCGGCCGGCACAGCGCATAGGCGGCGCTTTCGCCGGTCATCACGGCATCGGCGGCCGAGACCGCGCTCCAGGCGCTCCAGCAGGCGCTGTCCCAGGTCTCCGCCGAGATCGGGCAGGAGGTGTCGGCCATGTGATAACCGGCCTGACCGACCGCGGAGGCCGGATAGGTGCCGCCGCGGGCGATCGGGTGAATGTTCGGGATGACCTCTTCCGAAGCGCCTTCGATATATTGCCAGCGCTGATAGATGCGCTTGAGGAAGTCGAGATATTCCGGCGTGTGGATCGCCGAGATCGGCCCGAGCCCGTGGTCTGCCGGCCGTTCCACAGAGAGGCCCGCGGCGCGAGCGCCGTCCAGCAGGCGCTCCACCCGTTCCGGCTGCTCCGGATTGGGCTGGCGGCCGCCGCTCGACAGGAAGAATTTCGGATCGTGGCGTTTCTGTTCTTCGGCGTAGAAGACTTTCATGGGTCTCGACTTTCCCTTCAGGGCGCGGCCCGCTCGGCCGTTCGCCCGATGAATCCGGCACCGATTCGCTCCCTTTCGAGGAGGCTTCGATGCGCATCTCTAGTGGCGGCGGCGATCCGCCGGCGCCCTTAAAAGGCGACCCGGTCGCCGCCCTTCAAGGCCAGCATGGCGCGCGCTTCCTCCGGCGTCGCCACCTCGAGTGACAGGCTCTCGAGGATCGCCCGGATCCGCCGCACCTGTGCGGCATTGGAGGTCGCGAGCGCCTTGCCGTCGTAGAGGCTGTCCTCCAGGCCGACGCGAACGCTGCCGCCCATGGTCGCGGCCATGGTGATCATCGGCATCTGATGGCGCCCGGCTGCCAGCACCGAGAAGCGGTAGTCGTCGCCGAACAGCTTGTCGGCAATCCGCTTCATGTGCACGAGATTTTCCGGATCGGCACCGATGCCGCCCAGCACGCCGAAGACGAACTGGATGAACAGCGGCCCCGAGACCAACCCGCGGTCACGGAAATGGGCAAGTGTGTAGAGATGGCCGACATCATAGCATTCGAACTCGAAGCGGGTGCCGCAGCCTTCGCCGAGGCGCTTCAGGATTCCTTCGATATCAGCGAAGGTGTTCTTGAACAGCGAGGAACGCGTCGCTTCCAGCAGTTGCGGCTCCCAGGCGTGCTGCCATTCCCGCGGACGTTCGAGAGCCGGATAAAGTCCGAAATTCATCGAGCCCATGTTGAGCGAGCACATTTCCGGTTCGGCCGAAACGGCGGCCTCCAGTCGCTCGTCGAGCGTCATCAGCGAGGAGCCGCCGGTGGAAATATTGATGACCGCGTCACAGGCCTGTTTGATAACCGGCAGGAAACGCATGAACACCGCCGGATCGGCGGTCGGCCGGCCGTTTTCCGGGTCGCGGGCATGCAGATGCAGGATCGATGCCCCGGCCTCGGCGGCCTCGATCGACTGCGCGGCTATGTCTTCCGGCCGAAAGGGCAAGTAGGGCGACATGGACGGGGTATGGACCGAGCCGGTGACGGCGCAGGTGATGATGACTTTCTTCGATTTCATGGAGTTCACGTTCAGTTGGAGGAGCCGAGGGCGCGCCTCAGCACATTATGCGTCACCTTCTCGACCATGGCGTCGCTGCGCAGCAGTCCGGCCACCCATTCGCAGGTGCCGGCATGGAAGACTTCGCCGTCTCCCTTGCGGAAGCTGACGATCATGCCATTGCTGTAGCGCACTTTTTCGAGGTTCTCATCGCTGGCTTCGCCGTAGAGCGTCTCGGCGATGAAGCGACCGTCCTCGTCGCCGAAGAAGCGGTCCTCAGGCGCCAGCACGTCGTTCTCCTCGACGGAACTCGCCATACCGAGCGCCAGGATCTCCAGCCCTTCGGGTGCGCCACTGCTTGCGGTCGGATAGGGCCGGCCGTAGCGGATTTCGTAGTCGAGACCGTCGACCTCGTAGCCGTAGATATGGCTCTCGGCCCCAAGCAGATCGCCGTAGAACAGGCCGGTGCCGGCAAAGGCCCAGTGTTCCGGGCGGCAGATCGGAAAACCGCGCGCGCCGCGCGGCGAACATCCGCCCCAGCCGGCATAGACGCCATTGGTGGAATTGAGCCCGAAGGTTGCCGTACCCGGTCGGCCGATCTCCGGCGCTTCCCAGCTATTGGTGGCCCTTGTCAGGTCGTCCGTCTGGTAAACCGGATCCTCGGCGCGCGCCCGGTACTTGTAGCAGACCTGCGTGCGGCCCTCGTCCTCGAGACGGGTCTGCCACATGAAGTTGCCGGCAAAGCGCGCGGCAAAGCCGCCGCGCTCGACGAAGCGGTCGACCGTGTCGCGCATTTCCCAGGTCCAGTATTCGTCGTGGCCGACAAAGACGGCGCAGTCATAGCCGTCGAGCAGTTCGGGATGAAACTGCAGTTCGTGCTGGCTGATGAGGTCGACGCCATAGCCGGCACGCTCCGCCCAGCGGAAGAAGTGGCTGTCATAGCTCGCCCAGCCGGAGGAGGCGTATTTCTTCGAGTGACCCGTCGCATAAGCCCATTCCATGTGCGGGTAGCGCGGCACGGTTCCAGGCGGCAGGCTGGCCTCGACCGGAACGCGCGGCGCATCCTTCGGCAACACGACAAAGCCGCGGCACCAGGGACGCTGCGTGCTGACGCTGGTCGCATACTGGTCCCGGTTTGCGCCCGTGATGCCCTGATAGTGGTTCGAGCCGCCCCAGGTGTTGTAGGCGGTCCAGGTCCCGGTTGCGGCGACCTGCAGGATGCGGCCGGGTCGGGCGCCAGGCGTAGGGCACAGGATGAACAGGTGGTGGCTGATGATCGGCCGGCTGTCGCGACCGTCGGCGGTCAGCGTCAACCGATAGGCGCCCGAGGCCCAGTCGGACGGGATACGGAAGGCATAGCTCGGCTGCCAGCCGCAGCCCTGGACGGAGCACTGGTCCGGCGTTTCCTGCCACAGGGTCGGGATCCGGCGCAGCGACAGAACCGTCTCCTCTTGCGCGCCGTCGCGGACGATCTCGATGTCGCAGCTTGCCGCCGTCGAGCTGATGAACAGGGTGACCTCGTCGCCGGGTCCGTAAGAGAATCGGTCCGAATAGCACCAGATCTCACCGCGTTCACCGTCCATGCCGGGATATTCGTAATAATGTCCGCGCACCGCCTCCCGGCGCTGGGCCAATGTCAGCCCGAAATCGGGGAAATGTGCTTCTACCGTGGTCATTCGTCTCGCTCCTCGTCAGCCGTTGAGGAATTTCTTCAGGAAGGCGCGCGTGCGCTCCTGGCTGGGATGCGTGAACAATTGCTCGGGCGTCCCTTCCTCGATCACGGTTCCATCGGCCATGAACAGCACGCGGTCGGCCACTTCCGCCGCAAAACGCATTTCGTGGGTGACGATGACCATGGTCATGTGCTCGCTCGCCAATTGTTTCATGACAAGATTGACCTCGTCCACCAGCTCGGGGTCAAGCGCCGAGGTCGCCTCGTCGAACAGCATGACCTTCGGCTGCATGGCGAGCGCCCGGGCGATCGCCACGCGCTGTTTCTGGCCGCCGGAGAGGCGGGCCGGAAAGGCATCGATCTTGTCGGAGAGACCGACCTTATCGAGCATGGCGAGCGCCAGCTGACGCGCGGCGGCCTTGTCCATGCCCTTCAGTTTGATCGGCGCGATGGCGATGTTGTCGCAGACGCTGAGATGCGGAAACAGATTGAAGTGCTGGAAGACCATGCCCATCTGCTGGCGCACCTGGTTGATGTGGCGCTCAAATGCCCGGGCCGGCAGGGTCTGGTTGACCTGCACCCCATCGAGCCAGACCTCGCCGCTGTCGAGGGTTTCGAGATGGTTGATCGAGCGCAGCAGCGTGCTCTTGCCCGAGCCGCTCGGCCCGATCACGGCGATGATCTGTCCACGCGCGACGCTGAAGTCGATCCCCTTCAGAACCTCCAGCGGGCCATAGGCCTTGCGCGCCGCGCGCACGTCGATCATCGGGCGGACTTCGTTCATCGCGACAGCTCCATCTTGGCTTCGATCCAGCGCAGCCCCGCCTCGAGGATCAGATTGAGGACATAGTAGAGGACGGCGGCCGTCAGGTAGAACTCGAACGGCCGGTAGGTCTCGCTGATCGCCAGCTGCGCGCTGTGCACAATCTCGGCGATGCCGATCATCGACACGATGGCCGACTCCTTCAGCAGCGCGATCATCATGTTGCCGGTCGCCGGAAGCGTGTTGCGCATGGCCTGCGGCACGACGATGTAGGCAAGCGTCCTGTACTTTCCGAAGCCGAGGCTGCGCGCGGCCTCCGTCTGACCTTTGTCGACCGAGAAGATGCCGGCTCCGAAAATGTCGGCATTATAGACGGCGAAGTGCAGGCTAAGCGCAATGATGCCAGCGCCGAGTGCGGGAATGTCGATGCCGATCTGCGACAGGCCGAAATAGATGAGAAACAGCTGCAGCAAGAGCGGCGTGCCCATGAACAGCCACATGAACAGCCGGATCGGGTAACGCAGGAGCCCAGGCCCGTAAAGAACCATCAGGGCAAAGGCCATGCCGGCGATGACGCTGATGGCCGCGGCGCTCGCAGACAGGATGACGGTCCAGCCCAGGCCTTCGGCCAGCAGCGGCCAATAGGGATAGACGACGCTGAAATCGAGGCCCTGCATCGTCTAGCCCTTTTCCGAATAGGTGCGGTCGATAAGGCCGACGACCAGCGCAAGGCCATAGACCATGACCATGTAGAGGACGGCGGTGACCGCGAAGATCTCGAACGGCTTGTAGGTGGAGCCGATGAAGCGCTGCGCCGTATAGGTGAGTTCGACGACCGAAATCGTCGCAACGAGGGCTGTGCCCTTGACCAGTGCCACAGCGTTGACCCCGAGCGGCCGGATCATCAGCCGGGCAGCCTGGGGCAGGACGATCCAGCGCATCGACTGGCCGCGACTGAAGCCGAGAGAGCGGGCGGCCTCCGTCTGGCCGCGGTCGACGGAGAGAATGCCGCCACGCATCGATTCCGACATATAGGCGCCGATATTGAGGCCCAGCGCGATGACGCCGGCGGCAAAGGGTTCGAGCTGGAGGCCGATCTGCGGTCCGCCGAAGTAGAGAAGGAAAATCTGGATGAGGGCCGGCGTGCCGCGAAACAGGCTGACGTAAAGCGTGGCCGCGGCACGAAGCAGGCGCAGGCGCGACAGACGCGCAGCCGTCAGCAGCGAGGCGACGGCAAGGCCAAGGGCGAGAGAAAGAAGGGATATCTCGACCGTCGTCCACGCCGCCTCAAGCGACGCCGGCAATATCCGGAAGATCAGTTCGGTGTCCATGGGCTCAAGCCTGTGGGTCATGGGCTGTGGAAAGAGGCAAGGCGCGGCGGCGCCGTCACCGTGTCGCCGCGCGGGATGAGCAGGCGGACAGGGTCTTGCCCGTCCGCCACCCGGGCCTTAGCGGATATCCGCGCCGATCCACTTCTGGGAAATGGCCGCATAGGTGCCGTCGGCCATCATCTCATCCAGCGCCTTCTGCATGGCGGCCTTCAGCTCCGGATTGCCCTTGCGGATGGCGATGCCGATGTTGACGGCGCCGCCGTCGAGTTCGGAGGTCTCCAGCTTGCGGACCTTCTCGCCATTGTCCTTGATGGCAACCATGACCGGGATGCTGTCGACAACGATCGCGTCGAGGCGACCGGACTTCAGCTCCAGGAAGAGTTCCGGCAGACCCTTGTAGGTCCGGATTTCCCAGCCGCCCCGTTCGCGCGCCCACTTCTCGTGGGTTTCGCCGAGCGTCACGCCGATCGTCTTGTCCTTGAGTTCGTCGATGGACTGGATCGTCGAATCGGCGGCGACGAAGATGCCGCGGCCGGAGCGATAATACGGGCCGACGAAGTCGACGGCCTTTTCGCGCTCGGGCGTGATCGTCATGCTGCCGATGATGGAGTCGTATTTGCCGGCGAGCAGGCCGGCGATGATGCCGTCCCAGGCGGTGCTGATCGCCACGCCCTTGACGCCAAGGCGCTTGGCAATCTCATTGCCGATATCGACGTCGAAGCCGACGACCTGGTTCGAGGTGTCGACGAAGCTGAAGGGCGGGTAGGCGCCGCTATTGGCAAACTTGAACTCGCCGGCCGCCTTGACCGTTTCGAGTTCGTCGGCAGCGGCGGCCGAAGGCAATGCACTTGCGGCGATGGCAAGACCGGCAGCCAGCGCGCACGACAAAATGGATTTGAACATGGTCGTTCCCCTTTTTGGTTGTCGGAAGGGCCGGATGCCCTGAAGCACTCCGGCTGCCCACGAACCGCAAGGATCGTTCGAGATCATGCATCAAGCAAATAGATAGAAGAAATAACCAGCATAGTTTTGATGAATGAAAAGACATCAAAGCCGGTAGGCGCTGCGGGCCAGTCCTTGGGCCAGCAGCGGCGCAATGTCATGCGCCTCGTCCTCGTCCAGCCGGTGTGTCGCCACCAGCTCGGCGAGATAGGCACAGTCGGCACGGCGGCTGACGTCGTGGCGGGCCGGGATGGAGCAAAGCGCCCGGGTGTCGTCGTTGAAACCCGCCGTGTTCATGAAGCCCGCCGTTTCGGTCGTCGCCTCGCGGTAGCGGCGGATGCCTTCGAAACTGTCGTGGAACCACCAGGGCGGACCGAGCTTCAGTGACGGATAGACACCGGCCAGCGGCGCAAGTTCGCGCGCATAGACGCTTTCATCGAGGGTGAAGAGGATGAGCGTCAACCGTGGGTCCATGCCGACCGCGTTGAGCAGCGGCCGCAGCGCCTGGGTGAAGCTGACCGGCAGCGGAATGTCAAAACCGCGATCGCGTCCGTAGCGTTTGAGCACCCCGGCATGGTGGCTGCGCAACGAGCCTGCATGCAGCTGCATCACCAGCTCGTCGTCCACCGACATGCGGGCCATTTCGGTGAGCATCTGCGCCCGGAAGAGTTCCGCGGCCTGCGGATCCGCGTGTCCTCCGAGAACACGCTGGTAGAGTGTCTGCGCGGTCGCATGATCGAGATCCGCCGTCAGCGGCGTCGGATGGCCGTGGTCGGTGGCGGTTGCGCCCATTGTCTTGAAGAATGCGCGGCGCTTGCGGTGGGCGTCGAGATAGCCGCTCCAGCTACCGATGTCGCAGCCGGTCAGTTCGCCCAGGCGCTCGATATTGCTGCGGAAGGTCTTGGTGTCAGGATCGATGACATCGTCGGGACGGTAGGTCGGGATCACCCGGCCCGTCCAGCCGGACAGGCGCGCGGCCTCATGCTGGGCGAGATCATCGAGCGCGCCATCCGTGGTGGCGATCACCTCCAGGCCGAAGCGGTCGTAGAGCGCGCGCGGGCGATAGGCCGCCTGCGTCAGCCGTTCGGCGATCGCATCATAATGGCGATCGGCATTTGCTTCGTTCAGCCGCTCCTCAAGGCCGAACACCTCGCAAAAGGCATGATCGAGCCACAGCCGCGACGGAGTGCCGCGAAAGAGAGGGTAGTGGCGCGCAAAGATGCGCCAGATCGCCCGCGGATCCTTCTCGGCTCCGTCTCCGATACCCAGTGCTTCGAAGGGAACGCCCTGGCTCACCAGCATGCGCACCACATAGTGGTCGGGAATGACGAAAAGTTCCGCCGGATTGTCGAAGGCTGGGTTTTCCCCCCACCAGCGCGGATCCGTGTGACCGTGCGGCGAGATGATAGGCAGATGCTCGACCGCCTCAAGGAGGTCGCGGGCGATGCGGCGCGTGCCGGGGTCGGCGGGCAGGAGGCGGTCGGGATGGAGAAGCATGGCGCGGCTCGCGTTCAAGGAGGATGGATCGAGGGTGATCGGGGGCGGCCGGGGCCGCCCCGCGTCTCAGCCCATCATGTAGTTCGGCAGGAACAGGACAACCTCTGGCGCGAGGATCATCAGCATGACGACGGCGAGCACGGCGACCACCAGCGGCACCATCTCAACCGTGTATTCCTTGTAGGAGCAGTTGAGGATGCCGCAGACCGTGAACATCGATACCCCGACCGGCGGGGTCATGCCGCCGAAGGTGACGAGCGTCATCATCACCAGCCCGAAATGCACCGGATCGATTCCCGCTGCGGTGATAACCGGCACCAGGATCGGCGTCAGCAGCATCACGATCACCGTCGCCTCGACCAGCATGCCGAAGACGAGCAGGAAGGCCGCGATGACGAAGAGCAGCATGGACTGGCTGGAGAACAGCCCGAGCGTGACCTCGGCGATCGTCTGCGGCACGCGTTCGAAGGTGATGACATAGCCGAAGGCGCCCGACAAAAGGATGATGATCATGATCATGCCGATGTCGCGCACGCTCGCCACCAGCGCGTCGACCAGTTTGGTGATGGTCATTTCGCGGTAGATGAAGAAGCCGATGAACAGGGTGTAGGCGACGGCGAAGGCACCCGCCTCCGACGGCGTGAACAGGCCGAAGCGGATACCGACCAGCAGCCAGACCGGGAAAAGGATCGCCCAGAAGCTGATGCGAATGCCGGAGAGCACCTCCCGGAAGGTCGGCAGCCGGTCGTTCACCGGCTTGTAGTCGCGCCGGCGCGCCACCCAGCTCGTGGCGATCATCAGGGCAATCGTCAGCAGCACGCCTGGCACGACCCCGGCAATGAACAGCCGGCCAATCGACACCTCACCGAGGAAGCCGTAGAGGATGAGCCCGAGGCTCGGCGGTATGGTCGCGGTGATCAGCCCGCCGATCGACAGCAGCGCGCCGGTGAAGCCGCGGGAATAGCCGTTGCGGATCATCGGCTCGCCCAGCACGCGAGACTGCATGGCCGCGTCGGCGACGGCCGAGCCGGAAATGCCGCCCATCAGGGCGCTGAGCACCAGGCTGGTCTGCCCGAGCCCGCCGCGCATCCAGCCGGCAAGCGTGGTGGCGAGGCTGGTCAGGCGCGGGGTAATGCCCGTGCCGTTCATCAGATGGCCGACGAGGATGAAGAGTGGAACCGACAGCAGCGGAAAGGACTGGCTGGAGGCGACGATGCGCTGCACCGCGATGCTGTCCGGCAGGAAGGTGGTCGGGAGCAGGAAATAGACCATGCTGGCAATGCCGATGGCGAAGGCGACCGGCATGCCGATGACGATGAAACTCAAGGCGACGATCAGGATGAAGGCCGAGATCACAGCGGATACTCCTGGTCATGGGCTTCGGGCTCAAGGGAGAACAGCACGCCATGAGTCACGATCCGGCGCACAAGGGACAGGATCATCAGCCCCGCGCCGACCGGTAGCGCCAGCGTGACGAGCCCGTAGCTCAGGCCCGATGCACCGAGTTCGCGGGCCCAGTTGGACAGCGCCAGCTGCGTGCCGAGATAGAGGACATAACCGAGAAAGGGGAGGATGCAGATCAGGCTGAGCCAGATCAGCACGAGCCGCAGGCGTGGCGTCAGCGCATCCGGCAGAGCGGACACGCGAATGTGCTCGCCGCGCTTGATGGTCAGGTCCGCACCGAGCATGCAGGTCCAGATCAGCAACAACTGGGCGATCTCCGGGCCTTCCGGAAAAGGCATGCCGATCGAGCGGCCGACGGCGCCGGCAAGCACGCTGATCACCGTGCCGGCCAACAACAAGAGCGCGAGGATCTCCTCGGCGCGGTCAAAGAATTTCCACATCTTTCCTCTCCCGGAGCCGGTGACGCGAATTGGCGTCACCGGTCCATTTGCCCGTCAACGTGCAGTGCTGCCACTCACTGCGCGGCGGCGATGAACGGTTCGAGGGCCTTGCGCGATTCTTCCAGGCCAAGCTCGGCATAGACACCGGGCACACGCGACTTGAAGTCGTCGATGTTGACTTCGGTGAAGGTCACGCCGGCGGCTTCCATCTCCTTGCGCACGCTGTCGAGCTTCTCGACCGTCATGCGGGTTGCCTCGTCACCGGCGGCCGCCAGTTCCTCGACGATGATCTTGCGCATCTCCTCCGGCTGCGCCTGGAACCACTGTTCGGAGGTCGCAAGGCCGGTGAACAGCTGCACGTGGTTGGTCAGCGCCACGTTCTTCACCACCTCGTGCAGTTTGATTCCGTAGGCGCCGGTCAGCTGGGCCTCGGCTCCGTCGATCGCGCCGAGCTGGAGGGCGGAATAGACTTCCGACCAGGGCATCGGCACGGCGGTCGCGCCGATCGCGTTGACGGTGGCGATCCAGCCGGGCGCGTCGATGGTGCGGACGCGCACGCCCGACAGGTCCGCCGGTGTCTTGACCGGGGTCTTGGAGAACATCTGGCGCGTGCCCTGGAACCAGTTGTAGTTCAGGAGACGGATGCCGGAAGACTGGGCGAGCTTCTCGACCCATTCGCCATAGACCGGCGAGGACGTGATGGCGGCGTATTTGCTGTAGTCTTCGACCAGATAGGGCGCCGAAAGGATACCGAGCTCTTTCTGGAACGGCGCAAGGCGGCCGGCATCGACGAGCACGGCGATATTGGCGCCGTTGCGGATCTGTTCGAGCACGTCATTGTCGGAGCCCAGCTGCGAGCTCGGGAAGATGGTGATCTTGATCTCCCCCTTGCTGCGCTCCTCGATCCGCTTCTTGGCGCCTTCCATGGCAATCACCAGCGGGTCCTGCGGGTTCTGCGAGGTGGAAAGGTTGAGCGCGATCTCGGCATGGGCGGTGCTGGCGAGGCCGGCGATGAATGCGGCCGCAAGGCCAAGCTGTTTCAGGCAATTCATCATAGTCTTCTCCTCCGTTACTTGATGAAATTGGGCATCCGGCCGCATCGACATCAGGGGCGCGACGGCCATAGCCCGACGCGTTCGCCTTCCGTGACGAAAACCGAAACGTGGTAAAGTAGCCGGCTAAGTGCCAGCGGCTGCAATGTGTGGCCGAGATTGTCGACCTGGTTGCGCCAGGCGGCTCTGCCGGCGAAATAGCGTGTGAAAACGAGCCGCATCAGCGCGCGGGCGCGTTCGGCATCGGCGGGATCGCCGTTCTGCTCGAAGCGGGCGACATAGGCCTTTCCGGCCTCCGTTTGTGGCCACAGCAGCATGCTGTCCGACAGGATCGCGCCCTCGCGGTCCACTTCGTCATAGGCTGCCCCCCGCATCGGCCCGATGGTCTGGAACCCGCAGCGTTCGGCAAAGGTCATCATCCGATCGGCCAGCGTCAGCTGTTGCGGATCGCCGCCGAGCCGGACATAGCGATGCAGGAGCCAGGTCCACTCGCACTGGTGGCCGATCTCGCGCAGCATCCCGTCGCGTCCGGGAGCGGGCGACAGGTCGCCGGAGCGAAATTCGATGACGGAGCCGTTGCACTCGTCGATGAAGTGGCGCCGCACGACGTCGAGAATGCGTTCGGCGCGCTCCATCCATACCGGATCGCCGGTAACGTCATAGGCCTGGAGAAGCGCCTCGAACATGTGCATATGCGGGTTCTGGGCCCGCACGCCCTTTGGCGGCTGAGCGGTCGCGTCGGGGGTGTCGTCCTCGAAGAGTGCGCCGGTTGCCGGGTCGATCAGGTGGGTCTCGATGAAGGACCAGCAGTCCTTCAGGGCGCCCGAGAGCTCCGGGCTTGGCTCCACGCCATAATAGGTGACGAGACCGAGCAGCACGAAAGACTGGTCATAGCTGCGTCGTGCCGCATCCGAAGGCCGGCCGGTCGGTTGCCCATTGCGGGCCACCGCAGAGACATAGCCCCCGTCCCCGGTGCTCAGCGGTCCCATGAGAAAGCGATAAGCGTGACGTGCGCCCTTTAGCAGCTGGCTTTCGCCTCTCTGGCGATAGAGATGGGACAGCGTGAACAGGAGCCGTGCTTGCACGAGCGTCGTCTTTGGGCGGTCGGTGATCGGCTCGCCGTCTTCCGTGAGGCCGTCGAAGAAACCACCCCGGACGTTATCCCGCGCCTGTACAAGCCACCATGGCATCAGCGCGCCGTGAAACCATGCCGCCCATTCGGCGGGGTCGTCTGCGCCCACGGGCGCCACCGTGCGCTGTTGCCCTCCCTTTGTCATCGCCTCAGCCTCCCGCGTCGTCGAAGAATTTGGGCAAGGCCTTTGCAATGGCCGGCAGATCGGTGAGAACGCCTCTCAGATGCGCCCGCATCTCCGCTTCCGCCGCCCGCGGGTCGCCGGCACGCAGCGCCGCGACCACCGCCGCATGCTGGTCGATCAGCCGTTCGCGCGGGAACTGCCGGGCACTGATGTGGCGCACCCGGTCCATCTGCGTCTTGAGGTCTTCCAGAATGTCCCAGATTGCCGGCTGGCCGGCGGCCTCGGCGAGCTGGCGGTGGAAAGCCTCGTCCAGTTCCATGAAACGACTGGGGTCGTCGCCGTCGACCACGGTGCGCTGGGCGGCAAGATTGGTCTCCAGCGCCGCCAGCATGTCCGGCGTGATCCGCTGTGCGGCCTCGCGGACGATGTCGGCTTCGACGGCCTCGCGCACGAAGCGCGCCGTCATCACCGCCGGCACCGAAATGCGGCGTACATAGGTGCCGCGTTGCGGGCGAACCTCGACCAGCGATTCCTCGGCAAGCTTGATGAAGGCTTCGCGGACTGGCTGCCGGCTGACCTTGTAGCCGGCCGCGATCTCCGATTCGGAGATACGGGCGCCCGGAGCAAGATCGCCTCGGACGATCCGGTCGCGCAGCAGCCGGTAGAGCTGCGGCCCGACGGCCACGCTCTGCTCGAGTGTCATTGCGTCCATGCGTGAACTTGCCATGCTTCTCTCCCCTTGGGACTGTATAGCGCTCAACTTCCATACTAGTCAACAGTTGATGCTGGTGCTAAACAGGATCAGATATCATCCACGCTTGAAGCTTGAGGAGGAGTGAAGACATGCGGCAGACTTGGCGCTGGTTCGGACCGAGGGATCTCGTCTCGGTCGACGACATGATGCAGGCCGGCGTCGAAGGCGTCGTGTCGGCCTTGCACCATGTGCCGACCGGCGCCGTTTGGACGCCCGAGGAGATCGAAAGGCGGCAGGCCGAGATCGGCCGCATGAAGGATGGAAGCCCGTCCGGGCTGAACTGGGAAGTGGTCGAGAGCCTGCCCGTTTCCGAAGACATTAAGAAGCAGAAGGGCAGCTGGCGCGAGCACATGGCTGCCTACAAGACCTCGCTCAAGGCTCTGCACGATGCCGGGATCGAGACCATCTGCTACAACTTCATGCCGGTTCTCGACTGGACGCGCACCGATCTTGCCTGGCGTCTGCCCAATGGCGCGACCTGCATGCGCTTCGACCTCGTCGATTTTGCCGCCTTCGACCTGCACATCCTCGCCCGGCCGGGCGCATGCGAGGATTATCCGCAGGACGTCGTCGAGAGCGCCACGCGCCGCTTTGCGGAAATGGACGAGACGGCACGACAGATCCTTGCGCGCAATGTTGTCTTCGGATTGCCGGGCGCTGCCGACCATTTCACGCTGGAGGACGTGCGCACCCATCTCGCTGAATATGCCTCAATCTCGAAGGAGCGGCTGCGCGCCCATCTCATCGACTTTCTCTCCGAGGTGGCGCCGGTGGCGCAGGACCTCGGCCTGCGGCTTTGCTGTCACCCCGACGATCCGCCGTTTCCGCTGCTCGGACTGCCGCGGGTCATGTCGACCGAAGCCGACTATCGTAACGTCATGAACGCCGTCGATCTGCCGGCCAGCGGCATCACATTGTGCACCGGCTCGCTCGGCGTGCGCCCGGACAATGATCTGCCGGGCATGATGGAGCGCCTCGGAGACCGCGTTCATTTCCTGCATCTGCGCAATGTCCGGCGCGAGAGCGACGGCGTCATGGGCAGCTTCTATGAGGCCGAGCATCTTGGCGGCGGTACCGACATGGTGGCAATGATCGCCGCCGTGCTGCGCGAGGAACGTCGCCGGCGCGCGGCCGGCCGCGCCGACGCCAATATTCCGATGCGCCCGGATCACGGCCAGGACATCCTCGATGATCTCGGTCGCAAGGCCCAGCCGGGCTACCCCGCGATCGGCCGTCTGAAAGGGCTGGCGGAACTGCGCGGCATCATGACGGCGCTCAGCCATCCGGTGGAAGGGATCGGCGCATGAGCGCGCCGCGTCTGAAGACGCTTGCCGACATTCGCGGCGCAGCCCGGCTGCCGGGCTATCGACCGGTTGAGCACGCCGTCGGCATCGTCCATATCGGCATAGGTGCGTTCCACCGCGCCCACCAGGCGGCCTACACGGATTCGGCCCTTGCCGCTGCCGGCGGCAATTGGCGCATTCGCGGCGTCAGCCTCAGAAGCCGGGAAACGGCCGACGCGCTCAACCCGCAGAACGGTCTTTACACACTGATCGAGCGCAGCGCTGCCGGAACCACGGGGCGCGTCATTGGCGCGATTGCCGATGTCATCGCCGCGGATCCGGCAGCGACGCTGGCCGCCCTCGCCGACCCGGCGATTCGGATCGTCACGCTGACGGTTACCGAAAAGGGATACGGCATGGACCGCGCCAGCCGCGCCCCGGACTGGACCCACCCGGCGGTCGCAGCCGACCTTGCCACACCCGACAAACCCTCCGGTGTGCTCGGGCTTCTGGTTGCCGCGCTGAAGGCACGACGGACTGCGGGCGTTCCACCCTTCACCGTCCTGTGTTGCGACAACCTGCCGGAAAACGGTGCGCTCTTGCGTGACACCGTGATCGCCTTTGCCCGGCGCGGCGATCCTGCGCTGGCCGACTGGATCGCCGCCGAGGTGGCCTTCCCCTCGAGCATGGTCGACCGGATCACGCCGGCGGCCACGCCGCAGACCTTTGCCGAGGCCGAACGCCTGACCGGTTGTGCCGATCTCGCCGCGGTGGAGACCGAGGCCTTTCACCAATGGGTGATCGAGGATCATTTCCCGGGCGGCCGTCCTGCCTGGGAAGAGGCCGGCGCGATCTTCGTGTCCGATGTCACGCCTTATGAGCGGATGAAACTCACCATGCTCAACGGCAGTCACTCCATGCTGGCCTATGCCGGCTTTCTCTGCGGCCGTCGCCATGTGCGCGACGTTATGGCCGATGACGCCCTGGCGGGCCTCGTGCGGCGCCATCTTCAGGCGGCCGCCGCGGTCCTTCCGCCGCTCGCTGGCATCGACATCCACGCCTATGGCGAGGCGCTGGCGAGGCGTTTTGCCAATCCGGCCATTGCGCACGAGACCTATCAGATCGCCATGGATGGAACGGAAAAGCTGCCGCAGCGCCTGCTTGCCCCCGCCATGCGGGCGCTGGAGACCGGCGCGGCCCTTCGGCCCTTCGCCTTTGCCGTCGCCGCCTGGATGCGCTATTGCCTCGGCCGGACCGACGACGGCACGGCCTACGCGTTGCGCGATCCACGTGAAGGCGAGATTGAGACAGTGCTTTCGGGTGTGCCGCGAAAGGCCGAGCCGCTGTCGGATGTGCTGCACGGCCTGCCGGGTCTGTTTCCGCCGCAGCTTCTTGCCTCGGCCGACTGGCGCCGGCAGGTGGTGGAAGCGCTGGACGCCATGCTGACCCTCGGCATGGCCGAGGCCGTGAGGTCGGAGGGCGTGAAAACGAAGGAGGAAACCTGATGCGTGAACGGCTGTTTCTCTCGATCGGCGAGGCAATGGTGGAGATGTCTCAGGCCGATGGCGGGCTGTGGCGCATGGGCTTTGCCGGCGACACCCTGAACACGGCCTGGTATGTCCGCGCCTGCCTGCCCCCGGAGTGGAAGGTGGCCTACTTCACGCGGCTCGGCACCGACCCGTTCTCGGAACATCTGCTGGCGTTTCTCGACGCCAACCATATCGAAACCGCATTCGTCACCCGCGATGCCGAGCGGACGGTCGGCCTCTATGCGATCGAACTTGACGAGGGAGAGCGGAGCTTTTCCTACTGGCGCAGCCACTCGGCGGCGCGGCGGCTGGCCGACGATGAGGCCGCCCTCGGCGCAGCGATCGGAGCCGCCGACGTCGTCTATTTCTCCGGGATCACCCTGGCCATTCTCGCTCCTGACCGCCGCGCGCGCTTGTTGCAGATGGTGGAACAGGCGAGGGCCGAGGGCAAGTTGACCGTCTTCGACCCCAATATCCGGCCGCGCCTCTGGGAAGATGCCGAGACGATGCGGACATGGCTCTCGCGCGCGGCCAAGACCGCCGCGATCGCGCTCCCGAGTTTCGATGACGAGGCATCCGTCTTCGGCGATGCCGATATCGAGGTCTGCGCGGCCCGCTGGTTGCGCCTCGGCGCGGGCGAAGTGGCCGTTAAGAACGGCGGCGGTCCGATAGCGGTGAGCCAGCCCGACGGCACCATCCGGACCATGACACTGGAGAGCGTCAAACCGGTCGACAGCACCGGCGCGGGGGATTCCTTCAACGGCGGCTATCTGGCGGCACGGCTTGCCGGAGCGGATCCGGACGAGGCGGCGCGCCGCGGCCATGCGGTGGCCTCGTGCGTGGTCGGCCATCCGGGCGCGTTGATGCCGCGCGACGCGCTTTGCGACACGGCCTGAATCCCTGTCTGCCAGTGCCTTGCGCCATGCCGCGGCGTCGCGTTTCCGCCCCTTGTCCCAATAAAGGTCTTGACATGAGTCAAATGCCTTTCGCTGCCCTGTGCTAGATTGCCCACATGGAGTTTGGAGGGATTTGACATGGGGTATATTCGAGTTCTGACCGCTGCCGTTATCACCGTCATGCCGATGATGTTTGGCATGGCAATGATGACACCCGCGCAGGCGCAGAGCGGCATGACCTGCGAGCAGTTGTGGTATGAGCGCAATGCGATCTATGCCGCCAAGGGCTACTGCTTCAAAACGCAGCGCGCCCGCAATGTCTTCGGTCGCGGCTGCTTTCCGCCCTACGGCAAGCTGACGCCGGCCGAACAGCGCCGGGTCAACAATATTGAACAGTGGGAAGTCTATCAGGGTTGCCGCTGAGCGGCCGGTTCCCGGGCTTTTCACACATTCATCGGCGGGGGCCAGTCCCCGGGTCACCTTTGGTGCCCGGGGACATTCATTTGTGCAAGAGCGCTGGACAGCTTTGTCGCCTTCGGAACATTCTGTTGCCCGCTTTTCATTTTTCCATAGGATGAAAGAAAACGAAAAGATTGGGGGAGTGCCGATGCTGTTCACCAGCCGTCAGGCGGAAATCATGGCTCTTGCGAAAGTGGAAGGACGCGTGCTCGTCGATGAGTTGGCTGCCCGCTTTGCCGTGACGCCGCAGACGATCCGCAAGGACCTGAACGACCTTTGCGACGGCAAGGCGCTGACCCGCATCCATGGCGGCGCCATTTTCCCGAGCGGCAACGAGAACGTCAAATACGAGGCCCGTCGTTCGATCGCGGCGCCGGAAAAACAGGCCATCGGTCGTGCTGCTGCGGCCCTCATCCCCGACAATTCTTCGCTGTTCATCAATATCGGCACGACGACCGAGGCTGTCGGCGAGGCCCTGATCGATCATCGCGAGCTGATGGTCATCACGAACAACATTAACGTGGCCAATCGCTTGCGCGTCTTCCCTTCCATCGAGGTGGTGATTGCCGGCGGCGTGGTGCGCGGCTCGGACGGCGGCATCGTCGGCGAGGCGGCGGTCGATTTCATCCGCCAGTTCAAGGTGGATTTTGCCGTCATCGGCGTTTCTGCGATCGACGAGGACGGCGCCCTTCTCGATTTCGACTACCGGGAGGTGAAGGTGGCCCAGGCAATTATCGCCAATGCCCGTCACGTGATCCTGGTTTCCGATTCGTCGAAGTTCGAGCGCACGGCGCCGGTCCGCATCGGTCACATTTCCCAGGTTCATACGTTCATCACCGATCACTGCCCGCTCGAAACGATCCGGCGGATCTGCGCCGAAAACGACGTTCAGCTCCTAGAAACGCAGGGGCAGCGCGATAGCGGCGACGAAAGCCGCTGATTTCCGCGTATGTTCGTTTGACATTCGAATTTGTTTCGTTTTAGATGCCTATGCTTTCGCAAATGCCTGAATTTGTGCATTGCGAAAATGGAGGCGGAAGCGAATGTCGGACGAGACGGTTTTCGACATCTTTGTCATCGGTGGCGGCATCAACGGCTGCGGGATTGCGCGTGACGCGGTCGGCCGTGGCTATTCGGTCGCGCTCGCCGAAATGAACGATTTCGCCTCCGGCACGTCCTCCGGTGCGACCAAGCTGATCCATGGCGGGCTGCGCTATCTCGAATACTACGAATTTCGCCTGGTGCGCGAGGCGCTGATGGAGCGCGAAGTGCTGTGGGCGATGGCGCCGCATGTCATCTGGCCGCTGCGTTTCGTGCTGCCCTTCCAGAAGGGCGGCGTGCGCCCGGCCTGGCTCATCCGCCTCGGCCTGTTCCTCTATGACCACCTCGGCGGCCGCAAGCTTTTGCCCGCGACCCGCACGCTGGATCTGCGCCGCGATCCGGCCGGAAAACCGCTGAAGCCCGGCTATTCCAAGGCATTTGAATATTCCGACGGCTGGGTGGATGATGCCCGCATGGTGGTTCTCAACGCCCGCGACGCCGCCAATCGTGGCGCGCGGATCATGAGCAGGACCCGCGTCACCTCGGCCCGCCGCGAGAACGGTCTGTGGACCGTGACCATCCTCGACCGGGCCAGCGGACGCTCCGAAATTGTCAAGGCGCGCATGCTGGTCAATGCCGCCGGCCCCTGGGTCGATCAGGTGCTCGCCGGCACCTTTGGCCGCAACAACGTGCACAATGTCCGCCTGGTTCAGGGCAGCCACATCGTCGTCAAGAAGAAGTTCTCCGACCCGCGCGCCTATTTCTTCCAGAACCCGGACAACCGCATCATCTTCGCCATTCCCTACGAGAACGACTTCACGCTGATCGGCACAACGGATCGGGACTATACCGATGATCCGAAAAATGTGAAAATAAGCGAAGAGGAAATCGCATATTTGTGCAATGCTGCGAGCGAATATTTCGCTGAGCCCGTGCGCAAGGAGGATATTGTCTGGAGCTATTCGGCCGTGCGTCCGCTCTATGATGACGGTGCCTCGAAGGCGCAGGAAGCGACCCGCGATTATGTGCTGAAGATCGACCAGCCGGGACAGGATGCACCGCTGCTCAATGTCTTTGGTGGCAAGCTGACCACCTATCGGCGGCTGGCGGAAAACGCTTTGGAAAAGATCGGCGAAGCGATCGGGGCAAAGGGAGGCCCGTGGACCGCGAACAGCAGGCTGCCCGGCGGCAATTTCGAGGCCACGGCCTATGCCGCCGAAGTGCAGGCTTTGCTGAAGGTCTATGACTTTCTCGATCGCGGCCATGCGGAACGGCTGGTTCGCTGCTACGGCACGGATGCCCGGAGCATCCTGTCGGGCGTCGCATGCCGCGAAGACATGGGCCGCCATTTCGGCGGTTCGCTCTACGAATGCGAGGTCCGCTGGCTGATCGAGCGGGAATGGGCCTGCAATGCCGAGGATGTCCTCTGGCGGCGCACCAAGCAGGGATTGTTCCTGACGGCCGGGGAGGCCGCGGAACTGGAAACATATATGGCGGTCGCGGCCGCCTGAAGGGCGCGCGACGCCAACGAAACAGCCGACGGTTCGGAGGAGGCCCGAGGAATAGATGCTTGAATTGCGAAATGTCTCGAAGATGGTCGCCGGCGAATATCACATTCGCCCGACCAATCTCGTCCTGCAGCGAGGGTCGCTGAACGTCCTCCTGGGGCCGACGCTTTCGGGCAAAACCTCGCTGATGCGGCTGATGGCCGGACTGGACCAGCCGACGAGCGGTAGCGTCCATTTCGACGGCGTCGACGTGACCGGCACGCCGGTGCAGAAGCGCAATGTCGCGATGGTCTACCAGCAGTTCATCAACTATCCGGCGCTGACGGTGTACGAGAACATTGCCTCGCCGATGCGGATCGCCGGCAAGGATCAGGCGACAATCGACCGCGAGGTGAAGAAGGCCGCCGAGCTCTTGCGGTTGACGCCTTACCTGGACCGGACCCCGCTCAACCTTTCCGGCGGCCAGCAGCAGCGCACGGCGCTTGCGCGCGCCATCGTCAAGAACGCCAATCTGGTTCTTCTCGACGAGCCGCTGGCCAATCTCGATTACAAGTTGCGCGAGGAGCTGCGCGAGGAATTGCCGAAGATCTTCGCCGAGTCCGGGGCGATCTTCGTCTATGCCACGACCGAACCGTCGGAGGCGCTGCTGCTCGGCGGAAACACCGCGACCTTGAGTGAAGGATCCGTCACCCAGTTCGGCGAGACGATTGAGGTCTATCGCAAACCGGTCGATCTTCTGACCGCCCGCACCTTCGCCGACCCGCCGCTCAACACGATCGATCTCGTCAAGGACGGCGACCGGTTCCTGTTGTCGGGCCGGCCGATCCTGCCGGTGCCGGCACATCTGTCGGCGATTGCCGATGGTCCTGTGACCATCGCCTTCCAGCCGCACCATCTCTATCTCGAGCGAAACGATCATGCGACGACGGCGCTGTCGGCGAGAAGCCTGGTGTCCGAAATTGCCGGTTCCGAGAGTTTCGTGCATCTCCAGTTTGCCGATGCGCGCTGGGTGATGCTGGCGCACGGCATTCACGACATCGACCCGGACCGCGAGCTTGAAGTCTTTGTCGATACGCGCCACCTGATGGCGTTCGGTGCCGACGGGCGCACGCTCGTCGATGCCGCCAGTGCGTGAGGGGGAGAGACCATGGCACGCATCAATCTCGAACATATCCGCCACGCCTACAGCCCGAAGGCCAAGGCTGCCGGGGATTACGCGCTGAAGGAGGTTCACCACGAATGGGCCGACGGCGGCGCCTATGCGCTGCTTGGCCCGTCCGGCTGCGGAAAGACCACGCTGCTCAACATCATTTCTGGCCTTCTGCATCCGTCCGACGGCCGCATCCTGTTCGACGGTGTCGATGTCACGGCGCTCTCGACCGAGGCGCGCAACATTGCCCAGGTCTTCCAGTTCCCGGTCGTCTACGACACCATGACGGTCTACGACAATCTCGCCTTCCCGCTGCGCAATCGCCGCGTGCCGGAGGCCGATGTCGACCGGCGGGTGAAAGAAATCCTGGAAATGACCGACCTGTCGGCCATGACCAACCGCCGCGCGCAGGGGCTCACCGCCGACCAGAAGCAGAAGATCTCGCTTGGCCGCGGCCTTGTCCGCTCCGATGTCAATGCGATCCTGTTCGACGAGCCGCTGACCGTTATCGATCCGCATATGAAATGGGTGCTGCGCTCGCAGCTGAAGCGGCTGCACCGCCAGTCCGGCTTCACCATGGTCTATGTCACCCACGACCAGACCGAAGCACTGACCTTCGCCGACAAGGTCGTCGTCATGTATGACGGCGAGATCGTCCAGATTGGCACGCCGGCAGAGCTGTTCGAGCGCCCCAGCCACACCTTCGTCGGTTACTTCATCGGATCTCCGGGCATGAACTTCATGCCAGTGAGCGTTGAGGGGTCCGAAGCCATGGTTGGCGAACAGAGGATCGCCCTCAACAGTGCACCGAAACTCGGCGCAAGCGTCAAGGTCGAGCTCGGCATCCGCCCGGAATTCGTCCGCCTCGGCCGCGAAGGCATGCCGGTCAGCATTACCAAGGTCGAGGATATCGGCCGCCAAAAGATCGTCCGGACCCTGTTCTGTGGCCATCCGCTGTCGATCGTCGCGCCCGAGGATACTGAAATTCCGAGTGAGGCGCGTGTCACTTTCGAAGCCCAGGCGATCGGCATCTATGCCGACAGCTGGCGCGTCGGGCAGGAGGGTTGATCATGGAGAAGACCTTCAACAACAAGGCCTGGTTCCTGGTTCTCCCGGTTCTGCTGCTGGTCGCCTTTTCGGCGGTCATCCCGCTGATGACCGTGGTGAACTACTCGGTGCAGGACACCTTCGGCAACAATGAGTTTTTCTGGGCCGGGACCGACTGGTTCGCGGAGATGCTGTCGTCCGACCGTTTCTGGGATGCGCTCGGCCGGAACCTCATCTTCTCCATGGTGATCCTTGCCATAGAAGTGCCTCTCGGCATCCTGATCGCCCTCAACATGCCGAAGAAGGGGCTCGGCGTTCCCGTCTGCCTCGTGCTGATGGCGCTGCCGCTGCTCATCCCGTGGAACGTGGTCGGCACGATCTGGCAGGTTTTCGGCCGCGTCGACATCGGCTTCCTCGGCCACTACCTGACGGTGCTCGGCATCGACTACAATTACACGCAGGACCCGGTCGATGCCTGGGTGACCGTCATCGTCATGGACGTCTGGCACTGGACCAGCCTCGTCGTGCTGCTCTGCTATGCCGGCCTCGTCTCCATCCCGGACGCCTATTATCAGGCCGCCAAGATCGACGGCGCCTCGCGCTTCTCGGTGTTCCGCTACATCCAGCTGCCGAAGATGAAGCGTGTGCTGCTGATCGCCGTGCTGCTGCGCTTCATGGACTCATTCATGATCTACACCGAGCCCTTCGTCGTCACCGGCGGCGGCCCGGGCAATTCCACCACCTTCCTGTCGATCGACCTGGTCAAGATGGCCGTCGGCCAGTTCGACCTCGGACCGGCAGCCGCCATGTCGATCATCTACTTCCTGATCATCCTCTTGATGTCGTGGATCTTCTACACCGTCATGACCAGCCACGACGCCCAGGCCAAGTGAGAGGAACGCCAAGATGCATCACGACAAGAGCCGCTTCGCCTTCCTCATCCCGACGATCTACATCGTCTTCCTGCTCCTGCCGATCTACTGGCTGGTCAATATGAGCTTCAAGGAGAACAACGAGATCCTCGGGGCCTTCTCGCTTTTCCCGCAGAACCCGACGCTGCGGAACTACATGGTGATCTTCACCGATCCGTCCTGGTACAACGGCTACATCAACTCGATCATCTATGTGGTGATGAACACGGTGATCTCGGTGGCTGTGGCCCTGCCGGCGGCCTATGCCTTCTCGCGTTATCGGTTCCTCGGCGACAAGCACCTGTTCTTCTGGCTGCTCACCAACCGCATGGCGCCGCCCGCGGTCTTCGCGCTGCCCTTCTTCCAGCTCTATTCCGCCTTCGGCCTGATCGACACGCATATCGCCGTGGCGCTGGCGCACTGCCTGTTCAACGTGCCGCTGGCGGTCTGGATCCTTGAAGGCTTCATGTCCGGCGTGCCGAAGGAGATCGACGAGACGGCCTATATCGACGGCTATTCCTTCCCGCGCTTCTTCGTGAAGATCTTCATGCCGCTGATCGCGTCGGGCATCGGTGTCGCCGCCTTCTTCTGCTTCATGTTCTCCTGGGTCGAGCTGCTGATCGCCCGCACGCTGACGACGACCGATGCCAAGCCGATCGCCGCCACGATGACCCGCACAGTCTCGGCCTCGGGCATGGACTGGGGTGTGCTGGCGGCTGCTGGCGTGCTCACCATCATTCCGGGCGCGCTCGTCATCTATTTCGTCCGCAACTACATCGCCAAGGGCTTTGCCCTGGGCCGCGTCTAAAGGAGGGAGGCTCAAGATGGACTTCTCATGGATGGCATGGACGCTGCCGACGGCGCTGTTCTTCATCGGCATCTTCACGTTGATCGCAGCCATGGCGGTCTGGGAATATTTCTCGCCGGGCGGCAATCCGCGCATCGGCGTCCTGCGGTTCGAAACGACGCGAGGCGATCGCCTGTTCATCTCGCTGCTCGGATCGGCCTTCATTCACCTCGCATGGCTGGGGCTCGGAGGCCCCAGCCTGTGGTGGGCTCTCGCCTTGTCGGTGGTTTACGCGATCGGCGTATTCCGCTTCGTCTGAGGCTAGAAAAACGGATGGCGGGTCGCGCCGCCATCCCGGACTACGGACTACGAAGAGACTGCAATCGCAACCTTTGGGAGGAAAAACATGCGAAAGCACCTTTTGACGACGACGGCAGCCCTGCTGCTGGCGATGACCGGCTCGGCCTTCGCCGGTATGGACGAGGCCAAACAGTTCCTGGACAAGGAAATCGGTGACCTGTCGGCGCTGTCGCGCGCCGATCAGGAGAAGGAAATGCAGTGGTTCATCGATGCGGCGAAGCCTTTTGCCGGCATGGAAATCAAGGTGGTGTCGGAGACCATCACCACCCATGAATACGAATCCAAGGTCCTGGCGCCGGCATTCACCGCCATCACCGGCATCAAGATCACCCACGACCTGATCGGCGAGGGCGACGTCGTCGAGAAGCTGCAGACGCAGATGCAGTCCGGCGAAAACGTCTACGACGCCTATGTCAACGACTCGGATCTCATCGGCACCCATTGGCGCTACCAGCAGGCCCGTTCGCTCACCAAGTGGATGGCCAACGAAGGCAAGGACGTCACCAATCCCGGCCTAGACCTCAACGACTTCATCGGCCTGAAGTTCACCACCGCGCCGGACGGTGATCTCTACCAGCTGCCCGACCAGCAGTTCGCGAACCTCTACTGGTTCCGCTATGACTGGTTCAACGACGAGAAGAACAAGGCCGACTTCAAGGCCAAGTATGGCTACGACCTCGGTGTTCCGGTCAACTGGTCCGCTTACGAAGACATCGCCGAGTTCTTCACCGGCCGTGAAATCGACGGCAAGAAGGTCTATGGTCACATGGACTACGGCAAGAAGGACCCGTCGCTCGGCTGGCGCTTCACCGATGCCTGGCTCTCCATGGCCGGCAACGGCGACAAGGGCCTGCCGAACGGTCTGCCGGTCGACGAATGGGGCATCAAGGTCGATGAAAACTCGCGTCCGGTCGGCTCCTGCGTCGCCCGCGGCGGCGACACCAACGGCCCGGCTTCGGTCTACGCCATCCAGAAGTACCTCGACTGGTTGAAGGCCTATGCACCGGCATCCGCCCAGGGCATGACCTTCTCGGAATCCGGCCCGGTTCCGTCGCAGGGTGAAATCGCCCAGCAGATGTTCATGTACACCGCCTTCACCGCCGACCTCGTCAAGGACGGTCTGCCGGTGGTCAATGCGGACGGCACGCCGAAGTGGCGCTTCGCTCCGAGCCCGCATGGTGTCTACTGGAAGGACGGCATGAAGCTCGGTTATCAGGACGTCGGCTCCTGGACGCTGCTGAAGTCCACGCCCGACGACCGCGCCAAGGCCGCCTGGCTCTATGCGCAGTTCGTCACCTCGAAGACTGTGGACGTCAAGAAGAGCCATGTCGGCCTGACCCTCATCCGCGAATCGTCGATCCAGCATGAAAGCTTCACCGAGCGCGCTCCGAAGCTTGGCGGTCTGATCGAGTTCTACCGCTCGCCGGCCCGCGTCCAGTGGTCGCCGACCGGCACCAACGTTCCGGATTATCCGAAGCTGGCCCAGCTGTGGTGGCAGGCGATCGGCGACGCATCTTCGGGTGCGAAGTCGGCGCAGGAAGCCATGGACTCGCTGTGCGCCGAACAGGAAAAGGTCATGCAGCGCCTGGAACGTGCAGGCGTTCAGGGTGACATCGGCCCGAAGCTCGCCGAAGAGCACGATCTCGAATACTGGAACAAGGATGCGGTTTCTAAGGGCAACCTCGCACCGCAGCTGAAGGTCGAGAACGAGAAGGAAAAGCCGATGACCGTCAACTACGACGAACTGGTCAAGAGCTGGCAGAAGTAAGCCTTCGCGGTTAGCATGACAAAGGACCGGGGCGTCGAGGAGGCGCCCCGGTCTTCATCCAAGGAGACGAAGCCCGATGAGCGGATATATTCTGGCAATCGACCAGGGAACCACGTCGACCCGGTCCATGGTGTTCGATCAGGACATGCACATCGTCGGGGTCGCCCAGCAGGAATTCACCCAGTTCTTCCCCGATTCAGGCTGGGTCGAGCACGATGCCGAGGAGATCTGGCAAAGCGTGCTGTCGACCACCCGCATGGCGGTCGCCAAGGCCGGGATTACGCTGCGCGACATCACCGCGATCGGCATCACCAACCAGCGCGAAACCGCCGTGGTCTGGGACCGCAAGACCGGCGAGCCGCTCCATCGCGCCATCGTCTGGCAGGACCGCCGCACGGCCCGTTTCTGCGAGGAGCTAAAGGCCAAGGGTCTCGAACCGTTGTTCACCAAGAAGACCGGTCTGCTGCTCGATCCCTATTTTTCCGGCACCAAGCTTGCCTGGATGCTCAATTCCGTCGACGGGCTGCGCGCGCGGGCCGAAAAGGGCGAGGTCTGTTTCGGCACGGTCGATAGCTGGCTCATCTTCAAGATGACCGCCGGCCGGGTGCATGCCACCGACGCCACCAACGCATCGCGCACGCTGATCTACGACATCGGCGAAAACCGCTTCGACGACGAACTTCTCGAAATCCTGCAAATCCCACGCGCCATGCTCCCCGAGGTCAAGGACTGCGCCGACGATTTTGGCGTCACCGATCAGGACGTCTTCGGCGCCGAGATCCCGATCCTTGGCGTGGCCGGCGACCAGCAGGCGGCCGTGATCGGCAATGCATGCTTTGAACCGGGCATGATGAAGTCGACCTATGGCACCGGCTGCTTTGCCCTGCTCAACACCGGTTCGGACCGCGTCACCTCGTCCAACCGTCTGCTGACCACCATTGCCTATCGCCTCAACGGCGAAACCACCTATGCGCTGGAAGGCTCGATCTTCATCGCCGGTGCAGCCGTGCAATGGCTTCGCGACAGCCTCGGCTTCATCGGTAGTTCAGCCGAAACGGACGGTCTTGCCGCCAAGGCCGACCCGCATCAGCGGGTCTATCTGGTGCCGGCCTTCACCGGTCTTGGCGCACCCTATTGGGATGCCGAGGCGCGCGGCGCCATGTTCGGCATGACCCGTAACACCGGCCCCGCCGAGTTCGCCCGCGCGGTGCTCGAAAGCGTGGCCTACCAGACCCACGATCTTCTCGAAGCCATGAAGAAGGACTGGGATGGCGCCAGCGAAAAGACCGTGCTGCGCGTCGATGGCGGCATGGTGGCCTCGAACTGGACCATGCAGCGCCTGGCCGACATTCTCGCCGCGCCTGTCGACCGGCCGCAAATCCTGGAGACCACGGTTCTGGGCGCTGCCTGGCTTGCGGGTTCGCGGGCCGGGATCTGGCCGGATCAGAAGGGCTTTTCCGAACACTGGAAGCGCGATCGGCGCTTCGAGCCGGATATGCCGGAAGAGGAGCGCAAGGTCGCTATCGACGGCTGGCGTGATTGCGTCTCCCGCTGCCTGACCAGGCGCGATTGAGGTCTGTGCACCGCGGGTGCCTGCATGTCACCCGCAGCGCATCGCTTGATGGAGGTTCAGGCGGCCGCCACCGAATTGCCGACCAGTTCGCCGAACTTGGCGAAGAACTCGCCGGCGAGCTTTTTCGAGGTGGAATCGATCAGGCGCGACCCGAGCTGGGCGATCTTG
>FWPV01002073.1_pt1 | contig 50788 bp, 31 predicted proteins | sample 2228371 | NCBI WGS metagenome assembly FWPV01 (sample SAMEA103939776, study PRJEB20133) | metagenome
GAGTAAAACATGCTGTCTAGCTTGTTCTCTATATCCAATACAAGATGATTTAATTTTATATGCGGAGCATATACATAAGAAAACAAGCTGTCTAGCTTGTTCCGTATATCTAAATACAAGATATTTTAATTTTATATGCGAAGCATATACATAAGAAACATGCTGACCAGCTTGTTAATTTGCGCAAATTAAAAGTAGGGCAGGTTTAGTCTTTTATATCTAGTTTTTATATAAAATAAAAACCAGTTTGCACGAAATAGATTGCCAAATAACATACAAAACCTGCCTCTACAGCATGTTACATTAAACACAAATAGAATATGTCTACCTCTAAATAGCAAAAATCTTTCGCTCTTATAATCTATTAACATGAATTTTAGAAAGGCTTTAATTTGAGAGTCCTTGTAATATCACATTCTGCCGCTCAAATTACCTACCATAGAAAATTTGAGGAAATATCAAAATATAATAATATTCAAATAAATGTCCTCATCCCCGAAAAATGGGTTGAAAATACTATTATCTTATATGCTCGAACTTATGAAAATGGGAATCTATCATTCCATTCAGGAAAGGTTATATTTCCTGGTTATGGAAGTCGGTTCTTCTTTCTAAATGGTATTATTAAGCATTTTCATGAATTTAAGCCAAACATAATACATCTTGAAGAAGAGCCATGGAGCCTTTGTGCCTTGCAGGTGTTGATTTTAAGAAGGATATTTTGCCCCAAAAGTAAGCTTATATTCCGAACATCACTGAGCATACCAGCCAAACAGAAATTAGATCTCATTGTTTCCAAAATTGAAAGGTTTACATTTAAAGAATCGGATTATGCATTCATACTAAGCAAACGAGCAGGTGATATACTTACACAAAAGGGTTATCGCAAAGGAATGATGGTAAGCCCAAATGGTGTAGATTCTAAACTTTTCAAGAAGATGGAAGTTAATGACCTTAGAGATCAACTGGGTATAAAGCCAGATGACTTTGTGATAGGCTATGTTGGCAGATTAATGAAAATGAAGGGATTGGATACACTTTTGAAAGCGTTTTCTCTCCTTTCTAATAAAGACACATTGAGACTTTTAATTGTTGGAAGCGGTGAATACAAGCAGGATATGCTATTATTAGCTTCACAATTGGGCATTAGCGATAAATTAATCCTGAAAGATGCCATACCAGCAGAGGACGTACCGAGATATATGAATTGTTTAAATGTATTAGTTTTACCTTCAATAACAACACCAGGTTGGGTAGAATTCTTTGGGCGTGTCCTCGTAGAAGCCATGATGTGTGAGGTTCCGGTGATCGGATCAAGTTCAGGTGAAATACCAAATGTTGTTGGAGATTCCGGCTTGATATTCCAGGAAGGAAACGAAGTTGACCTGAAAGATAAACTGAATTTAATTATTGATGATAATAACTTAAAATGCACTTTAATAAAGAGAGGAAAAGCAAGAGCTTCCTCTCTCTTCACCTGGGAGTCAATAGCAAAAGATACCTATGATCTATATTGTTCATTACTCGACTGAGATGAATATTCTTTCAGTTTGCTATAATAATCTAATACCTCTCTCAAATATTCGGAGTCAGGTTTCAATCCTTGTTCCAGGTTCTTAATTAGCCGATTTGGACCCACTCTATATGCAGTAATTGCCTTTTCTAAATCACCGAATTTTCTATACATCATATCGAAATAATGTATACCTAACCTGATGTTATATTCAGGATTATGTAAGGAAGTTATGCCATCATATTTTACCTCAACTTTTGGTGAAATCCAATCAGCAGTTTCAGGCATGACCTGCATGAGTCCTACAGCACCTTTACGTGATACAGAAGTAGATTTGAAGTTACTTTCGGCTTTCATTAATGCCAATACCAACTCCCAATCATAACAATATTCTTTACATTCTTCCCGGATAATTTCCGCATAATAAAGTGAATCTTCATAATTCAAAGACGGACATAATTTATTTATTGCTTTTGCTATCCCTTCTATTTCACGTATAGGTTCTTCAATCTTGCCATTGCTCAATTGATTTGATGAATCATATTTGATTTCTGTAAGTTTATTTTCTAATTGCTTGTCAGACACGTATTGATATGCAAAACCCAATTGTAATGCAGCTAGAAATAATATAGCTAAAAAAAAATGAGCTTTCGATATTCTTCTTTTTAGATTTTCTATTTTTTACCCTCCGTTATATGCCGTCTTCTAAAATCAAATCCACTTTATTTGATATGCTTACAAGAATCATGCCAATAGGGCAATGCCTACCCTATCTATATACTTTTTAGGAAAAAACACAGAGAAATGGAAAGGAAATTAATCAAAAAGAGACGAATAAGATATCACAAATTAGATGAATAAAACGAATAGCACGAATATAATATAAAGAATATTAGAATCATTTGTGTAATTCGTATAATTCGTGACATTCGTAATTAAAAATGTAATTAAATATCTCTGTAGTAGCCTCAAGATTCATCGGGCGTTATAAATAATAACGCTCAATAAATTGGGCTACTACAAACGAAAAAATTATGGGTAATGATAAGTTATACCGTTTTAAATAATTATTTATAAAATCCCCTAAACCCTTTGAAAAAGGGGAAAATCAGGAAAGTCTCCCTTTTACAAAGGGAGATTTAGAGGGATTTTATAATAAATGAATTATATGAATAATTATTTTTTTAAAATGGTGCTAGGAAAGGAAAATTTAAACAATTTAGTTCTTCACAAAACCTTGAACAAAAATGCGACAAATAATAATTATTTTATATGTTGACAAGATGGAAAATTAGATATTTCTATGATCAGAGATATCGGTGTTGCATAATAGGACATGATGTAAAATGCTTTAATATTATTAAAATGTTATTAAGATCGACGGGAAATATTATATTCTTTCAATTTTCTATATAATGTCGTTTTTCCAATACCGGAGATTTTTGATATTTTTTCAATATTCCATGAGCATTCATCTAATAATTGAACGATATATGACTTCTCAAGCTCAGATAGTGGTGATTGTTTCTTTTTGGATTTGCTATCCATGACATCGGATTTTATATAATCTGGAAGTGAATCAGGAGTGATAACATCACCATTGCTGAATGTAATAGCATGTTGAATTGCATTTTCAAATTCCCTTATATTACCATACCAATCGTATTCCATCATAATAGATATTGCATCTTTGGATATGGAATTGATATTCTTTTTCGCCTTATTAGCATGTTTTTTTAGAAAATATTGCGCCAATAAAGGAATATCATCCTTACGCTCCCTGAGTGGTGGTAGATGTATTTCAACAACGTTAATGCGATAATAAAGGTCTGCCCTAAAATTTTTCTTTTCTATTTCTTCTGCTATATTTTTATTGGTTGCGCTTATGAGTCTTGTATCTACATAAATAGGGTTATTTTCACCTACTCTTCTTATTTCACCACTTTCAAGGAATCTTAATAACTTTAATTGAGTTGAAAGGGAAGCATCCGCAATTTCATCTAGAAATATAGTTCCACCATGAGCTTCCTCGAAAAGTCCCTTTTTATCCCTTATAGCATCAGTAAATGAACCCTTGACATGACCAAAAAGTTCACTTTCCTGAAGATTTTCTGGCATTGCTGCACAATTAATAGGAACAAATGGTTTATCTTTTCTTGAACTGTTAGCATGTATTGTCCTCGCCACAAGCTCTTTTCCTGTTCCACTTTCACCAGTAATCAGAACAGCACTATCAAAATGACATACTTTTTCTATCATTGATAAAACTTTTAACATCACCGGAGTTGTGCCAATTATGTTAGCAAATTTGTTCTTATCCTTTTCCTGAACTCTGAGTGCTTTCACTCCATTTGCTATTGCCCTTTTTTCCATAATCCTCTCAATAACCAGCTTTAATTTTTCATAATCAACCAGGGGCTTGGTTATAAAATCATAGGCACCTAATTTCATGGCTTTGACTGCTATATCGATGGTTCCATATCCTGTTACCATTATTACTTCTGTATCCGGAGAGATATCTTTAATGAACATCAGAACCTCCATTCCGCTGATCTCTCCCATTTTTAGGTCAACTATTGCTATGTCAAATATATTATCTTGAATTAACGATATAGCCTTTTCACCTGAGTCTGCAGGACTAACTTGATGATTATAATTTTTAAGAAAGTTCATTAAAACATCCCTTATAGTAGATTCATCATCAACTACAAGTATATTTGCCATTTTGATGCCCCGCTTTCATTATTAATTTCTAACCCAAAAGATTATAATAAAATCTCTTTCTCTGATTTTGTTTAATTAGAAATCTGAATTATTAATCAAAATTTCTTTGCTAGATTCTTCAAATGCTGATATATATCCGGTATAAATGGTATTAACCAGATCTACAGCTATATTGATATCCATTTTGGGCTGTCTCAATCTACCTTCTTTTCTTTCTGCCACGCACTCGGCGAAATCCTGGAATTCTGCTATCTGTCCTTGAGCATAAGCCTGATCAGGTGAAGGATAAGAAATCCCAGCATCTGTTTCTAGTTTTTCATGTATCAATTCTGGATCGTAAACACCAGGTATAGGATTATACATTACAACTAAATTGTTTGGTGTCATGTTTATGGTAAAATTCTGCTCTGATGTTTGAATATGCATCGCATTAATTATCCCGCCCGTATTGAATTCATGGGCATCTGCTCTAGCAATGGGTTTATTTCCATCATTATCTATGAACCTTACAAACATGCTACAATAGTCTTCTATGTCAAAATATTTTCCTTGTTGAATTGATTTACTTTTGAATTTGACATCTTTATATATTTTAGCAATATTTGCTGATACCGAATAAGGTCTAAATCCCAGATCAGCAAATATACGCATTAAGCCACCAAGTGAATGAGAAACCTTACCAACGCCCGAACCTCCGCCAGATAATGCCCATCTATAGTATGAATCTGAGGCAGAACCATGATGAGCTTCAATTGCATAAGCATATAGTATTTGACTTCCAGCAGATTTGATCTTATCTATTACAATTTCTACACCTGGTGCATATCCCCAATTCTCCGCATAACAAAGTATTACATTATTTTTTTCAACAGCAGATTTTATTGAAATTGCTTGTTTCATCGCCTCTTTGTACATAACATATTTTGATACAGTCTCACCTATAGGCTCATTTTCAAATTCTTTCCCTGGAGCATATCCGGTAAACATTTTTTCTACAACAACATGCTTACCCGCATTTGCTGATTGAATAGCTATCGGTGCGTGTAAAAACGGAGGAAGGCAGACATCTATGACATCAATTTTAGAAACAATATCTGAGTTAAGAAGTTGATCTAAATCCTGAAAGTAATGCTCTATTCCATATTTTTGCATTAATTTTTCAGAACGTGGCTTTGATCTATTAACGATAGCTACAACATCCAGAACATATTTCGATAGCCTAACATTTTGCCATCCTTTTATATGAAAATCCGCTGCAAATCCAGCACCACAAATAGCTACTCCTATATTTTCGCGCATTCAAAACCTCCTGAAAACTTATCTGAAGATTGCAATAATCATTAAATAAAGTGCAAAAACACCTATTAATATCGTCTTTCTTGAAAGGAATCCTCTTGTTTCATTTTTGCTTTGTTCTTTACTGATTTTTTCTTTTTCTGCATATATTTTTATTGTATCACTAATGGTAGGTTCATATTCTTCATTACCATCCCATGTAGCTAAGATTCTCCATTCTCCTTCTCTGGACATAGGCACATTTAGACTAAAATCTCCCTTTGAGCTGGTTTTAACATAAGATACATAAATTGTATCATCTGGTGATATAATAGTGATCTTTACCGGTAGATTTCGCCTTACCTTTGCTTCCAGATGACCTTGAAGTGAGATACGCTCATCTAATTTAACAGTGTCAGGAATTTTTCCTTCCCATACTATATTTGCCTTTTTTAAGTTACCTTTGCTTTGCTGTATTTGAATATCTTGTTCTTCTTCCTTCAGGGAAACAGACAATGGGATATCTAAAGTTTCAGATGTAATTTCTTCATTTACAATCGGTTCTTGTTTTTGTGTAACAACTTCTCTGGTTATTTCGAATTCCTTTATACTTATACCAAGATTTCCAGCATTGTCTTTTGCATTTACCTTACAATATAATTTATTTCCAGCAATTTCAGGGTTTTTTGATATATCTATTTTATAAATCCACTTCCCATTTTCCTGTATCATTTTAACAGTTGAGTATTGTTTATCTGTTCCGATACGATAGTCCAGTTCCGGCTCTCCATAAAGTCCACTTTGTTCATCAATTACTTTTAGCTCAACACTGAGCATATCTTTATTCTGCTTTATATTCCATTCATCAAATATCGGAGGCAATCTGTCAAGCCTTACCCTTGATAGAATCTTATGAGGCTCTTCGTTTCCTGCATTGTCAACGCTCCAATACTCAAGCTTATTTTCTCCTTGTTCATCAATATTGGGTTGACCATCGACATCAATACTCTTTTCATAGCTATCATTGAGCTTATATTTGATGGTCTTAACACCACTTCCTTCACCGTCAGTCGCTGATAGATTAACTTTGAAACTTGATTTACGCCATGTTCCATCATAATCGTGTTTGGTTATTGGAGGTTGATTATCTATCCCGAAACTAGCAGATACATCTTTTGCCTGTAAATTATCATTATCAGTGACAATTGCTCTTATTCTAACAGATTTCGCAATGTCATTAATAACAGTTGCTGAATCCCATTCAATAGGATTTAACAGATTATTTCCTTTATATATTAAATTCCATTGGTATCCATCAAGGCTATATTCCAATTGTATATCGGATATAACACCGTCAGTATCATAAGTTGATATTTCTATTGGTATTTTATCTCTTTTCCAATTGCGAAAATCGTTCACTATTTTAACTGTTGGTGGTATTTTCTGGCTTCCTATTAATTCCTGTCGTTCTGCACTTTCACCTATATTACCTGCGGAATCTTCACATCTTATTTTATAATATATTGATTCATTCTTATACAGACTCCAACCATTACCTGGTTCAGGTATATCATAATACCAAAAGCCATTATCGCCTTTATTCATATTACTATACCCAGAATAGGACGAAATCCTGCCAATATGAAAATCGATTTGGGGATTCTTATCTTCTAATCCACTTATTTCATCTATAACACGAACAGATATACGAAAAGGACCTTTATATTCTTGTGTTATAGATTGAGGTTCTCTTGACCAATCTAAAAAGATTGGAGGTGTTTTATCAAGCTTAATATCAGATAAAACTCTATGTTCTTCCGCATTACCTAATCTATCTATGCTCCAAAACTCTAAGATATTGATCCCTTCGCTATCTATTTTAGGTTGCCCATCTATCATAAGATTCTTTTCTTTGCCATAGTTTACTCTATAAATAGTGGAAAGTAAACCAATGCCTTCTCCATCGTCTGCTTTTAAATTGATTTTGAAATCTGAATTATGCCACTTGCCATCATAGTCATCTTCAGTTATTGGTGGAGCATTATCTATGGAGAAGCTGGATGGGGCTATATCCATTGCAGAAATACCTGTTTTTTTCTCCGCAATAACTCTTAATTGTAAATTTTTAGCGATGCCTGGGAATTGTTCTCTTGTGTCCCAATCATAAGCATAAGGAATTTCATTCTTTTCAGCTATATCAATCCAATTGTTTCCATCCAGTGTGTATTGAAATTTCACAATATCGGCATTACCTAAAACATCTGCGGAGAGTTTTAATATTCCACGTTGCCATCCTTCATAATTAGTGTTTAATGTAACTTTAAGGTATTCTGTCACAGTCAGCTTCCAGAGCTTAATTTCATTATCATCGCCTGCTGATGCTATAATCTTGCCATCGGGGCTAAATGCTATTGAGTTAATCCCTTTTTTGTGTAGTTTAAGATCACCGACAACCTTACCCGAACTTAACTCTATTATGGTTAATGAAGAATCACTTGAACCAAAGGCAATTAATCTACCATCAGGACTAAAATGCAAACAGCTACCAATGCCTACAGAGCCTTTTTGACTCATAAGTGATATTATTTCTGTGGTAGACTCTAAATCCCATACTTTTATTTTGCCATCAATGGAACCACCTGCTATATATTTACCATCAGGGCTAAAGTCAATAGAATTTATAGGATCAGTTTTAATTTTTTTTATAATTTCACTAGTCTTTATATCCCATATTATTATTGTGCCATCTGATGAACCTGATGCTAAGATTTTGTTATCTCTGGATAGTGCTATTGAATTTACAGACCCTGTATGTCCTCTTAGAACTTTCATTTCTTTACCTGATTCCATATCTCTTAATCTTATTGTTTTATCCTCAGATGAAGAAACAAGAAACTTACCATCACTACTGAAAATGATAGACCAAACTTTTCCTTCATGTTCTCCCAAAGTTCTAATTTTTTCCTTATAATTCATGTCCCAGAGTGCTATAGAGCCAGAATCAGAGCCTGCGGAAAGAATATTTCCATCCGGGCTGAATGCAACGCTAATTATCGGATATGGATGTCGTATTAAAGACCTGATCTGTTTTCCGGAATCAGTCTCCCAAAGCTTTACATTACCATCAGTAGATCCCCCTGCAATGATTTTCCCATCTGGAGAAAACGCAACAGAATTAATGGGCTTTTTTTGGTTAGAAAGAGATCTAATAAATTCAAAACTATAAGATTCCGCAGATATTGGCTCTTCCGCATATATAATGTCATAAGTCAAAATTATAATAAAAAAAATAAAAACAAATTTTATAATTACTTTGCTTTTGGACATGGAAAAAATAGGGATATACTTTGGCATTTTTTACTCCTATTTGTCATTTTTAATCGCAGACCATTTATATTGCAATTTACTTATTGGTGTTACACAAACTTTAGGTAGGTTTGGCTTACCAGGTGAGCTAACAGCTAGTCCAACAAAATCAACACTATTATCGCCAGTATCAAAGCCATCTGGTCTTCTGCCTATACTATACCCGGAAAGGTCTAGTGTAGGTTCCTTTTCTCCTGTAAATTTGGCTTTTGAGAAGTCTCCATAACCCAATGCATCAACTTTTTATCTTATATACCATAACTCAAGATTATCAGGACCATTTTGTAAATCTGCCTTTGGGTCTATCATGTTTGCAAGGGGAACGCTATCGTCTTGGGCTATAACAAAGAATCCACTTAGTGGCACTTTATAACCAGTAAGGTCAATTAGACAATATTCTTTCCCGGTATCACCATCAATTCCTACAAGAAAATATCCATCCAGTTTTATCCCTGGTGTTCCTTTCAGTTCAATAAAACAGCCTGTATCTTTACCAACTGAGTCATAAAGAACTTCATTAATAACCAGTTCATTTGCCAATGAAAATATCAAAAAGATTATCACAAATATATAAGACATTTTAATAATATTTTTTACAATCTGGGTTTTATACCTAATCTAGCTAATTCTTCATAGTATTGTATAACGTTAGAAGGAGTAATTACGACTACACCGGTATCAATAATTTCAGATTTAGGCAGGATCATAAGTGTGTTCTTAATACCAGCTTTGACCATATTATGTAATACCAATACACTCAGGTAACCTATTCTATAAGGTCTTTTAGAGATTGCAGCTTGTATTACATTATCCTGAACAAGCTTTAATATATCTGATGATTCTCCGATACAAACTATCTTGATTTTATCTGACTTACCTTCTTTTATGAGTATATCAGCGGTAGCTATCCCGGAAGTATCTGATACACAGAAAATTCCATTTAAATCTGGAACTGATTTAATTATAGATTCAACCTGTGATGTTGGAGCAAAAACACTTGCAATTCCCGGAACTTCAGCTATTTTCACCTCTTTATAGTCTTCCATTATGTCCCGGAATCCTTGTATACGCTGTAAATAATCAGAATCAGAGCTATCTGAAATTATGGCAACTTTCCCTTTGTTATTTAAAATCTCTAACATTTTTTCAGCAGCCTGCTGACCCGTATAATAATTTCCTGTTCCTACATAAGCATGCCTACTTTTAGGTAAATCAGTATCCATAGCAATGCATGGTATATCCTGTTCAATAGCCTTCATTATAGTAGGTTTTAAGGACTTAGGATCAGATGCAGAAAAAGCTATCCCACTAATGCGATTCTTAATTAATTCCTCAATCTTTCTTATCTGCCATGCTGGATCTTCTTTTGGAGGAACAAGGAATTCAACGTTCACTCCCAGGTCTCTCTCAGCAGCCTCTACTCCCGATCGCACGTCATTCCAGAAGGAATTTTCGATTCTACCGATAACTGCTAGTGTTACGCGCCTTGAATCCTTATTATTGCACGAAAAAATTGAAAGGGTAATTACAATAACAAATAACACAACTGTTATTTTTCTCAATAATTATACCTCCTTCGATCAAAGCTGGATGGTATTATAGAAATCAATTAATCTGTTTAAAATCATACAATATTTTTGAATTTAATTCAATTAAAACGATGAAGTAAATCGCCTCAAATAATTGTAACAATTTTTGAATTAAAATGGTATAATGTTTTTATAAAATAGGTGTTAATATTATTATCAGAATTAACTTTTAAGGAGGCAAATATATGGCAATTTTCGAAGTTGATAGAGACATGATGCTACAGATTTTTGATCTTAAACAAAGTCTGAAGAATGCAGTCAATGCAGTTCTTGAAGGAAGATTAACTGCTGCGCATTTATCTTCTGAAGTTTTTGCACTCATTGAAAAGCTTGAACAGCTTGAAGTTTTACTCATTGGAGAGCCAGTGGTGCAGGAAGTTCCACCAGCACAAGAAGTTACAACAGCACAGCCCACTCCAACACAAGAAACTCAACCAGAAACATCCGCTGAAGAAAAAGCAGAACAACCACCCGCTCCAGCTGAAGAAGCATAATAAATGATCCTGGTTCTTATTATGCCATAAAGGAAGGTGATAGTCATCCGGAGGTTAAATAGCTAATGCAAGATACAAACGTTGGGCTTATTAAGTGGTATGTAATAGTTATTGGGATATTTCTGCTTATTGTTAACTCCTATTGGATATTTATGGGGAGTGAAGTCTGGCATTCGACACAACTTACTATTGCATCACTTTTTTTCAACGCTGTATTCACACTCCTGATACTTATAATCATCAACCTCTTATTACAAAAATTTGTCAAGCGATATATTCTATCACAAGCAGATTTGCTCATGATCTATACCATGATTGTAATGCTTTCAACGATCAGTGGGCATCCAATGATGGGCTATCTTCTACCGGCGATTGAGCATCCATTCTGGTTTGCTACAGAAGAAAATGAATGGGAGCAGTTATTTGGGAATTATCTTCCAACCTGGTTAACTGTCCATGATCGTGATGCACTTGGTGGATATTTCCAGGGCAATTCCACATTATATCTATCAAAACATATAATGGCATGGGCTTTTCCTGTTATTTCGTGGTCAGCGTTCATTATTGCACTCTGGCTTGTGCTTATGTTTACGAGCATATTGCTAAGAAAGCAATGGATGGAGAATGAGAAACTTAGCTATCCTATAGTTCAATTACCTGTTGCTATGACAATTGACCCAAAAGGGTTTTTCAAAAATAAATTTATGTGGATAGGTTTTTCTATTGCTGCTTCAATTGATATATGGAATGGCTTTGCCTTTTTATTTCCAGCGATTCCGATGATACATGTGAAGAACCATGCGATCGGTAGCTTCAGTTCACGCCCATGGAATGCTATGGGAACAATAAATACTTCATTTTATCCGTTTGTCATCGGTTTGTTTTTCTTTACACCTTTAGACCTTTCATTTTCATGCTGGTTTTTTTACATAATGAATAAACTACAGTTAGCATTTGCCAGTGCTGTTGGAATGCGAAGTGTATATATTTATGAACAATCACTTGGCGCATGGGTTGCCCTTGGGCTAATTCCTTTGTGGATGGGACGTAAATTCTTCTGGCAAGTTCTAAGAAAGATTATTGGGCTAAAAAACACAGTTGATGATTCTACTGAACCAATGCGTTATAGAAACGCAGCTCTGGGAATATTAGCTGGATTATTATTTCTCGGATTCTTCTGTTATCAGATGGGTATGGTATGGTGGGTTATATTGATATACCCACTTATATATTTTCCAATGGTATTGGGTATAACTCGTGCGCGTGCGGAAATAGGTCCACCAGTTCATACTCTTATTTACATTGATCCGGGACGCGTTCTGGTCAGTATTTTTGGGACTCGCAGACTCGGAGCTTCTACACTAGCATCTTTTACTTTATTATATCCATTTAACCGTTGCTACCGAGCAAACCCTATGCCAAGTGAATTGGAGGCTTTAAGGATTGCTGATCGTGTGAGAATTGATAGCAGAAAGTTAATTATAGGCATGATCATAGCCATAATCGTTGGTGTTTTTGTCACCTTTTGGGTATATCTGCATGTCCTTTACAAAATGGGAGCCGCAAATAAAGCTCGCGGATGGCTCGTTTATATGGGATGGGAGACATATAACCGACTTCAATCATGGCTTACTGACCAAAGGATGCCAAATTATAACGAAGTATCAGGCATGCTTTTCGGTTTCCTTTTTACAATATTGCTGATGATATTAAAGGCTCGTTTTGTTTGGTGGCAATTTCATCCCGCTGGCTTTGTCCTTGCAGCTGCAGAAGGGTTAGGTTATTTCTGGTTTGCTGTCTTTGTCAGCTGGTTGATTAAGTTTACTATAATGAGATTTGGAGGTGCTAAGAGTTTTCGTAGGTCTGCTCCAGTGTTCTTGGGTCTCATATTGGGAGATTATACACTTGGATGCCTCTGGAGCATAATCGGCATTATCTTACAGATGCCAACCTATGGTGTATGGCATTAATTAAGGAAAGGAATTTAATATGAAATTATCTGCAACAAGCGTTATGATGCCTGAACTTGATTTAAGACAAACTTTTGGACTTCTTAGCGAATTGGGATATGACGGTGTTGAACTGCGTGTACGCAGGCTGGTGGCGGAGAGGGCAAACGAGAAACCAAGTCCCTGGGGAAGGCATCTTACAAACTTATCTCCAGAAAATATTCTCCAACGTTCAGAAGAAGTGAAATCTGTTGCTAAAGAATTCGGGATTGAGATACCAGCTTTTGCTACATCATGCGATGCTAAAGACCTTGAACAAGTAAGAATGCTTTCTGAAGGCGCTAAAGCTGTTGGATGCCCTGCAATCAGGCTAAGCTGTCGTGGATATGATGGAACAGTAAATTATCATATACTTTATGCAGAAGCAGTTAAAAGCTATGAAAAGGCGATCGATATTACAAGCTCTTATGGGATTAGAGTGCTTGTTGAAATGCATGCAGGAACAATACATCCTAGTGCTTCATTGGCATATCGTATTGTATCAAACTTTGATGCGAAATATATTGGAGTGATTTATGACCCACAGAATATGGTTAAAGACGGCTTTGAGACAATACAGATCGCTTTTGAGCTTCTTGGCGATTATCTTGCTCACATCCATGCTGGTGCGCATAGACCTTATCCTAATGAGCCAGACGATAGAGGTATTATAACATGGTCATGGAGAGCATGTCCTTTAAGAGAAGGTCTTTATGATTTTCCAAAAATGGTGGAATGTTTAAGAAAAGTAGATTATCAGGGGTTCATATCTATCGAAGACTTTAGAAGCGATGTATCAACTGAAGAGAAACTAAAAGATGCGATTAACTATTTTCGTAGACTTTAATTTCAAATCTATTTTTTTAATCACGAATGATACAAATAGGACAAATATCACGAATATAAATTAAAAATTATTCGTGCCATTCGTGATAAAAAAATAATTAAATATCTCCGTGTCTCTGTGCCTCCGTTTTTTAACTTTATTATGTTCTGTATGAGTTGTTGTTTAGAGTTCGTGGACGTAAAATTTATGCCTGGTTATTTCTTTTTAATATCTCTTTCCTGATAGAATCATTTTATCTGAGTAACTAAACTTTATGCTTGGATCAGGAATGAAAAAACATTGTCGTAAACCTAAACTCATGTTATAATGTTTAAAATTTGTGTATAGATTTCAAAAATAATAGAAAGGAGATGAACGAGTTGGCGGTAAATAAATTGTTAAAATCCAATGTCCGTATTTATGAGATTGAAAATCTGGAAAGTCCGAATTTATTAAGAGATATTTATCCATACGATGAAATACCAAAAATTCAGTTTGATAACAAAATAGTCCCACTTGATCCAGCAGAAGATATGTTTATTACAGATACAACTTTCAGGGATGGTCAACAAGCAAGACCACCATATACGCCAAAACAAATCTTAGATATTTATGACATTTTACATAGGTTAGGTGGACCTAATGGAGTGATTAGACAGACAGAGTGTTTTTTATACAGCAATACAGATAGAGAAGCAGTAGAAATGTGTCTTAGCAGGGAATATCGTTATCCTGAAATAACTGGATGGATCAGAGCAGATTTGAACGATCTTAAGTTGGTAAAATCGATGGGATTAAAAGAAACAGGTATATTAATGTCGATATCAGACTATCATGTGTATCTTAAATTGAAAAAAGATAGGAAAAAAGCAGCAGAAGACTATATATCGATTGTCAATGCAGTAATAGATGCAGGAATTATACCCAGATGCCATTTAGAAGATATTACTCGAGCTGATTTTTACGGTTTTGTAATACCTTTCGTCCAAAAACTCATGAAAATTTCAGAAGAAACAGGTGTGCCTATTAAAATTCGTGCATGTGATACAATGGGTTATGGCATTAGTAATTCAGAGGCAGCCCTTCCACGCGGTGTTCCCAAGATCATTTATGAACTAATTCATACGTGTGGTGTGCCATCATCACAACTAGAATGGCACGGACATAATGATTTCCATAGAGTCCATATTAACGCTGTTACCGCCTGGTTATATGGTTGTTCTGGAGCTAATGGCACTTTATTAGGTTTCGGAGAAAGAACGGGTAATCCACCTATTGAAGGACTCATTATAGACTATATAGGGTTAACCGGCAATACAAATGGAATAGATACGACCGTTATTACCGAAGCGGCAGAATACTTTACCAAAGAACTAAAAGTAAGAATTTCTCCAAATTACCCGTTTGTTGGTGCAGAATTCAATACAACAAGGGCAGGAATACATGCAGATGGAATGCTTAAAGACCCAGAAATATATAGCGTATTTAATACTGAAAAGATATTAAAGCGTCCATTAGATATAATCATTTCTCATAAATCCGGGTTGGCAAGTATTGCATATTGGGTCAATAGAACTCTTGGACTTAAAGGCGAAGATATGATAGATAAACGTCATCCAGGAATTGTTAGAATCAATGAATGGGTTGAAGAACAATATGAAAAGAAGGGCAGAATTACCAGTATTTCTTCAGAAGAGATGCTTCTACAAGCACGTAAATTTCTGCCGGACTACTTTGAATCTGACCTGGATAAACTGAAGGTAAAAGCAAAAGAGATTGCTACACATTTAGTAGAGGAAGTTGTTGAAACTTCAGAAATGAAATCTATGGATCCGGCGTTGCAAGAACCTTTAATGTGGAAAGTTCTTAACGAAAATCCTTTCATTCAGTGGATATATGTCACAAACCTTGAAGGTAGGATGATGACCAAAAATATAGTGCATCCAGAAGACCGGGCAAAATATCAGAATGTTAGTATAAATGATGATTTTTCTGACCGTCCGTGGTTTATTGGACCATTGAAGAACGGAAGAACTTTCGTTACTGATTTTTATATTTCAAAGTATACAATGGCTTTATGCATAACGGTCTCAGCTCCCATTAGAAATGAAAATGAGGAGATCGTTGGCATTTTAGGTGTAGATATAAGGTTTGAGGAATTAGTTAAATTGGAGGAACAAGATTAGCTATCAAGCTAATTACAAAGACTTAGAGATGGGAAAGACAATATCAGAAAAAATTATCGGAGAACATGCAAGTAAAGAAGTATCTGCTGGTGATTTAGTTGTTGTTAAAGTTGACTTATGTTTACTTCAGGACGGCACCGGTCCTTTAGCTGTTCGTGAGTTACAAAAATTAGGCTTAGAGAAAGTAAATAATCCCAAAGGCACAGTCATATTTATAGACCATTCTTCCCCGAGTCCAAGATCAGAACTTTCTAATGATCATGTATTGCTTAGAGAGTTTGCAAAAAAGACTTCTGCTGTTCTTTCTGATGTAGGTAATGGGATTTGCCATCAGGTTATGTCAGAGGAATATACAAGCCCCGGTGATATACTTATCGGGTCTGATTCTCATACCTGCACCGGAGGAGCTTTATGTGCCTTTGCTACCGGAATGGGTTCTACTGATGTTGCTATAGCTATGGCATTGGGAAAAACATGGCTCCGTGTGCCTGATAGCTTTAAGATACATGTGACAGGAAAATTCCAAAAAGGTGTGTATCCAAAGGACCTTATATTACATATAATTGGGATGATCGGAGCGGATGGCGCAGATTATAAGGCTCTTGAATTCTGTGGAGATACAATAGAAAATATGGAGATGTCAGGAAGGCTTACCTTGTGTAATATGGCTATCGAAGCAGGTGCAAAGACAGGGTTAATAGCTTCAGATGATATTACTCTGGAATTTTTACGTGAAAATGGTCGCGAACATAAGTTCCGAAGAATTTCTGCTGATGATGACGCTGTTTATGAAAGAGTAATTGAAATTGATGCCGAAAAATTAACTCCGGTTGTAGCATTCCCGCATACCGTTGATAATGTCAAGCCTGTAGAATCTGCAAAAGGGATAAAGATACATCAAGTATTTATTGGTTCATGCACAAATTGCAGAATAGATGATTTACGGATAGCCGCCAGAATTCTAAAAGGAAAAACAAAACATCCTGATGTGAGACTTTTAGTAACCCCAGCTTCAAGAAAAGTATATCTTCAGGCACTCAGAGAAGGTCTTCTGGACATACTTGTTTCCGCTGGCGCAACGGTTAGTTCACCAGGATGTGCTGTTTGTTGCGGCATACATGAAGGGATACTCGCCGATAATGAATCCTGTATTGCTACATCGAACAGAAACTTTTTAGGCAGAATGGGTAATCCAAAATCATTTGTATATCTAGCTTCTCCAGCAACAGCAGCAGTTTCAGCAATTACTGGAGAAATTACCGACCCCAGACCTTATTTAGAAGATGATATATAGAGGTTAAATTGAACGAATATATTTTAGGCATCGATGGTGGTGCGACAAAGACATCTGCAATAATTGCAGATCTTGATGGGCATATACTTGGCATCGGAAGGGCTGGTGCATCTAACTATCACATAATGGGACTGCCTCAAGCAATTGAGGCAGTAATATCCGCTATAAATTCTGCTAAAGAAAACTCAGATCTAAACATACAAAGGTTCAAGATTGCTTGTCTGGGGTTAGCTGGAGCAGGGAGGACTGACGATAGATTATTACTATTCAATTCAGTAAAAGAACTAGGAATATTTGAAAAGATTATTATCAAACATGACGCAGAAATAGCTCTTGCTGGTGCTACTGTCTTACGACCTGGTGTTATTGTAATAGCGGGAACTGGCGCTATGGCTTTTGGAATTAACTATTCAGGAGAAGAAAAAAGGTCTAATGGCTGGGGAAATATATTGGGAGACGAAGGTAGTGCTTATGATATCGGGCGAAGGGCATTAAATGCGATATGTAAAGCTTATGACGGCCGCGGAAATCCAACTTCACTGTTAAATGCCATTATTGAATTCTGGAAATTGAAGGATTTTGATTCGATCATAAAAAGAGTATATAATACGCCAAATTCTATACAAGATATTGCAGGTATTGCTCCTTTAGTATCAAAAGAAGCAGAAAACGGGGATGAAGTCGCTATTGAAATATTAAAAAATTCCGCAAAAGAGCTTGCTTTGTCTGCTATCTCAGTAATAAAAGGTTTAAAAATGGAAGATAAAGAATTTCCTTTGGCAATTTCAGGAAGCGTCTTTAATGCTGGTGATTTAATATTGAAACCCTTCAAAGAAAACATTATTTTTTCTTGCCCATTTGCAGACATAATAAAACCTTCCTTTAGTCCAGTTATCGGGGCAGTTTTGTTAGCTTTACAATCTGCTGGAGTTTGTATAAATGAAAGCATATTATATAACATTTCTAGTTGAATCATAAGAAAGCAGGATGGGCAATGCCCATCCTGCTGAAACTCAAGGAGGTAATTGGGTAATGTCATCTGAAAAAGCAAGCATCAGGGTATATCTAAATGAGGTTATAGCAAATATAAATCCCAACATATATGGTCATTTTGCAGAACATCTGGGACGATGTATATATGAAGGTATATGGGTTGGAGAAAATTCTTCAATACCTAATACGAATGGGATAAGAAATGATGTTGTCTCAGCATTAAGACGTATCAAACCTGCGGTAGTTCGTTGGCCTGGAGGATGTTATGCAGATGATTATCACTGGGAGAATGGCATAGGTCCGAAAGAGAGTCGTCCAAGAACGATCAATGTTCATTGGGGGCAAGTAATTGATACTAATGAATTTGGTACACACGAATTTATAGAGTTCTGCCGAATGATCGGGGCTGAACCTTATATTTGCGGAAATGTTGGTAGCGGTTCACCTAGAGAGATGCGTGATTGGGTAGAATATTGCAACTTCCCCGGTGATAGCACACTTGCTCGTAAACGCTCTGCAAATGGACATCCTGAGCCATTTCATGTTAGATATTGGGGAGTGGGGAACGAAAATTGGGGCTGTGGTGGCAATTTCACACCTGAAGATTATGCTACTGAATATAGGCGATTTTCAACATTTTTATTTAATTTTAAAGATTCCCCTCTTTATCTGATCGCATGTGGACCTCCTGGAAACGAGACTAATTGGACAAGAAGATTCTTTGAGAAATTAGGCACATACCGCCATATACATGGGTTTGCAGCGCATTATTATTGTGGCACAGCTGGAACTGCAACTGAATATACTGTTGAACAATGGTATCAGTTATTACATAGGGCATCATTGGTAGAAGATTTGATTGTTCAGCAACGAGCCATAATGGATGGTTACGATCCACACAGAAGGATTGGACTGATTATAGATGAATGGGGAACCTGGCATCCACCTGCACCAGGTCATATTCCTCAATTTCTATGGCAACAAAATACGATGAGAGATGCACTTGTTGCAGCTCTAACGCTGGATGTTTTCAACCGTCATGCTGATAAGGTAGTAATGGCTAATATTGCACAAACTATTAACGTCCTTCAGGCTGTTATATTAACACAAGAAGAAAAAATGCTGGTTACGCCAACAGGGCATGTTTATGCCATGTATGCGGAACATCAAAATGGAAAATCTCTGAGGACATCTTTCGAAGCAGAAAGGATTGCTGTGGACCAAAATAATTCTCTATTCGGGCTTGCTGGATCTGCTTCACTAAAAGAAAATCAATTATTCTTAACTGTGGTTAACCCTCATGCAAATATGCCAATTGAAACAACAATATCACTATATGACGGAGTTGCCAGAGATATTTCAATATCAACTTTACGACATGAAGATATACACGCACATAATACATTTGAATCACCAGACACTGTTTCTCCAAGCAGTAAGCAAATATCAGTCGATGGTTCGGTTTTTAGATATAATTTTCCAGCAGCTTCAGTTACTGCTATGTCAATTTCTTTACAATAATTTCATCAAAGAATTACATAGTAAATTATGAATGATGGGCATTGCCCATCAATTCACTACTTCAAGTCCGAATTTTGATGATAAATTCTATCTAATAGCATTTCTATAAGTCATTGTGCAAAAATATATCTTGGTAATCCAGACATGGATTATGTATGCAGATTGATTGAGTAAAGAGAGCTATTATCTTGTTAATATACCTAATATAAGAAAACTTACTTTCAGGAAATCGCTTATACATAAGAAAGATGGAATTATAGAACCATGAAAATTTTTGTCCACAAACTTTAAGCAACAAAAAATTGTAAAATATCATTTTCAAACAGAACATAATAAAGACGAAACACGGAGGCACAGAGACACGGAGATATTTAATAATATTTTTAATCACGAATGTAACGAATTGAATCACGAATATCACGAATTATCACGAATGCATTAAGAAAAATTTATATATGGCAAAATTGACAAAAAATTCGGACTGTTCGTGTCCTTCGTGATATTTTATTCGTCTAATTTGTAATATTTTATTAGTGTTCCTCGTGATTAATTTTCTCTCAGTGCCTCCGTGTCTCTGTGTTTTTTTTTGTATTATTTTTAATTAAAATGGTATTATAAATGCACATTCAATTGAAAGAAATGTTATAATTATTAGAAACTATGTTGAAAGCACCAACCTTATGCATAGCAAAAAAACAAAAATTAATCGAAAGGAGAGCAGTTACTATATTTTTTATAGCACTGCATAAATCTTATGAAATATACAAAGACTGAAGAGCGTTTAATAGAAGTGATGGAGAACATGCAAATTATTGATGCTCATGAGCATCTGCCACCAGAACATGTGCGAACATCTTCTAAGGTTGATGTCATGACCCTTTTCTGCCATTATACCAGAACAGATATAATAACATCAGGCATGAATCCACAAGACTATGAGTTGATTATTGATTCAGAAAAGCCTTTAGATGAAAGATGGAAAATATTTAAACCATACTTTGAGCATATACGTTATTCATCTTATACTCGTCCAGCTCTAATAGCAGTCAGGGAATTCTATGGATTTGATGATATTAATGATGATAATTATAGAGAAATATCTGAACGAATGCAATCAAGAAATACCCCGGGCATATACCATAGAATATTAAGGGATAAGTGCAAAATACGTTCTGCCTTAACACAGTCAGGCAGAACAGATTATGATGATGATCTCCTTATCCCGCTTATGCCTATGGATACTTATGCCTCAGTAGGGAATGCAGATAACATAAAGAAAAAAGCAGATAATTTAGGCATAACTGTTAAAACCCTTGATGATTATATGCATCTGGCGAAAAAAGGTATAGAAAAATGGAAATCAGAAGGTGCAGTAGGATTAAAGACAGTCTCAAGACCTAATATCGTTCCATCAAGAGAAATTGCGGAAGAGATATTCAACAAGATTATAAAAGGTGAAAATCCAAAAGTGGTTCTGGGAGAAAATGATCATCTTACGGATTATTTGACAAATTATCTGATGGACGTTGCTGGTGAGTTAGATATGGTCGTTGCCGTGCATGCAGGTATGTGGGGAGACTTCAGATATCTTGATTCCAAACACATGATCCCGGTTTTTCCAAGACATCCGAATACAAGGTTTGATCTTTATCATCTTGGTATGCCTTCTGTGCGTGATACAATAGTGATCGGAAAAAATAACCCTAACGTTTGGCTTAACTTATGCTGGTGCCATATTATTTCACAACAGATGACATGTTCAGGACTTGATGAATGCATAGATATGGTTCCTATCAATAAAATAATAGGTTTTGGTGGAGACTATGGCAAACCTGTAGAAAAAGTTTATGGACATTTAGTTATGGCTCGTGAGGATATTGCCACCGTTCTTGGTAGGCGAGTTGACAGAGGTCAAATGGGACTTGATTCAGCTATCGAAATAGCGAAAAAGTGGTTATGGGATAACCCAAAGAATCTCTATAAATTGAACATTTAATTACAGGATAATACAATGAGTAAATATGAACGTCTTGCTCGCATGCTAAAAATAATAACTCTGGTAAAAGCTAACCCACGCATGAAACGTTCTGATCTGGCAAGGTTATGTGAAGTTGATTCCGTAAGGACGATCCAGCGCGATATAAACAGTCTAAATATGGCGGGTATACCAATATATTGGTCAGGAGAAGGATATGAGATTATGCCTAATTTCTTCCTTCCTCCATTAGCTATGAGCATAGAAGAGTCTTTTTCGTTACTTCTTAGCGCAAAGGCATATTGCGAGGGTGAGGGAGATTTTCATAAAAGCACTATTGAATCAGCTATGGCAAAGATCATTGCTACGATGCCTGAGAATGCAAGAAAACTTTTTGAATTAAGTGAAAAAAAGATCAGTATCGAAAGCAGGAAGGCAGAAGATGTAGGAGGTATGCTGGGTAAATTACACAACGCAATCTTAGATACAAAACAACTCAGGATCAAATATTATTCATATAGCAGGAATGAAATTTCTGAAAGAATTATAGACCCTTATGCCCTGGCTTTTCGTAAACGAGCATGGTATTTAATAGCATATTGTCATGAAAGAAAGAGCATTCGCACGTTCAGAGTAAATCGTATAAAAGATGCAAAATATACTGGCAAATTGTTTTCGCCTCCTGAAAATTTTTCAGTTGATGAATATATGGGAAAAAGTTGGCATGTAATGAAAGGTGAAGAAGTCGATGTCGTTATAAAATTTGACGCTGAAATAGCTCCACTTATAAAAGAAGTTAGCTGGCACCCAACTCAACAAATAGAAGAATTACAGGATGGCTCTATATTATTTAAAGCTACTGTCGCAGGAACAAAAGAAATTGGTATATGGGTAATGAGTTATGGATATCATGCTGAAGTTTTATCTCCACAGAGCCTTAGAAATGAAATAAAGTTAATTGCAAATAAAATGTGTAAATTATATGATGAACAAAGCAATATGGGTTCATAGTCTTTACTGTAAAAATAATACAATCTTTACACGAATGGAGTAATTGAAATATGATAAATAAGTTCCAGATTAGAAAACTTGATTATAGCATTCCAGAAAAAGGTATTTACGTTGCTAAACATAAAGAAGGGTCTTTAGTTGCAAAAAGTAAAATTGACTTAAATAATGCAAAAATACTTGATCTGAATATAGTAGAAGGTGTTAGTGATGAAAATGTTAGAAAGATACAAAAAGCAACATTTTTATTACAAGAAGTTTTGAAAAAACTTAATCAATATGAAAAATTTGAATTAGTTAGTAAAGACAAAAAGCACGGAAATATCATATTACATTACCTGACAGACCATGATTGCCTTTTAGACCTTCCAGATAATTCTTCTATACGTTTAGATATTGACCTTGCGAGCGAGATTAATGCTAAAGATGAAGATTTTGCACTTTTATATTCATTAGCTTTAATTTATGGGCTTGACTGTATCTTTGGTATTGATGTGAAAAATGCCTTAAATCATGTAATAAGTTTTTTTGAAAATATGAGTTTTATTGAAAAGAATGCCTTATTAAGTCTTCTTTCCCAACCACCGATTGATCCAGGTAATATTTTTCTTCGTTTTCTCAGGGATAGTGCTTATAAACCACAAAAGGAAAAAGAAAGACTTATTGCATGGCTTCGTGGTAGAAGCTTGGTAGACCTACCTTATGATGACACTGATGTTGTAAAAGCAATCAAAGAAGAAACAGACCTTGCAGAACTACGCATTAAGATATTTAAGGCAATAAATGATACCTATTACCAGCCAATTGATACCCAAAATGCAGATAGAATAGCTGATATGTGTCTGGAAAAGGGAATGCGTATTGTAGCTGGAAGATTTAGTAGAGCTTTATATATCGATGCCATGCTAATGGCTAATGCGAGACTCATAAACACTAAACAAATAAGCGATAATATTTATAATCTTGAAAAACAAGTAAATTCAATAACAATTGACTTTAATGACGATAAGATTAAAAAAGTGCCTAAAGACTTTTCCCAAATAAAGGGAGAACTTCAGGCTATTGTAAACCTGGCAGGTGAAGAATATATATCTCATGCGCAGATGCAAGGAACACTTAGCAGATTCAAAAAAGCATTAAGGGATTTTGAAACATATTGTCTTGATAAACTGGAAGAAGATTATAATTTAGCAGACAGTATAGAAAAACTTCATAATTACAGATCCTATATTAGAGAAAAGGTTGAACAAATATATATCGAAGCGGGAAAGCTATCCGCAAAATATCTTTCCATACCCGGAATAGAGCCAGTTTTCCTTGTATTTCTTCAGCGCATACATCCAATAGATGCAATTTATCTTGGCACGTTAAATCAATTAGTCGATCCTTTCTTCGGTGCGGATGAGGAAGTCCATGAATTGATGCGAGGATGCGGACATGTTATGTATACTACAGCTAATTTGAGAGGTTGGCTTAGAAAATGTGATGATTGGATAGAGGCACTTCCTGCTTATGCCGAATATGAAATGATTCCTCAAAAAAATGATAGTTCCTATAGAGTAAGTACCTTTGTATGGCGTTCAATAATGGAAGAAATGTATAAACAACATGCTGAGGACTGGGCTATAAATATTGAGGAAGTTATGGCTCTTGAACACGTCGCTTTAGCCAGAGAAATAATTATAAAAGAACACGGATTAAATGAACTGGTAGATAAGATCGCTTCCGAAGAAGATATAAGTAGAGAGCAAGCAATTATAAGTGTTATTAAAAGTAATAATCTTATAGATGAATCCGCAGAACTATCTGCAAAAATAGAATCAATATATTACGATAAATGTGAACAGATAGCACGTAAAGTTGAATCTGAAGGGATTTCACGTATTTCTGCACTTGAATCTCTTGGTATAGATCCCGATACGGTAAGTGAAATTTCACCAGAAAGGCTCGCATATCTAAAGTCGCTTGCGACAAAACGCTGCCGAAAAATTCCTAATGCTCATGTATTAACAACACTCGGACCTGGTGAGACAGAAAACGTGGAAAATTGGCTGGATGAATGCATGGCTCTATTTAACGTGTCCAGAGCTTATAACCTTGAATCAACTACCGTAAAAAAATTAGTTTCAGATTATGAAGACCGTATTTATTATGTTGGAGAAAAGATAGTAGAAGAACTAGCCCTTGAAGGTAATGTATATAATCTCATGGAATCCGAAGATATTTCAGATAGAAAAACTGCTATAATCAGGTTAATTGATAGTTATCCGGAAGTAGCAAGAAAAGTTTCTGAGTTAGCTGTTTTGATAGAATACGAAGAAAAACAAAATGGAACACCGATTGACTCGAAAAATACAAACGAGCCTTTCCTTGTGACAAGTTTTATGAAATCAGAAGAATTTCAGAAAAATACTCAATCTCAATTTATAAATGAACAGACTGATATAAAAGAAGAACAGATCAATCAATTACACTCAGCAAGACAAGCAGTTATTAAATCTTTAGGTTTAGGAGATGCTGTTAAGAATTATTTAAGAGATCATAGTCCCAAAAGGCTTGGTTATATTACTGCCAGACGAGAAGTGATAACTTATAATGGATTATTGAAGGAGCTAGATAATCCTAGATTCAGGTATGAATCACGCGGTCCATTTAAGAAGTATAATATACTCTATACCCCAAGCAGGGTTGATCTTGGAATTGATGAAGTTGAATCAGTAAAAAATATACCTAAATGGATCGGAGGTATGGACCGTCAGGCGGCAAATGCTGGAAAATCTTTATATAGCCTTTATAATCTAGCAGGTCCAACAGCTATGCCTGTAACTAAATTTGCTGAATTTTTGAAAGTCGGCGAAAACTTTTTCTCGCGAGGCGGTGTATTTTACCTTTCACTAGCTGCTGGTGCTAACCTCGACGCTTTAGGTATTGGTGATTTTGAATTCTTCAGAGATCAATGGAATATGCGAGGAGATAGGATAGTTCTGCCTGCTGGTGAGACTTATGGGGGCTTTTGTGTCCCAAAAGAATTTACATTGCTTTATGCAATAATACAGTCTGCATTAGACCCAAATACATCAAAGGAAGTCCTGAATGCCTTTGGAATACCCGAAGAATCACGTTCACAATTATTAGATGGATTGCGCGAAATACTGAGAATGCGCTCAGCTTTCGCTAGTTCAATTGACTGGGAGATAAAAGCAACTTCATTCTTGATGGAAAAGGGAATATTAAAATATGCAAGTAATGAAAATATCGACTATATTCCACGTTTACCAAGACTTGCTAAAACTTTAGAAAGCAAAGGTATTATCGCAGATGAAGACGAAGATGATATGACTACAAGATACCTTATGGCAGAATGGATAAACAAGAAAGCACATGGCTTAGAGGAAATAAACAGATTTGGACCTTTCCGTAAAGTTTTCTTGATACATAACCTGATCAAATCCGCTCGTAGGAACAATCCAAATATTTTACCTGATAATAAGCTAATTGGAGTAATGAGTGCATCGTATAAAGAAGGTGGAAGAAAAGATGGTAAAGAGGTCCCAATAACTGATGTCCGATTCAGTGCAGGATCAAGGAAACTAGAAATTTACGCAGAAACTGCTCAAAACCATCTCTTTAAACATATTGATCCTGAAGGCAGAGAGCTAATTAAAAAGATGTTTAAATCTATCCGTCCCCCAGCAGATATACGTATAGTTGGAACATGCACAGCATCGGATATATTGAATCATGTGCCTGGTTCAGAACTCGAAAATATAGCCGAAAGTGTCAGAGAAAAGCTTTTAGATGCTGGACTTTCCCAGGCAGTTATAGAAGCAAACTGCAAAATCTATGGCGGTGACCTGGAAGAATGGGTTGATATTAAAGAAATGCAAGCAGATAAACGTCGTTTATTAATTGATGATATCGGAGGGCGTATTCATCTACTTGTTCTTATAAATCGTGGTGTATTCAAGAAATATGAAGATGCAATTTGTGGAGTTGATTTCATTGATCTCGGGATACCTGACCCTGAATTGCTTGACCTGATAGATAATCTTCCCAAGCTATTATATCTTATGCGTAAAGGACGACCTAATAGCGCACTTGTTTTCGCTGATGGCACATCAGGTGCCAGAAGACGCGCTTTTTCATTTAGATATGCAAATAGTAAACGTAAAGTTAAAGAGCTTTTCGCTCTGGATGATAATGCTATTTATGGTGCATTAGGGCTGGGAAATGATACCGTTGAATCATGGCGAAATGAAATGATCCGTGAAAGACAATATGCCAGCGATCTGTTTAATGCTTTGGTTTCAAAAAATTTCTCAGATGCTGAAAATATCTATAACAGAATTGTCTCTTATGTGCGAACTGAAGGTAAAGCAGAGTCCGCTGCACAGGAGGAAATGGACGCTAAAAAGCTCAAAGTGGACATGAAAGATTATCGATTGATCTCTGATAGATTTGGAAAAATTAAAGCTGGATTAGCCCTCGAACAGATGGACTTTGGCACTTGGCTAATAATAGGTGGTATGTATTGCCTAAATGGCAAGCTCAATTCAGAAGAGATAGAAAAGACTAAATTACAATTTGAAAGCGCAATTAATGAGTTTGCCTTAAAGAAAGGAAGGCTTGGTATTCAATATGCTGAACCTTTCCCAATAGATAGGTTCGTTAAGCCTAGATATGAACCTGTAATCACTATGGACCTTTATAAGGAAATTGAAACTGGTATATCTGGTTCACTCAAAGCTACCGAAGAAAAAGTTGGCAGGCTACAAAAATGGGAAGCTAGAAGAAAAGAAACACTCCGTTTAAGGGCTTTAGCCCAACGTAAAAAAGCATTCCAGGAATGTGTAACAAAAGATGTTTCTGATCTTTCTAATTATGAAAAGGCTATATCTTATATTGGCGATGGGAAGTCGGAAATATCACAGGAAAACTTTGGTAAATTTATTGCCCATGCAAGGGCTTATATTCGTGGACTTTTTTCAGAAGATTCAGACAAGTTGGACTCAGTATTTTCAGGAGTAGAAATCTCAGATGAAAACTATATGGACCTCGCAAAGGAACTTGGCAAATTAGCTGTCTCTGCAAATGGAGATAGATCTATTCTTGAAAAAATAGCTATTGGTATGGAACTTCTTGATATAGGTCTGATTATAGAAAAAACGCATAATGTTGAATCACCAGAGGAGATGTCAATAGCAATAGCCAGGTTCTTTGATATGACCTTAAATAATCATATATTTGACTATATTCCATACCATTACCATAAACAACGCGGGGCTGGATTTGAATCGCTTTCACGCGAAGAAAAAATTGACCTGGCAACACGTCGTCATAAATGGCTTTATACCTATATAAGGCATCTTTTAACAGAAAAGTCGGAATTAAAAGACAAACCAGATTCTTATAAAGATGCATGGATCGGTAATGCAGATAGATCGATAATGGCTATAGGTGTAAGTGTTAAGGATGAGTCAGAAAAATTCTGGTTCAGTTATGCGCGATTGCGTGATGCTGCTGTTTTAAGGCATGAAGGTTATCCGCTTCCTGAAATATTCATTGACATAGACCCAAATGATATAAAATGCCATGAACGCACGAATATTGTTATAGTATATCCTCATGGCAATACTACAGTGCCTGTAGCATTAGAGCAAGGGGCAAAACTTGCAGAAGAAGAAAATATTAATCTTATGCTTTGCGCATTTCCATATATAGCATACAACGAAAGATATGGAAGAAATGTTTTAATGGTGCCTGATGCCTTTATGTATGTAAGAAATGAGGAATATAATAACTTATTAAAGAAATATGGAAATACTTCCGATCTAAAAACTGATAAACGAGGTATCTTAATACTGGCAAAATTCAAAGAACCAATAATAGCACATGGAATATTCTTCCATTTTACTCATCCTATGCGTCCAGAAATAGGAACAATAGGAACACCAATAATACAACCAATAATTTGGGAGGCAGCAACCCATTTGAAATGCAGTCTTCCTGATATGCTCAAAGGTAGTGGAGTAAGAACAGCAGACCAGATCAACTGGTATCAATATCAGAGCAAAGATATTGATGAAAAATCTGCAAAAGATCAGATAAGAAATGAACTTCGAAAATTTGCAGAAACTCATGAAAATATTATAGTCAAACCAGAAAAAGAATCAGGCGGTAGAATGTCAAGAATATTACCGGTGCAGGAAAATGGTAAAATACTGGAAGAAAATATTAATGAACTTGCTGATCTTGTATATAACATATCAAAGGTTGATAATGTAGCGATTCAGGATGTTCTACCATCTTATGTAAGCAGGCTTTATGATCGAAAATTCTTAAAAGGAATGGTCGATAGATTTGCAAGAATTGGAGTCCCTGTATTCCTGGATAGAGAACACCCAACACCTTTATATTCATACTTCAGACAGGTTTTGGTGAGAGGCAAAGACAAATATCATATATCACATCATATAACTGTTATAAGCACTCGCGGGATCGCAAATGTAGGTCAGGGTGGTATCCTTTATGAATATACAGATGATATTATAAACCCAAAATATCGTGAAGATCTGCGCAGGGAAATTACAAAATCAGCATTTAATTCTATGGAATCACAAAGAAAATATATTAAGGAACACTGGCGGGAAATATTAGATATTTATCTCCAGATACATCCTGAATTTGCAAATAAAGTAAAGATGGAAGTTGGAGAAGACCTTACAGGATTTTCAGATGCTGATATTCCCTATGAAATGGGAGATTATATGCCTGTGTTCCTTGTTGATGAAAACGATAATCTGGTGCGTATCTTTGATAAGGAAACAGAAGAGATCGTTCCTTTATTTAACAAAGATGGGAGCCCTACAGACGTTATTATTTATAATGAAAAAGGGGAACCTATACCAAGATATGATGATAATAATAATCCTGTTCCCATACCTATGTTTGATGAAAATGGAAGGAAAATTCCTAGATATGACCGCTATGGCGAACCAATAAGCACACTTGTTGTATTTAAGATTGAGCCTAATCCAGGCGCCGGGTTATGGCGACCGCATAATGATCAATTACCTGAGGAACGCAAGGGTGAAGGTGTTTTCATTATATTTAAGTTCTTTGGTGAAAGAGCAAAGATTTATAAAGAAAAACTAAAAAGCTTAATTACTAATTGAGCAAAATTTTTTATAAAAATCCCTCTAAATCTCCCTTTGGAAAAGGGAGACTTCCCTGATTTCGCCTTTTTCAAAGTGGTTTAGGGGATCGTATAAACAATTTTTTAAATGATATTTATTGTAACAGGTCAATCTTATGAAAAAAACATTAAACTTTATATTTGTAACTTTCTTATGTATCTTCTTAAGTGTTAGTTGTATAGCTCAACCACCACCAATACCATGTATTATATGGGCAACAGCAGGCAGTAATGGTAGAATATCACCTGAAGGTGAGATCGAGCTTCAACCGGGACAAAATCAAACATTTCAAATAATACCAAATTCTGGCTATCGTGTCGCAGATGTAATTGTAGATGATGTCTCCAGAGGAGCTATAACAAGTTATACTTTTACCTCTGTATCCTCCGGCTCGTTTCATACAATCCATGCAACTTTTGAGCCAATACAGGTGCAAACTCCTGATTTTGTATATATAACAGCGACAGCAGGAGAACATGGCAGAATTACACCTTCTGGCTCAGTAGAAGTGCCTTATGGGAGTGATAAGACCTTTACTATAACTCCTGATACTGGTTATCGCATACTTGATGTTACTGTTGATGGCAGATCAGTCGGTGCAGTAACCCAGTATACTTTCAGAAATACAACCAGTAACCACACTATTCACGCCAGTTTTGAAATAATTCAATATACAATAACGGCATCTTCTGGTGCAAATGGCAGTATTTCTCCCTCTGGAACAATCAAATTGGACTATGGTACAAACCAAAAATTTACATTTTCCGCAAATGTTGGATATGAAATTTCAAATGTAGTCGTAGATGGTTCGTCCTTAGGTAAAATATCAGAATATGAATTCAAGAATATTACCGCAAATCATACTATTAATGTAACTTTTCAAATTAAGCAGTATATTATAACTGCTATAGCAGAAGAACATGGTAAGATCACGCCCTCAGGTCAGGTAAAGGTTAATCATGGAGAGACACAAGAATTCAGCATCACTCCTGATCCAGGTTATTATATTGCGGAACTGATAATAGATGGTGTTAAACAGGTAAACATATCAAAAACCTATATATTTGCAAATGTCACAGATGATCATACCATAAGAGTAAAATTCTTAGGAGAATCGTTTACTATAATAGCCACTTCCGGTGGACATGGAAGTATTACTCCATCAGGTGAAATAAAAGTAGGGTATAATTCAAACCAAACATTTACATTTACACCAGAACCCGGTTATATAATCTCAAGCATTTATATAGATGGAGTAGCTTTGAATTCGATCTCTGATAGTTATACTTTTTCGAACATTAAAAGTAATCATTCCATACATGTAGTTTTTATAATAAAAACCTATATTATAACAGCAACAGCTACAAACGGAGGAAATATAGACCCAATCGGACAGGTTAAAGTTAATCATGGTAATGATCAAACATTTAACATTACTCCATCGACAGGTCATCATGTTGCTGACGTAGTTGTTGACGGGCAATCAATGGGTAATCTGACACAATATACATTCATGAATGTAACTTCTGATCATAACATATATGTAACTTTCGAAAAAGATATTTTTATTATAAAAGCTAAAGCAGGACCATACGGTAAAATTGTTCCCGAAGGTGATGTTAAAGTAGTTTATGGTTCCAGTCAATCGTTTTCATTCATACCCGATGCAGGCTATAATATTGCAGATTTGATAATAGATGGCGCCCCAGAACCTGTTAATTCTACTTACACATTTGAAAATGTAAACTCTAATCATACCATAGAAGTAAAATTTAAGCCAAAGACATTTTATATATCCGCCATAGCTGGTGAAAATGGAATTATCACACCATCAGGAAATGTAGAAGTAGCATATAATGGTAGCCAGAAATTTTTAATCATACCAAACAAGGGCTATCATATATCTAATGTAAAAGTCGATGCTGTTTCTGTGGGTGTTGTATCTGAATATGAGTTCGTCAATATTACATCTCCGCATACAATAAGAGCAAGCTTTGAAATAGATTCTTATGTAATAAAAGCTACAGTAGAAGGTAATGGAAAAATTTCCCCATCTGGAGAAATAAAAGCTTATTACAAATCAAAACAAAAGTTTACAATTATTCCCAACGAAGGCTATCATATTGTAGATGTTCTTCTTGATGGAAAGTCAATAGGTTCTGTAAATGAATATACAATTTCAGATATTGAATCAGACCATTCATTGCACGCCATTTTTGGTATAAATAGCTATTTAATAAATGCTACATCAGCAGGAAGTGGAAAAATAATACCTGATGGTGAGATAGTTGCGGATTATGGAACCGACCAATTTTTCTCATTTTCCGCAGACAAAGGCTATCGTATTGTAGATGTAATAATTGATGGCAGATCAGCAGGAGTTTTGAACAATTATACATTTAGAAATATTAAAGCCAATCATACTATCCATGTTGTCTTTTCTGCTGATAGCTATATAATAAAAGCTTTCGCAGATAGATATGGCACAATATCACCGTCTGGTGAAGTAAAGGTAAGTCATGGTGGAAATCAAACATTTATAATAACACCTGTAAATGGATACCATATTTCAGATGTGCTTGTAGACTCAGTCTCTGTAGGAGCTGTTGATAAGTATACTTTTGAAAATGTAACTTCTGAGCATACCATAACTGCAATCTTTGATATAAATACTTATAAAATAACAGCAATATCAGGAGACAATGGGGTTATATCTCCACAAGGAAATGTTATCGTAAAATATGGTGAAAGTATTAGATTCACAATAACTCCTGATACTGGATATCGTGTCAAGGATGTTATCGTTGACGGAAAATCTGTAGGGGCTATAAATACATACATTTTCAATGTTGTAAATAGCGATCATACGATAGCTGTAGATTTCATGAAGGACACATATACGATAATAGCGACAACCAACGGTAATGGCAAAATCACACCATCTGGCAATGTGAAAGTAGAATTTGGTTCGAATCAGAAATTCATAATACAGCCATCTGAAGGCTATCATATTGCTGATGTCAATGTTGATAATAAATCAATCGGAGTAGTATCAGAATATACTTTTGAAAATGTTGCGGGAAATCGGAGGATACATGTAACATTTGCAATAAATCAATATACCATATTAGCATCTGCAAGTGACCACCTGACAATAAAACCATCTGGTGCAATTAAGGTCAATCACGGTTCTGGAATTTCTTTTAATATATCGGCAGAACCCGGTTATCAGATAAAAAATGTATTTGTTGATGGCATTAATATGGGTGCAATAAACCAATATGCTTTTATAAACGTAACCTCTGATCATACTATACATGCAACTACTGGTGGAATTAAAGGTGATGTAAATGGCGATGGAAAAATCAAGCCAAATGATGCGATACTGGCATTACGCATATCAGCAGGATTATTAGAACCTACTCAGGAACAATTTTTTACCGCCGACATGAATGGTGATGGCAAAATCAGGGCAGATGATGCAATACTTATACTTAAGCAATCTGTTCTTGCTCCGCCAGATTCAATAAATTTACCTGAAAAATTACTAATCAATGTTAATTCCGCCACAGGCTTTTGTGGAGAAAGGGTATCTATTCCTATAAGCATCTCTGGAATGGATATATTAGCAGGTGGAGACATAGAAATTGAATATGATAGTTCAATATTGAGGGTTGTCAGTATTTCCAATTCCCACGATCTCTTAATAGCAGGAAATATTTCTAAGCCAGGTCTAGTAAGATTATCTTTTGTTATCAATACTAAGCCCAATGATAATGTCATAGTAAAAATAGATTTTGATATCCTAAAAGATGGTATATCTCCTTTAAATATCATGAGCGCAAAGCTTTATAATTCTTATGTGATGCCGATTTATCCAATATGCATAAATGGCGAATTTCGTTCACAAAAATATTTGCCTCAAGATAACATATTGGGGCAAAACTATCCAAATCCCTTTAATCCAGAGACCTGGATACCTTATCAAATAAAAGAAGATAGCAAGATCAATATTCGTATTTATAAAATTACAGGTGAGTTAATAAGAAACCTTGACCTTGGATATAAGAAAGCAGGTTTATATATTGGTAAAGACAAATCTGCCTATTGGGATGGAAAAGATGAAAATGGAATTCCAGTAACAAGTGGTATATATTTTTATAGTATTGATACTGGCAAGTTCCATGATGTTAAAAAGATGATAGTCATCAGATAATAGAATTTATGCTATCTCTGAAACTCAAGGATTCTCATCAATTTTATTATTACCAATTTTGAAATAGTCTTTTTGAGCTTCATCCTTTAGTATAAAAATTTCTGATTTTTTACATTTCCAATCTTGTGGATGAAGTCTTTGGTTCATGAAAAACATAGGCAAAAATCGATAGATCTGAGAGAGCTAGATAAAAAATTAAAAAAAGATACAATGTAATTTTCAAAGTTTCTTCCTTTCGTAATCCTTCATATACTTAATAAATTCACCAGCACATCTATCCAGATTTTCTTCAGAACCACCTCCTTCAAGCATTGAACACATTTCATAACCGACATATCCATTAAAGCCAATGCTTTTAAGAGCGTCAAAGAATGTTTTATAATCAATAAAACCTTTTCCCATCGGAACAGCCCGTACTGCATCAACCTGTCGCTCATAATTCACATACTTTGGTATATACTTGAATCTTGGTCTCTTTACATAATCTGCAACTGTCGTGTGAACAATATAATTTGAAAGCTTTTTTACAGCAGAAATAATATCAGTGCCATGAAGAGCAGGTGACCAGGCATCAAACATTGCCTTGCAGTTAGGCTCATTAATTTCTTGAAGAAGATCAAACATGCTTTGATATTCTGCTGCAATATCATGATGATTTTGCACACCCACAATAACACCTAAATCACCTGCTCTGATCGCACATTCTTTTATCGCGGAGACGCACCATTCCCATTGCTGATCATAAGATACATTTGCTCTTTCAAAGCCTGTAAATATTCTAACAAGGTTTCCGCCGAGGTCTTTTGCCATCTTTGCAAGCTCAGTTACATAAGCTATCTGCATCTCTCTTAAAGGAATTCCGGGACTATCCGCTTCAACGCAAAAGTCTGTATAACCAGCTATACAAGCAAGTTTTAACCCATGTTTATCTAAAAGATTGCGTATTTCCTGTCGTCTTGACGGACTCATATCCAGAAGCGATGCATGTGGTCTTTTAGCAACAAGCATCACCGCATCATATCCCAATGATGCTGACTTAGCTATAAATTCTTCCAGAGACAAAGTAATCTGACCAATCCACACACCAGCATAACTAACAGAATGTAAAGCTGTCTTCATATACTATACCTCTTTCTTTTTTTTGTATATTTCGAGACCAATTATGTTTATGGTAAGCCAGAAAAGTCCACCAATATATCCAGCGATAACATCACTAAGGTAATGAACCTGAAGATATATACGAGTAAAACCGATTAAAAATATAATAAACGCTGTTGATAATATAATAAACAAACTCAATTTTAATGATTTAATTTCACGGATCAGTAGATAAGCTATCATACCATAAAAGATCATTGATAGCATTGCATGTCCACTAGGAAAGCTAAATCCGGCAACTTTAGCAAGCGTATTTTCAGAAATAGGTCTCTCCCTCTGGATTGCAATTTTTAATACAAGATTAAGTATTCCTCCCCCAATGATTGCTGTAATATAGCCTATTATTATGTCAATTTTGCCTTTTAGAAACATGTAAAAAATAATAATTGCACTACCAGGCAGTATGAATATCTGATTACCAAGCTGTGTTATTATAATCATTATTGTATTTACTAATGGAGTTCTAAAATAAAGAATCCTTTCATTCACCCAATGGTCTAAACCGGCTAATGGTTCATTTGCCATTACACTTTCGGTAATTTTACCAAAAGTAAGAATGAAAACTATGCTCAGTAGAAGACCAACAGATAGATGAATACCCCAATACCCTCTTGGAGAGAGTTTTTTATATATTAAATTAATAAAGTTTGGATGTTTTTCAGCGAATTTTTTAATAAGCCTTGAATTACTAATCTCATAGCGTTTTTCCTGCATCCATTGACTAAAGTCCACATACTTTTTTATGAGAATACTATAAAGACGACCAAATCCAACCATTACAAGTAGTATGAAAAACAGGAATAATCCGGATCTCCCCGACCATTTTTTTATTGCCTGCCAGCTAAGTCCAAAAAAGTAACCTAACGATGAGAATATAAGTGTCCATAATATACAGCTACTAATATCATAAACCAGGAATTCTCTATAAGACATTCTGGATATTCCAGCGGTAAAAGGTCCAAAAGACCTGAGAAATCCGATAAACTTACCCAAAAATATCGTTTTACCACCATTTCTACTAAAATAATATTCAACTTTCTCAATATGTTTTTCTTTAAGAAATATAAGTCTTTTATGACGTTTAAAGTATCCTCGTCCAACTATCCTCCCAAGCCAATATCCGGTAGAATCGCCAAACATTGCACCAAGTCCAACAATAATCATGCATGATTTGATTTCCAAATATCCTTGAGCAGAAAGGAACCCAGCAATGACTACACTGCTTTCTCCAGGCATGAACATTCCAAAAAATGCGGAACATTCAAAAAAAGCTGCTAGAAATATGATCAGATACACCCAATTGCCGATAGAGCTGATAAAATCCATTATATTATTGAACATAGCAAGATTAATGAAATTTACACAAACCTATTGTGTAAAAATGTAGTTATACAATTTCAATTTATATTGGATACAATATTTATAACATCTAAATGCCAATAAGTCAATAATGATAAAAGAAATTGGCTAATTAACAAATTTGCTTGTAAAGAATGCTCTATTCTGCTATACTAATTATGATTATTTTGTGTATTTTTGAAATTTAAACGATATTTAGTTAATCAATCTTTATTCCTTCTTTGAAAATGAATGAATACTGAATAGAATCTTGAATATCCAGCCACCAAATAGCTGAGGGGCATGCATAATTCAAATAGAATCTTTATGATTGTAGTATGCGGATTTATGTATTTAATAAAATTGTGGAGCCCTCTCAGATAATTAGAATAAAATCAAAAAGGATATTTAATTGTCCATTGCTTAAAAACGGAGGATTGATCAATGGGGAAGAAAATGGTAACACTTGATGGGAATGAAGCAGCAGCTTATAGTGCGTATCATGTAAATGAGGTAATCGCTATATATCCGATTACGCCTTCATCTCCTATGGGTGAGTTTTCAGATGAATGGGCTGCAAAAGGTGAAAAGAATATCTGGGGAACGGTGCCTCAGGTAACAGAGATGCAAAGTGAAGCAGGAGCCGCTGGAGCAGTGCATGGCTCGTTACAAACCGGAGCCTTAACAACAACTTTCACTGCATCTCAGGGTTTGTTGCTGATGATCCCGAATATGTATAAGATCGCTGGTGAACTTAATTCTACAGTTTTTCATGTTTCAGCTCGCACATTAGCAACACATGCTCTCTCAATATTTGGTGATCATAGTGACGTTATGAGCGTTCGCCAGACAGGATTTGCACTTTTAGCTTCGAATTCGGTTCAGGAAGTTGCGGACCTAGCTTTAATAGCCCAGGCTGCTACATTGGAATCTCGAGTTCCTTTTTTACATTTCTTCGATGGTTTCAGGACATCTCATGAAGTAATGAAAATTGAGCTTCCATCCTTCGATGATATGCATGCAATGATCGATGATGACCTTGTTGCTGCGCATCGTGAACGCGCACTTTCTCCAGACCGTCCAGTTATAAGGGGAACAGCACAGAATCCTGATGTTTTCTTTCAAGCGCGTGAAGCTGCTAACAAGTTTTACCTTGCATGTCCCGATATTGTGCAAAAAGCAATGGATAAATATGCAAGCCTTACCGGACGCCAATATCATCTTTTTGACTATGTTGGTGCACCTGATGCAGAAAGAGTTATTGTAATAATGGCTTCTGCTGCTGAAACTACACAGGAAGTTGTTGAATATTTATTAGATAAAGGAGAAAAGGTTGGTGTAGTTAAAGTTCATCTTTATAGACCATTCTCCGTAAAGCATTTTATTGACTCAATTCCACGCACAGTTAAAAGCATAGCGGTAATGGATAGAACAAAAGAACCAGGGGGACTTGATCCACTACATCTTGATGTAATATCAGCTTTCTCTGGTAAAACTAATCCTCCACGTATTATAGGTGGACGTTACGGTTTATCTTCAAAAGAATTTACTCCCGGTATGGTGAAAGCTGTGTTTGATGAATTATCTAAGGATAAACCAAAGGAACGTTTCACTGTAGGTATTGAGGATGATGTTACAAATACAAGCTTAGATTATGATGTTAACTTCTCAACAGAAGACCCGCAAAGCACACGTGCTATATTCTTTGGATTGGGATCCGATGGAACAGTTGGTGCAAATAAAAACTCAATAAAAATTATTGGTGAGGATACCGATTTTTATACACAAGGCTATTTTGTATATGATTCAAGAAAAGCAGGAACTCTTACTGTCTCACATTTGCGTTTTGGTTCAAGACCGATACATTCAATATATTTGATAGGGGGTGCAAACTTCGTAGCCTGCCATCAATTTTCATTCTTAGAACGTTATGATGTTCTAAAGTATGCTCAACCAGGTGCAGTTTTCCTGCTTAACAGCCCGTTTGGTCCTGATGAAGTCTGGGATCATATACCAAGAACAACCCAGGAACACATAATAAATAAAAAGATAAGATTCTTTGTTATTGATGCTGTCGAAGTAGCTCATAAAACAGGAATGGGTGGACGCATAAACACAATAATGCAGACATGCTTCTTTGCAATAAGTAATGTATTGCCTAGAGATGAAGCAATTAGTGCAATAAAGAAATCTATAGAAAAGACTTATGGACGTCGTGGACCCGCTGTTGTTCAGCAGAACTTTGCTGCTGTTGATAGTGCATTAGACCATCTTTTTGAAGTAAAAGTGCCAGATAAAATAACAAGCACATTTGATATTCGTCCCCCTGTCCCTGATGAGGCACCTGAATTTGTGCGGAATGTTACTGCAAAAATGATCTCCGGAGAAGGTGATCTTTTGCCAGTAAGTGATATGCCAGTCGATGGAACGTTCCCAACAGGAACAACTAAATGGGAAAAAAGAAACATTGCTATTGAAATACCAATCTGGGATCCAGAAGTTTGTATACAATGTGGTCAATGTGTGTTTACCTGTCCACATGCGACTATTAGATCCAAGGTCTATGCACCTGAATTACTGGCTAATGCTCCGAAAGATTTCAGATCTACCGATGCAAAATGGGGACAGAAATTTAAGGGAATGAAATTCACCGTTCAGGTTGCTCCTGAGGATTGCACAGGATGTGGTCAATGTGTGCAAGTATGTCCTGCTAAAAACAAACATGAAGTTGGGCGAAAAGCTATAAATATGGAAACGCAATTACCTATCAGGGAAAGAGAAAAGAAAAACTGGGATTTCTTCTTATCACTGCCGGATATGGACCGCAAACAGCTGGAATTAACAAGAATTAAAGATTTACAATTAGCCTTACCATTATTTGAGTTCTCAGGCTCCTGTGCAGGCTGTGGAGAAACACCTTATGTTAAATTATTAAGCCAGCTTTTTGGTGATAGAGCAATTATCGGCAATGCGACAGGGTGTTCTTCAATTTATTGCGGTAACTTGCCCACAACTCCATGGACAACTGATAGTAACGGTAGAGGACCAACATGGTCCAATTCCCTGTTTGAAGATGCTGCTGAATTTGCAATGGGAATGAGGCTAGCAGTAGATAAGCAATTGGAATTTGCCAAGGAACTTGTTATGGCTCTCTCTTCCCAGATAGGTGATGAACTTGCTAAAGCATTAATTTCTGCTGATCAATCTACTGAAGCTGGAATAGAAGAACAACGTAATCGTGTTAGAATGTTAAAAGAAAAATTACAAGCTATAGGAACTACAGAAGCAAAATTATTAATGGCTGTTGCTGATATGCTCGTTAAAAAGAGCGTTTGGGCTCTCGGTGGCGATGGTTGGGCTTATGATATTGGCTATGGTGGATTAGACCACGTTATAGCTTCAGGAAGAAATGTTAATATGTTGGTTCTTGATACAGAGGTTTACTCCAATACAGGTGGTCAGATGTCTAAGTCAACACCAAGAGGAGCTGTTGCAAGGTTCGCTGCTGCAGGAAAGGCAACTGGTAAGAAGGATTTAGCAATGATGGCAATGACCTATGGTAGTGCTTATGTCGCACGTGTTGCTCTTGCTGCAAATGGACCACAAACAATAAGAGCCTTCCTGGAAGCAGAAGCTTTCAACGGACCATCGCTTATTATAGCCTATAGCCATTGCATCAATCATGGATATGATATGATTAATGGTATGGATCAACAGAAAGCTGCTGTATCCTCTGGCTATTGGCCACTCATTAGATATAATCCCGATCTTTTGAAAGAAGGCAAAAATCCGTTACAGCTAGATTCCAAAGCTCCTTCTTTACCATTAGAAAATTATATCTATAATGAAACACGTTACAGCATAGTAAAACGCAGTAATCCAGAACTGGCAAAACAGCTTCTGGATCAAGCACAAGCGGATGTTAATAATCGCTGGAAATTATATGAATACCTGGCAAACATGCCTTTCAATGGTGATAAAAAAGAAAATAACGGATAGCTTATAATAAATTGTCAATAGGTCTATAAATTATAGACCTATTGATTCATAGATAGAAGGAGAATAAACATGGACCTTTCTACGAGCTATATGGGTCTTCAACTTGACAACCCATTGGTTGCATCATCATCTCCTCTTTGTGAAAAAATAGATAATATACGAAAGATGGAAGATGCAGGCGTGTCAGCAGTAGTTTTACATTCACTTTTTGAGGAACAAATAAATCGTGAAGGTCAGGAACTTGATCGTTTTCTTACGCAAGGCACTGAAACATATTGGGAATCAATATCATACTTTCCTGATCTTGAGAACTATAAAATTGGTCCCGATGAATATCTCGAACATATAAGAAAAGCTAAAAACGCTGTTAAAATTCCAGTTATTGCAAGTCTTAATGGAGTTTCTATAGGTGGTTGGATCAGTTATGCAAAATTGATGGAAGAAGCAGGAGCTGATGGCTTAGAGCTTAATATTTATTATATACCAACGGAAGTGAACATAAGTTCCCAACAAGTAGAACACATGTATATTGATCTTGCAAGAGATGTAAAAAATAGTATTAGTATTCCTGTCGCTGTTAAAATTAGTCCATATTTTACTTCCATGTCATATATGGCAGGCGAATTTGATAAGATTGGAATAAATGCTCTCGTTATGTTTAATAGATTTTATCAGCCAGATCTTGATATAGAAAACTTAAAAGTGGTTTCAAATTTAAGTTTAAGCACTTCCCAGGAGCTACGTCTTAGAATTCGATGGGTAGCAATACTCTTTGGACGTATAAAAGCAGATATGGCTATAACAGGTGGTATTCATACCGCCGAAGATGTAATAAAGGCAATGATGGCAGGTGCAAAAGTTGCAATGATGACCTCTGCTCTGCTCAAGAACGGTATAGGACATGTATCTAAAGTTAAATCAGATATAATAAAATGGATGGAAGAACATGAATATGAATCTATAAGCCAGATGCAAGGCAGTATGAGCCAGAGTTCAGTTGCAGAACCTGCCGCTTTTGAACGCGCCAATTATATGAGAATACTCGGCTCTTATCTGATGTGATAATTTTTGGTCTATAGGTCCAAAGACTTATAGACCTTTTTAATGCCTAAAAAAGGGAATAACCATGCGAGTAATTTTATTTATTCTGATATTATTTTCTATAATAATCTTATCTGAAAATATAAATGCTTATGATGAACAAAGTATTTTCAATATGAAGGCTCCGACAGGAATAGAAAGGGGTCAGTCAGAATTAAAAATACAACATCGTTTCTATGGAAAGGTAAATGAAGAACCTTTTGAAACATTGTTTGGCATGTATAGCGGAGCAAACGTTGGTCTAGGAATTAGATATGTTGTATTGTCTGGTCTCGAATTGGAAGCAAGCTATACAAGTTACAACAAAGAAAGCAACTTAGGTGCAAGCTATACTTATCTTTTCCCGTTAATCATGTTAAGAAGCCAGGTATCTGCCAATTATTTTAGCTATAAAACTTATAATCTTGATTTGAATCAAGAAGAAAGAATTAGCAATATATTTACATTATTATCACTGCAAAGTGATCCAATACTTACACTTTTTTTACCATGTTTAAATATTGGATATGACTTAGAAGAAAAACATTTAGGTATTGGTTTTGGGGCAAACTTTATTGTGTTAGAAAGGGTAGGTACTTTAAAAAAGGTAATTCTTATCGGAGAATATTTTCCTTCAAAAATTGCTGGTGAAAACAAAAATTGTTATTCTTTCGGACTCAGGTTAGAAACTTACGGTCATCATTTTGATTTCATGTTGAGCAATAGCTCAGAAATAGGTGTAAGACGTTTAATGCTTGGCACTACAAGGCAAGAAGGATTATACTTCGGATTTAATATAAAAAGATTAATAGAATAACACCGTAAAGACACTTATTATTTTTACTAAATTTACAAAAACTATAAGGAGATTTGTTGATGGCAAAAAAACAGGTATTATTAAATGAAGAAGCGAGAGGACCTTTAAAAAACGGCGCAGATGAATTGGCAAATGCTGTAAAGGTAACTTTGGGACCAAAAGGAAGAAACATTATTCTTGATAAAAAATATGGTTCACCAGTTATTACCAGTGATGGAAAGTCCATAGCAAGAGAAATTGAATTAGAGGATTTGCCAAAGAATGTTGGAGCGCGTTTATTGAGAGAAGTAGCCCTAAAAGCTAGTGATATGGCAGGTGGTGGAACTGCAACATCAACAGTTTTGGCACAAGCAATAATGCGTGAAGGTATAAAAGCTGTTATTGCTGGAGCGAATCCTATGTTACTGAAGAAAGGCATAGATAAAGCTACTGATGCAGCAGTAAAATCAATAAAGAGTAAAAGTAAAGAAGTAAAGACTCGTGATGAGATCGCTCAAATAGCAACTGTAGCATCAAATAATGATAGCGAAATAGGCAATTTGATCGCTGATGCTATTGATAAGGTCGGAAAAGAAGGCGTTGTTACCATTGAAGAAGCGAAAGGTGTAGAGACAGGTATTGAAATTGTTGAAGGGATGCAATTTGATAAAGGTTACATATCAGCCTATATGGTAACTGATCCTGAAAAAATGACTGCTGTTCTGGAAAATCCACTAATACTGATTTACGAGCACAAAATAAACTCCATTCATTTGCTCATCAATTTACTACAAAAAGTAGTCCAGATTAATAGACCATTATTGATCATTGCTGAGGATGTTGAAGCTGAAGCTCTCGCAACACTGGTAATTAATAGACTCCGTGGTGTTATAGAATGTGCAGCTGTAAAAGCACCGGGTTTTGGTGATAGAAGAAAAGAGCTTCTTATGGATATTGCTATTGCAACCGGTGGGCAGTTTATATCTGAGGAACTTGGTTTTAAATTAGAAAACGTTGTCATCGGTATGCTTGGTCAGGCAAAACGTGTAATTATAGACAAAGATAACACTATAATTATTGGTGGAGCAGGCAAAAGTGAAAATATTAACAAAAGGGCTAATCTTATAAGAAAACAGATTGAAGAAACAACTTCCGATTATGACCGGGAAAAACTTGAAGAAAGACTTGCAAACCTGATCAGCGGAGTTGCTCAGATCAATATTGGTGCTCCTACTGAAACCGCATTAAAAGAAAAAAAGGCAAGAGCAGAGGATGCTTTGAGAGCAGCGAAAGCTGCCATTGCAGAAGGATTTGTTGTCGGTGGCGGAGTAACTTTATTAAGATCAATGAAGGATATAGAAAACCTTGGACTTACAGGCGATGAAGAAATTGGTGCTAATATACTCAAAAAGTCACTTGAAACTCCTATGCGCTGTATTGCCTCTAATAGTGGTGTTGAAGGCTCTATGATAATATCACTGGCAAAATCCGCTGATGAAAATTATGGCTTTAATGCAATTACAGGAAAAATTGAAGACCTCGTAAGTGCTGGTATTATTGATCCAACCAAAACTGTCTATTCAGCTTTACAATCAGCTGCAAGTATCGCAGGAATGATGCTTACTACTGATGCACTTATAACTGAACTTCCAGAAGAAGAAACTGAAGAAAATCACCAATAGTTATAGGCGTCAAGAATAGTTATAGGCGTCAAGCTAAGAAATAAGTTTCTTTGGTGATTTACGGAAATGGTATCTTTTCAAGAAAAAAACACAGAGACATGGAAATGAAATTAATCACAAAGAACACGAATAAAACAAGCATTATATTAGGTTTGCCTCATCACGATTCATCGGGCGTTATAAATATAACGCTCAATAAATTAAGCGGATACAAATGGTCCTAAACAACCTTTATTATTTTTAGTAAGTAGTAAGCAGCAATGTCCAACTTAACATTATCCCATGGGTAATGTAGGGGCGAACGGCCGTTCGCCCCTACAATTCAACTTATCATTACCCATAAGTCTGTAACTCCACAAGTAATAAAAAGTAGGTTGGGTTGAGTAAGGGTGGACAACGAACCATTAACAAAAATTAATAAGTGGGTTAACCCCGTCAGGGGTGATATGTTTGTAGAAATTTGGTCACATCAATAAACAAAGCTCCGTAGGAGCGAAATGTTAATAAGCCAATGGAACGGTAATAGATTTTCACATACCGCTCCTAACGGAGCTTGATGTTATTCTTTCATTTTTTTTCTACAAACATATCGCTCCTATTTCCGCTTAACTTGACGCATAAGGGGCAATGCCTATCTTACTATTATCCTTTTTAAAAACTTATGGGTAATGATAAGACAATCCAAAGGGAGATTTAGAGGGATTCATAATAAATGATAATTATAATGAATAATTATTTCTTAAATTGGTATTACCAAAATTGAAAAGACATGTATCGCCATTGATACAACGCCCCTTCACTGGTTCAAATGTAAGATCACTTCCAAATTCATTTACCCAGACCTTTAATTCAAGAAAACATATAGATTCAGCAATCTTTGCAGATAAATGCTCTCTATTTGCCTTTTTAAGTATCTCATACCATGGACATTTATTTATTGATATCTGAATAAGGCTATCTCGCTGTTCTTTTATTTCATATTCATATTCCTCTGCATCAAATTTAACCTTTATAGCCTGGATAAAATCTTTAAGTCCATTGCCTTCTAATTCAAGAAGTTCTTTTACTTTCCTGGCTTGTATTTTTGGCAAAACTCTCCACACATCCTCATCTAATTTCAAAGCCTTTTCAAATGAAGATTCCTTCTCCACCATCATAAACCATAGTCCATCCACAGAAAAATAAGAACGTCTGAGATACTCGCTTATGATTTTTTGATTTTCCATAATGATTTCTCTTTCTTAACAAATAAACTTTATGCAAGCAATTTGCCTATTATTCTTGCTGTCTCACATGCAACGATTATCTCTTCATTTGTCGGAATAACCAGCACTTTTACCTTACTATCATCTGACGATATACAACCTTCACCCTTGATTGTTTCATTCTTGTTTACATCAATATTTACACCAATAAATTCCAGACCATTGCATATCTCATATCTGCTTCTGGCAGACCTTTCACCGATCCCGCCGGTAAAGACAATCACATCCAATCCACCCATAGCAGCAGAATAAGCACCTATATATTTTTTTATGCTATAATGAAATGCATTTATAGTCAAAATTGCACGCTCATTTCCGTTGTTCGCTGACTCTAAAAGATCACGCATATCACCGCTTATACCTGATATTCCCATCATACCGGATTTTGTTGCCAGAATATTACGTATTTGATCTGTGTTCAATCCTTCTTTGTCCATTATATATGGTATTATGAACGGATCTATATCACCACACCTATTGGATTGCATAACACCCGATTGTGCAGAAAAACCCATGCTTGTATCAATAGATTTTCCGTTCTTTATAGCACATATCGATGAACTCCCACCTAGATGGCAGGAAACTATTTTGAGACCTTCATTTGATATCCCTAAAAACTGCGGAACTCTTTGGGATATATATCTATGTGAAGCACCATGAAAGCCATACCTTCGCACACCATATTTTTCAAACCAATCATAAGGAACACTGAATATATAAGCGTAATCAGGTATTGTCTCATGGAACCATGTTTCAAAGACAGCTACCAGTGGTTTACCTGGCAATAATTTCTGAAATGCTCTGATCGATGCTATATAAGCTGGATTATGGAAAGGAGTCAATGGTATATATTCTTCTAAAGCTTTGATAACTTCCTCATTTATCAAAGCAGAACCTGTTATCCCTTTTGCAAAGACAGTTTTAAATCCGACTCCTGAAAGCTCAGATAACTCTTTTAATACTCCAAATTCAGAATCAAGGACAGTCTCTATTGCATTTTTTACTGCTGAATTGTGATCAGGAACATTAATTTCCTTTTCAAAAATTTTTCTATCCCTTGAATAATGTGTAAAAAATGAATTTGGTTTTCCAACACGTTCAATATTGCCCTTTGCCAGTGTTGTTTCATTATCCATATCAATTATTTGATATTTAAAAGAAGAACTGCCAACATTTGATACCATAATTTTCATAAAATACACTCCGTTGGTTATTGTAAAAAGTAGGGCGGGACAACGCCCACCTCACCATTTATAACCTATATGTTTTTATGATCGAATGCCAAGTTCCTTTATGAATTTATCCTGCTGTTTGCACCAATCAAATATTATCCTGAGGTCCCAACCTACACAGAAGTGTTTAACACCCATGTCGATATAAGGTTTTGCCTGTTCAAAACTGCCTATTTCAACTCTCGGTGCTACACCCATTTCTAAAGCGCGTTTTATCATCTTGCGATGTGCGGATTGCACTTCTGGGTCGCCTCCCTGACCGGGCTTGCCGATACTGATCGAATAATCACTTGGTCCAAACTGAACCATATCAATACCCGGAACAGAAAGTATCTCATCAAGCTGTTCTATAGCACCTTTTTTTTCAATCATTAGAGCAATAACAACATCATCCATTGCTCTGGTCCATGCTAAAGAACCTGCTTCCATAACATATCCTACCGCTCTTCGCATTCCGCATCCATGTATACCGCCCGATTCTGGAGTCTCTGATCGCACAAGTCTTACGCATTCCTTCGCATCCTCTACAGACCTGATATCAGTAAAAAGCACATTTTGTAGTCCTGCATCAATAGACCTTGTTGCAATAAATCCCCGGGTTTGCTCTTCAACTTTCATCATTGATGATAAGTTTGGGAAAAGGTCTATTGCTCTTGCTAAATTATCCAATAATTCAAGGCTGAAAGGTGAATATTCACCGACATATTCTATATAATCAAAAACCCCTGAATGTCCAATTACTTCTATGATGCCAGGCCACGGGGTAATGACATGTGTGCCTAATGTCGGCTTGCCTTCGTTCAACAGTTGTCTAAGTTTATTTGGTCTCATATTTCCTCCTGCTTTGATGTATATTAAAAATTCATATTAACAAAAGATATAATAATTAAGAGGCAATAAAAAATCTATCGATAATCTGGAATATTTATTACCTTTCCTCCTTGTTGTGCAGATATGTGTGCGCATAATCCTGGAAGGCTATAATCAAGACCTTCATATACGTCTATTGGAGGCTTGGTATCATTTATGATTGATTTAACAAATGCATCAATCATATAATATTCAGCTGTTCCATGACCACCTACAGTTGCAGAATCAGGCGCTTGAGGATGATTATATGAATATGGAAGCTCTTCCATACCCTTTGAGTCCTTAAAGCATGCAATACTTTTATCTGTTATCCCTCTTATATTTTCAATAACACCCTCTGAACCATATATTGAATAATAATGAAACGCTTGTTTTCTTGGATTTGAAAACCCGCATAAAACTTTCACAATAGCTCCTTTTTCAGTGCGAAAAAGACCTACCTCCATATCTATGGCTCCTAAGTCTGGTGCAACATTGACTCCGGTACTCATACCTATAGCGGTAACGCATCTATCATTGATTACAGATAGGACTGGTCCCAAACTATGAGTGCAATAATATATAGGTGGCATACTGGCGCGCCAGGTAGGTTTTCCTTCTGAATCACGCATTATGCTACGACAATCATGGATATATTCAGCTTCTACATATATTGGCTTTCCGATCTTTCCTTCTGCCACTAATTCTTTCCATTTTTCCACAAAATACCAATAATTGCAGTTTTCACCAAACATGAACTTGCTCTTACTTTTTTTAACAGCTTTGACAAGGGCTTCACATTCCGCGATACTATTTGCAATAGGAACTTCACAAAGAACATGCTTGCCACTTTCCAATGCTGATATAGAATTGCTGACATGTAAAGGCAAAGGCGTAGCAACTACAACAATATCCATCTCATGAGATAAGAATTTGTCATAATCACTATAAGCACCTTGCAGACCCATATCATTTTTGACCTTTTGTGCCAGGCTCTCATTAGTGTCACATACAGCAACAACCTTAGTATCATTTCTTTGAGCAAATACATGTAAATGGCTCATACCTCTACCTAAACCGACAACTCCAACTTTTAACATATTATATCTCTCCTTATGTAATAATTTTATTTATCCTGGGGCGAAATCATAAGTATAGGTTTGGAATACAACACTAAAAGCACTCCAGAAAGCACCTACGCAATATTCTCCCAGAATAACACCAAAAAAGAAAGAAAGCCCTTTTCTGTAACCCGATGCACCACTAAATTTTAGAATTATATATTTTACTATTGTGCTAATAACAAGACATGACCAGAAATATTCAACTCCGAAGTTTGTAGATAATGCATATCCCGCAGGATGAAATGGCCACCATAATAACCGCATACGCATAGCCATTAAGAAAAACGTAAATCCAAAACCGACAAGCATACCTATAATTGCGGGAAAGTCAATTCCCTTTGGATAGTTTAGCTCGTTTGTCAGCCACCAGAATTGCCCGATATGACCGACAGAAGGTCCATTTTCACCTCCAATACGATAAAGCTCACTCACTAAAGCCCAAAACGAAGCAAGCGATCCCAGAACTATAGCAAGCGACATAGCAAAAACAAGCCTTTTACTGCTTACTTTTGCCCTTTCTGCCATTTTAAATCCTTCCAACTGATGTGGCATTATATGTTCCCTGTATCCTCTACCACTGAAAAACCAGAAATACATAGAAACCGTTAGATTATTCGCTCCCATTCTACGTGAGCCTAAAACATTAACAAGTATCTGTTGAGAATTCATCATTCCAGCCATCTCATGTGCAGGCGGACCAAGTTCTGCTCGTGCACGTGTAATTGCCAAAGAAAAAGCATAAAAAATTGCAAAAAAAGCTATTATTATGCCAGGAGTCATACCTGCACGCAGACAGAACCATAAAATAAACGCGCCAGAAATAACCATTAAAATAAAAGTCATTCTATAGCTTAATGGTTCTTCTGAATCATCTAAATATGTCTTTAATCCAAAAATTTTCTTAAAAACTTCAATAAGATGTCTCCTTGTAACCCATATTGCTATAACAAAAAGACCAAACCATGCCCCGGCTGATTGTTCGCTGAGATATGGAAATCTTGGAAGCCTTATTCCCATCGCGCTGGTGAATACTTCCTGAAGCTTTCTGAATATATAGAAAAACCATAGTGAAAAGGAAAGGTCTAGTGGTAATATATAACCCAAACCTATCAGGAAAGGGTAAAGTGGTAATGGAACCCAGCCAATTGCGTTCCAGGGCTTTTCAGTGAAATATTGACCGAGATTATAATAATCATGTCGTAATGGTATACGCGGGACCTGTGGATAAAAGACATGTAAACCATTTATAATATCTATTATTGCAGCAATTCCAAAACCTATCCATAGTATTCTATCTTTAAAAAAACGAGATGTCCCTCCACCTTCTGTTATTGCAAGTGGAAGCTGTATAATAGGATATGATAGTTTTTCATGTTCTGTCCATTGCTTTCTAACTAAAACATTAAGACATATCATTATCATACCGAGTGCTAATATGAAGGCTGTCCACCAAAGCGTTGGTTTTAGCCAGGCAATAATTATGGGTTTACTGTAGAAAGAAGTTTCTCCTTCATAGAATCCTCTCATAATACTTTTATCAGAAACTACCAACCATCGTGGGACGTATGGTATTATTATTTCAGCCCATTCATTTTCAGGAGTGGCAAACCAAAAAACGTGCGGCAATGCAGGAATTGTTAACTGAAGTGTATCATGACCAGCAAGCCCGGCAGACATACAAAGCATTACATAAATAGTTATTAACTCCCCTTGATTCAAAGCAAAATTTGGCAAGAAACGCTTTACCAGTATATTGATCAGGATGATAATGAACATGGTAAAGACGACACCCCACATAAGCGATATGGATGTAGGATGACCGGAATGCCATACACACTCTACCTCCATAACCCAAAAAACAAGCGGTGGTATGAGTAAAGTTCCCAATATTATTGATCGCCAGGTAACGCCAATAGCTTTTCTATCATTCACGTTAGATTTTTCCTAATAGATATTCAATGTTTCTCTATTTTTATAAGAAATTTTAACTTGTTTTTATAAATTTAGCAAGCTCAATCAAAATTATTGATACTTGACAAATCTCTATTATTGCAATATTATTATTTCATATATAATAATTTAATATATTTCTTTTATTTCT
>FWPV01001704.1_pt1 | contig 50786 bp, 61 predicted proteins | sample 2228371 | NCBI WGS metagenome assembly FWPV01 (sample SAMEA103939776, study PRJEB20133) | metagenome
GAAAGAACTCGGCGTTTCTGTTCCTTCGGGTTTGCAAGGAACACCAGTGATGTTGGACGTTACAACGTCAGACCCATTAGGCACTGAATGGGACCAAACCGCCTCCCCCCATTCCTTTGAAGAATCAGAACCAGCAGGTTTCACTGAAGAGGAAGAAGCGATCATTACACAAAGGCTCAAGGATCTAGGATATCTTTAAACCGAGTTTTGATATTCATTAATAATTAGATTTTTCTCTAAATTTCAGTCCGAGAGGATCGGCTCGCGAGGATGATATACCTTGATCTGTCCATCCATTTTCAATCGTCCGGTAGAGGTCAGATTGCCATTTAGGTTTGTGCCCTCTCGTAACGACAAATACTCATCAATGTCATCCCTGATTTGATCGGTGTCCATCTTCGTGGATTCCCACTTGGGTGACGATGACATGACCTAAATTTAGATAGTGGGCATGCTTTTAAGAAGCACCGCAAGCTATGGATCGTGAATAAGGTACGGTTGCTGCGCGATCTTCGTTCTGTTATTGAGTATTGATGGAGCAGGAGTTGAGGACCCCATGTTCCCGAGGCGTGGAGTTTGACGAAACCGTATGCCGTAACCGCTGTAACTTGTGGATGTCGTTGGCCAATGTGCTCACGTTTGTTTGCTGAGCTCAAGAGTGATTTACTTGTTAACAGACATTGTTGGAGGAGATAAATGAGATGCGAGTCCCCAGGTAGAGTAACGGATCGCTTATGGTACCTTGGACACAAAGAATCTGGAATTTATCTATTGGAAGGCAGAGATCAATCACTCATCATAAGTGGTGGAACGAGTTACATCGTTCCCACCGTGATGAGGCAGCTGGAGGAATTTTCGCTAAAAGAAGATCGAATCTTAGGGATGCTAATACTTCATTCTCATTTTGACCACATTGGAGTTATCCCTTATTTTAAAAGACGTAATCCAGAGCTACGAATATTTGGATCGAGGAGAGCCTGGGAGGTCCTTAGTGTCCCGGGGAATGTTAGTACCATCAACGAGTTTAGTCGCCAAATAGCCACGAAAATGGGGGCAGGTCCCATTGGTAGCGACCTTGAGTGGCCCGAAAACGTGCAAGGGGAAGCAGTTCAAGATGGTGATATCATTAATTTAGGGGGTGTCACGCTAGAGATTATGGAAACTCCGGGTCATTCTTCTTGCTCCATCAGTGCGTATTGTCCTGAACTTGGAGCGCTGTTCCCTTCTGACGGCGGAGGCATTCCCTACAAAGGGACGATAGTAGCAGCACCAAACTCAAACTTCGATCAATACCGGGCTAGTTTACAACGCATGGCGCTGTTAACGGTCGATTACCTGTGCGCTGACCATTTCGGGTATGTATATGGGGAAGAGGCGAGATCGTACATCGAAAACTCCATCAAGTCAGCTGATGAAGAATTTCAACGATTGGCAAACATCTATCGTCGCTCTAAGGATGTTGATATTGCGGCACGGGACGCGGCGTCTTCATTTCTCGATCAAAATCCCGATTATTTTCTGACCCCGGATATCTATGAAGGGGTCTGCAGACAGATGATGAAATATGTAGCGAGGGCCCTTATAACGCAATCCTCATAGACCCTGCTGAGACTCGGTTTATATAGATAACCCAAGATGTTTTCGTCTCAGAAAAGGCTTTTTTGGCGCAAATGAATTGCACATATAGTGAGTGGAGATCGTGATCCTGGTCATGTTACGTAGCTGGGTATGTCAACCAATCCTTGCCGGGCATGCGGACACTAGGAGAAATGTTACATGAAATGGGTGCATGATCCCGTCTGTCATTTTGGCAAGGGCCAATCCAGTGTGCGTAATGGGGTTGATCAAGGATGACCCCGGAAGGATGTCAATTATTGAGCAGAATTTTAGACAACTTTTGCGATGCAGCGTTCTCTGGGCATGAGAGGGCCCCAGTCTCATTGAATCGAAAATATTGGGTAACAAAATAGGCCAGCTTCACAGCTGGCCCACTTACCAAGTCTATAATGTCAAAAACGGATCAGTTATAAATGCTGTCTAAATTTCGCTCGGAATAGGTGAGTTTTCTAGCGGGACGTGCCTTGGTCTGCTGTGTCACCTTCAATGGTGCGAAGGCTGGGATTCCCAGACAGGCTTAGGCATCCTCGCAATCACAAAAGTCGCTAATGTCATTCCTCGTCTGACCGCTAGACCATGTTCCTCTATTCCCACATTCGGGGCAATGACAGAGCAAGTCATGCACGTTCAATTTATATTAAACGCTATAACTTACTGAATATCCCACCACTGCCACAATACATACGGACTTCTCGTCATCAACATCACCCGATGAAAGTCATTTTTTGTGAGCTATTGACGCGTCGCCTACGTGTTGTCACTGTTTCTTGGCAGGCTCTTTTTTCGTAGGAGTAGTCTTTGGGCAGGCGTCTGCCTTTGCCTTCTGAGCATCTGCCTTGGAAGCAAAAGGTCCTGCTATGGTCTTGGGGCTTTTTTCTTTAAGCTGGACCACTTTGCATACTCCCTTGGCATCCTTTAGAACGTACCATTGTTTTTCTGCTGCCAACGCAACGGCGGCAACCAGACAAAATGTGCTAACCACGCTTAAGATTATGATCTTTTTAAAGAGGCTTCTTAGCATGAGGCGATCCTCCGTCCTTAATTTTTCATCTCTATGCGTCATTTTATAAGAATTTGCAATGAAAGTTTTCGCACAGCGGGCGCAGAATGTGGAAAAGTTATCGCAGTCAGTTTAAGACCGTACGCGCTCTTCTATCTGCAGTCCCTTTAGGTTTATTTCAAAAGGAATAATGCGACCTCCGGCTCCTTGTATAGCCTTTTCCACTTTTGGCTTATCTTTCTCTTCGACCAGGGAAATCATGCATCCGCCACCACCAGCGCCACAAAGCTTATTAGCCAACGCTCCTTTTTTTGCTGCGGCCCGCATTATGAATTCAACCTTTTCGTTGGTCACGCCGGGGCTGAGTTGTTTGCGCAGACTCCATTCCTTTTGAACAAAAATTGGGAGAGAGTCCAAACGCCCTTTCAAGAGCTCTTCAGCCAGTCCCTCAGTGAGATCACGTATCTCAATGAGTTTTTCGGCAGTACTACAATTGCCATCGATGTAGCTTTTGATGATATCCCAGTTGTTCATACCAGAGAATCGCGATTCCCCTGTGTAGCTAAGAACAATCATGTTTTCTACGGCTTGCTTATCCGCCTTGTTCAGAACCAATTCTTCCCTTTCAAAACCATGGACATTGAAACGGATGATGTTAAAACCTCCAAAAAAAGCTGCGATGTGGTCTTGGGAGCCAGCTGGTATGCCGAGCACGGAGGTTTCAATATTTGTGGCAAGTTGGATCAAGAGGGCAGGCGTCAAAGGGGCTACGCTTTCAAGTCTATTCAATGCCCCTAGAATGGCGATAAGCAGAGCACTGGAAGCCCCGAGACCTGATCCCCGGGGCGCTTCGTTCATTGTAATGATCTCGAGACCCCGGTACTGAGGAAATGCTTTAACCGCCTTGACCAACAGGCTCAGAGCCCCGGTGTCTTTTAGGCTGTCTAAAGACGTTGCCCGAATGCATTCGTCCATGTCTCTGGACTTCAGTGTTATTCCCTCGCCTTCAATGATCCGGATAGAAGCACGACTCCAAACATTAATGGCCAGATTTATCGTGCATCCACCTTCCATCAGTAAATACAGAGGGAACAGATCGGTTGTGCCACCGGCAAAATCGATGCGATTGGGGGCCATCGCTTCCAACATCATCGCTAGTACCCCAAGACCTCATCCAATATACCGACAGTGATCTTGCTGAACATGGGCTGCCTATGAATGATGCTTGTTATGCGGCAGATCCGTTCCGGAGAATCGCAATCCATGCAGTACCCGGTCTTCACACAAGGCGTTTTCCTGTTCAGGCTCATGGCCCTTATTGGGCCGGCAGTGTTCTCCAGGCGACTGATGGCAGAGTCAATGTCTGGCACAAGCTTATTTACCCCTACGATTAGTACAATCTTCCCAGGCCCGAAGGTCATTGCGTTTATCCTATTTCCAGCACCATCTCGGTTGACTATTTCTCCCGTCATTGTGACGGCATTGGCCGAACATAGAAACATGTCTGCCTGCATCTGATGCCTGCGACAATCCAGTTCCTCAGGTGTGCCGGGCTTGAAGGCCCAATGGTCGTATAAGATTTTGCCTGCTTTTTGGAGTTCGGCTACAGCCCCTATCGCGCGTATGGTATGAGTACCAGCTATTCCTACCGTGGAGCAATCTGAAGCCTGTTCCAGTATAAAATTCAGGGCTTGTTGGCGGTCAGGAAAGTATTTGGCTCCGAATCCATGTTTTTCGAGAGACTCAATAGTTGTATTGATGATGATCTGTTGTTGTTTTCTGACAAATTCGTCCATTGTTGCCTCCTCATAGGTATTTCGTGGTACGGGGCATCAGTATTCGTCTATATGATCCAACTGTCAATGGATGGCATTACCTCATGGTTTGTTGCTCATTCTTTCTCCGCACCGGAAGGGACGAATTTGGGGTCGTGCCACATGGAGCACCATTCGCTGGGCTGTGTCCCTTTTATAAAAGCCTCTTTTATCACTCTAGGGCAGGTGGAAGTTGCTAGTAGCCCAGAGTCTAGACATATGCCCCGGAACACGATGCCCTGAGGTGTTTTGTCTTGGTAAGGGGACAATCTGTGAGTGAGAGGAATAAGCTTTTTGGCAAGACTCTTCAAGGCATTCGGACTCGTTTTATGGCCTGATGTTCGCATAACTAGTGCCGCATCAGCGCGGTATGCTACCAACCACCTTCCTTCGTTATCAGTCGCCGAATACAGGGAAGGCACACGGGCTGCCTCTTCTTCTTGTACTCCCATACTAGTCGCACCAGAAAGGTCTTTGAGCATGTAATTCACGAGAAAAATGGCGGCCTGATCTGCTGATCTGTCAGCTCTCATACTATCCGTATTGATATTTTCATGCAGTATCAAGTTTTCTCCTAATCTGAGAGGGGGAGCATACCCGAGCAGAGCCATGGCAGAATAAATTCGCAGCACGTCAATGGGTGTAACCTTGCTGTCTAAAACGATCTCGTCACCCTTGGCTGTTGCAGGCAATCCTAACTGCCGGAGGGTTTCGACCATTGACTCAGTGCCCATGACCTGGGAGAGTTGTTGAGCGAGCATCGGCTCACTTTTATGAAATGCTTGTCTTATAGTCATTACCCCGGGCTGTTTGTCTGGGACACGTATAGGAGAATTAAGGGTATATTTTGGCGGACGATTTTTGTCTTTGCCGAGCCCTGGTAAAAGCGTCAATGGCAGAAATGTCTGGAGATTGCCACCGGCCCCATCCCATTTTTTCGTGATAGGGGCTATAAATGCGCGCACATCTCCAGTTTGTGGGACGGCAAGAATCAAAAAAGCCCTGGAGCTAAGGTCTGCGGCTTTTCGGAGGCCGGCGTCGGCTTGGTTTTGAATGAGCGGATCAAGGGAGGTCACAACATCAAAACTGTTCTGCCTTGCAAAACCATCCGGTGACCCCATCTTTTCTTTGACGAGTTCCACAAACGCATCAGCCTTTACCGGCGCATTGCCAGGCTTGAGAGTCCGCAGAGGACTTTCGAGGGCTTCCTCATACACATCCCGTGAAATTTTTCCAGCCTTGAATAGAAGGCCAAGGACCATGTCACGTCTAGATTTAGCTCGGTCGGGATGTCTGTGAATATTGATCACATTGGGAGCCCTTATCGTGGCGGCAAGAAGCGCGCATTCAGATACATTCAGTGTCTGAACACTCTTCCCAAACAAGCGCAGAGATGCTTCGGCCACTCCATGGAGCGGGTAGGTTCCCCACTGACCAAAGTATACGCGGTTGAGGTAATGCTCGAGAATTGTTTTCTTGCTGTAGATTGCATCTGCTGCCAACGCCAATATGACCTCATTGGTTTTGCGCCACAAGGTTTTTTCAGGTGACAGCATAGACATCTTTACCAGCTGCTGAGAAATGGTGCTGCCCCCTTGGACATACTTCCCGGCTTTGAGATTAGTGATGAAAGCGCGATGAGTCGAAACAAAGTCAACACCGGCGTGGGTAAAAAAAGAAGGGTCCTCAGTGAGGACGATGGCGTCAATGAGCATTTGAGGTATTTTTTCTATGGCAACTGGGCGGTAGAGCTCTGGGACGCCGCCCACACTGGCTACGTGTAGTAGCTCAGGTTCTATGACAAGCTGAGCAGCCTCCTCCTGAGACCTTAGCATCCTGATTGAGCGAACTTTGTTCCAGTCGAGGGCTATGGATACAGGGCCGCTTGCTATTCCTTGGCCAAGTATTGGGCAATCTTTAAGATAGATGCTAAAAGTTGAGACTGACCGATTCCATTGCCCAGGGTCTTTAAGGATAACATCGGTTTCGACGTGACCTAGCCTGGTGAGTCTCTCTTGGAGTCTAATATCCTCTATATCGTCGCCTACACGCAAGATAGTGGGGGCAGCATATATGAACACAGGCCGACGCTGAAGTCTGACCTCAAAAGTCCAGAGTAATATTCCTAGTAAAACGATCAGGTAGCATGCCAACACGCCCAGGCATAGAAGGATTAGCTTCTTAGCTATTGATAAAATCTTCGTCATTTGGGGGCAACCAATTGCTCCATAGCAACTACGAGCGTTACTCTCTGACTTTCATAGTGGTGAATGCGTTCAAAAGCAAGAGAGCAAAACGGCCCATGGAAACGAGATAAAAGGGTTCTGATAAATGCTTATCATGTTGCGTCGCTCGGAACAGGTTATCCACTGAGCCCTATAGGGGTCCTAGAAATTATGACGATTTTCAAGAAAATCGAATTTCGCTGGTGTTTCGGGCCGTCACTCGCACGAAAGTCGGAATCTGGGTTTTTGTGTACGTGATCAGGTGGGGGATGGCATTAATAAGTGTTTGTCATCGCAAGGAAATCTGAGCAGAAGAGGCAATACCAGCCTTCTTGCGACTGCAGGTGAACCGACCGATCAACGTACGCACAGCTGAAAAAAACTGATCCATGCCGAAAAATCTGCAGCCCAATCTTAATAAAGGTTTCTGACCTTTGTTGTTATGCTAAGAGTACGACTCGCGAGGCACGTGGGGAGCAACACACGGGCCTCAATTCTTTTGCATGAGATTTGTAACGGCACGATCGAGTCCATCCAAGGTGAGTTCGAACATGGGGAAGATGTTGGCTATAACGCCTATAGTTCTGGTTACGGGCCATAGGTGCAAAGGTGTCGGATTCAACCACGCGCTATGCCGAAAGATCTGTCGTAAGAAGTTGAGGCGATCGATGCTAGGTAATCCGCTTCGCTCCTCAATGTGAATGGAACCATCCGTGGCCATCAGTTCATAAGGGGCCATACTAGCATCTCCCACAATTATTAGTCTGGTTTCGGAATCCCATGTGGCAAAATCTTGGACGCGCTGAGGTTTATAGCGGCGAGGAGGGTCCTCCCACACGAAATCGTATATGGTGTTGTGGAAGAAGAAAGTCTTCAAATCCTTGAATTGGGCTCGAGCGTAATTGAAGAGAAGTTGAACAATTTCGACGTAAGGGTCCATAGACCAGCCTCCGTTGTCGATCATCAAAATGACTTTCAAGCGGTCTCGCAGACTCCTGTCAAAGACAATTTCGATCTCGCCGGCGTTTTTTGTTGTGGCTCTAATAGTTTCGTCAATATTTAAACGATCCTTGGGGCCGACCGGAACCATCCTGCGTAGCTTTTTCAGGGCTTCCCCTATTTGGGCTTGTGTCAAGGGGGCATCTACTGAATAGTCGCGGTATCGCCTCTCCATGGCAACTTTGACGGCAGACTTGTTCATGGAACGACCGCCTACGCGCATTCCTCCAGGATGAAAACCGGAATGGCCTACCGGCGAGGTTCCCCTAGTGCCGATCCATTTGCTTCCACCGTGGTGCGCCTCGGTCTGCTCTTTGAGGCGTTCCAAGAAATACTTGATCAACTCGTCAGGTGACATGCTCTTGACCTGCTCTGGCTTCATTCCCAGGGCGTTGGCCAAGGCTTCTGGATCTTTCAGCCACTCTTCCAGCAATGCGCGGGCCGTAGCCTCCAATTCCACCGCAGTAAAATCTGGGAGTTCGGCACCGCGGAAGAAGTGCGCAAACAATTGATCGTAGATGTCGAAATATCTCTCGCTTTTGACAAGGATCGTGCGTGCAGCGGAATAGAAGTCGTCCAGACCTCTTACCAAACCGGTTTTCAAGGCCTCGTGGAGTTTCAAGAAGGACGTAGGAGTGACCGGAATACCTGAATCCCTTAATAGATAGAAGAAATCTATAAACATAGCCTGTTCTCAAGTCACTAAGATATCATCGTCGGCGGCGAATTTGTTGAACAGCCTGCTGATAATCCGGACTTTTCTTAAAGAGTATCCCTAGGAATGGGATCTTGCCGTGGATGAGCTCCCTGGGTCGAAAATCTGGATCGAGCTTCAAAGCCCTTACCCAGTTTATGAGCTCCCTAGTGGCTGGTTTCTTTTCGATACCATGCAGTTCCCTTAGTTCATAAAAGGTTTTCACACAGCTTTCGAGAAGCTCGTTGTCGATATCAGGGAAGTGTACTCTGACTATTCGCCGCATCATTTCAGGATCTGGGAAGGCGATGTGATGGAAATTACACCTGCCTAGAAATGGGTCTGATAGATCCTTCTTTGCATTGGAGGTTATAATGATCACGGGTCTGTGTCGGGCTTTGATTGTCTTGTCTATTTCAATGATATCGAACTCCATTTGATCGAGGACGTCTAGCATATCGTCTTGGAAATCAGTGTCGGCTTTGTCGATTTCGTCGATCAACAATACAGTTTTCTGTTCTGCCACAAAAGCTTGGCCAATTTTGCCCATTTTGATGTATTCCTCGATGTTGCTAACATCTCTTGATGAATCCCCAAACCTACTATCATTAAGCCTGGTAAGCGTATCATATTGGTAAAGGGCATCAACAAGCTTGAGGCTTGATTTGACGTTCAGTACTATCAGTGGCATATGAAGGCTCTCTGCTATGGCGTGGGCCAGCATAGTCTTTCCAGTGCCTGGCTCGCCTTTTAATAGAAGAGGCATTTCCAGGGCCATGGAAATGTTTACAATTTTGGCCAGTTCTTCATCTAGTACGTACTTCGCCGCACCTGTAAATGTATTTCCGTTGCCTAAGCCGGACATAAATCTTGCTCCCTTTTTTTTACCGAATAACTGAAGTATGAGATCCGTTCTTAACATTAAGATAATACGTATCGTCTCCTAAAATGGGAAGTTGAATTAAGAACGGCTGCATGATGCAGCTCCTAATTTCTAGCTTTAGAAACACATGGAGTCAATGGGTTAGAGGTAGAGCCCTATACTATATTTTCACGGTCTCTTTTTTCGGCGGTCTAAATGGGACAAAAATATTTTTTTCATGCCCAGACAAGACTACGTTTCACATTTGGCTTGACATGTCGGCCTGACAACAGTTAAGCTGTTTTGCGTGTGGTTGTACCGCATTGCTACAGAGTGGATTCTGAAAAAAAAGGTTGACAACAGATGTGAGTTCTGTAATAAAGTTAAAACACATCCGAAGTCATATATTGTTGGAGGCAATCCAATACTGGAATGTAAGCTTCCTTGGAAAAGGATTGATGAAAGGAGGATGAGGGTATGGTTAAGAGGACTGTGGTTGTTCTCGGGATATTTGCTTTAATACTTTCCGTGGCAGCCGATTCATCCATGGCATTTGGGCAGAGATGCTTTGGGAAGGAGTTTATGTGCCCCGCCAAACCACTGTATTTGCCCGTGGATGTACCGGACTGTGTCCAGAGGACCATCGTAAGCACGTGGGAAGTAAACATTGAGGGTCCGTGTCCCCCCGTAAGCCCCCCTGCGGTATGTTGCAGCAGAGGATTGCTGGGTAGAGGTGACGGTCCAGGGTTCTTGCTGTCCATGGCAAATCTCTTGGGAGGGCCGTTTGACGCCATAATGGCAGGTCGTGGTGGCGTGAGGGGTTGCACACGTGGCGCAGGTGCAGGCCCGTGCGGCAACGGTTTTCCTGGCCCGATGGGACGCATTATGTACTCATTGACTTTCCCCGTCACAGGGAATTTCTTTGGTGGACTCTGGTAACAAGAGCTTTGTGAATCGACAATAGCGTTGACACAAACGTGAGATTTGGTGTAAAATAAACAAGCATAAGGCATAAGAAAGCTAGATTTTTCCGGTATTAAAAGACTGGAAGGCTTTTGATGAAAGGAGGACGAGGGTATGGTTAAGAAATCGGCTGTAATTCTTGGGGTCCTTGCAGTACTCGTTGCAGGAGCGGGGATCTCCTGGGGTTACACTGTAAGTCAATGGCCAGTACCGGGCATCCCCAACACCACATGGGGTGGAGGAACAAGCTGCTTAGTATCCCCCCAAGATTATGTGTTGAGAGGACCGGTAGCGCCGACATGCACACCGTCGCTGTTTGCGGGATTGATACATGTGGGCGTTGGATTGCCGGCTAGAATTATGGCAGCTCCTTTGAATCCCCTGTTCGGCATCGGTCGAGATTCAGCGAAATCATGCTGTGACATACAGCTAGACGGCCCTGCTTATGTAACAGCAGCGGTTCCGTGCACAGCAGTAGGTCGCTTCGTGAAGCCCTGCGGATTCTAAACTAGCAGAACAGATACGGTTAACCGATCGAATAAAAAAGCCGGAGTAAATCCGGCTTTTTTATTTCTTACATGTCAATAGCTATACTTCCACCACCCTTCCATGTTAATCTCCCTTCTTTGCTGGCGTGCCTTGAGAGGTCAGGTCAATTTCAATCCGACGGAGTCGGGATTGCCAGCTTACATTGTACGCCCCATCCAATTGATAAAGGACCTAATAACATCTCTGACCGTGTCCCCGGGGCTAGTTGTTCGTGGATTCCGATTTTTCTGAAACCACATTTCAAGCCCTCCCGAAATTTGCGTCTAATTTGCGCAGCTGCTGTGCTGGCGCGCTTGTTCTCCCAAGATGCAAGGATCTGCGCGCACGCCAACTATATATGCATGTATGCTTTTTGACCACTGTGCAAATTGGCGACTTAAGCTTTTCAGTGCCGGCGTCGGGGCTTACCAACCATGGCTAGCCAAAAGAATATTGCAGCTGCTACTAACATCACAACGCCGCCGAAAAAGAACATGGCAGACAGCCCTTCCTTATTCGCAATGTAACCCCACCCCAACACCGACACGTTGATGCCAACACCGAAGGAACCTGTAAAGAGGGATACAACAACGGCCCGGTTGTTGTCGTTGGACTTATCTACCATTCTTGCCATCATCGCTGGATAGGAGAGCCCTTGTACCAGTCCGAAGAGGGCACCGAGTATCACTGTTTGCGAGACTGATGTTATACGCGATGTACCGAAAAGCAGCACGCCAAAGCCTATGATGCAGCAAAAGATTAGCGTTTCCCGACTAATGTTGTCTGCCATTGCGCCTAAAAAAACACGCACTAACACTAGGCTAATTCCGTAACAGACAAAGAAGGCTCCAGCCTGATATCCTAGATTGTTCGCATAAAGGGGAAAAAAGGTGTTCATCGCTGCAAAACCTGACCCACACACCGCTGCGACACTCATCATGGCCAGATGTCCGTCCCTGATGGCTGTGGGAAAAAAACCCCTAGTCTCATTGGCAGATCTTCTGACCGGCCTGTCCTGAATAGAAATCGCCGTAAAGAATCCAATTAGGCCAAATGCCACGAGCAGCATAAAGTATGCAGAAAACCCCCAGTTTAGGAGAAACTTCTCCCCTAGGTAGGGACCAATAGCCACTGCAGTTGAGCCTGAGACGCCAAAAAGTCCAAACCCTTGAGCCCTTTTTTCTGGAGGCACAATATCGGCCACGAAAGTGGCGCATCCGTTGAAACACGCAGCAAAGGCTAATCCCTGAAGGAGGCGGACTGCAATCATGACAGGGGAATAAGCCTCGAATAGCATAAAACAGGCGTTGGAAATGCCTATAATCAAGATACCAGCCAGTATAAACATCTTTCTCCCGAACTGGTCTATAAGAGGGGCCAAAAGCGGTAGCGCCCCCAGAGATGTCACACCGATGGACCCCATCACTAGTCCTACATCGAACTTGTCGCCTCCCATATCGACTATGAAAACGGGGAGAAAACTCCAAGTGGAAACCACGAGGAATAAGCATAGGTTTGTAGCAGACACTAGCATGAATTGGATATTTCTAAGTAATTGCAGCATGAAAAGGCAGCTACCTCAGTAAAACCAATTGATTCGACTTGACCCCGCGTTAACGTGACCCGATAACCACTTTGTCAAAACCCGTCCTCCCAAGGTTCAGCTCTGTTCTCCTCACCCATGAGTCAATGGATTGACTATGAGAAGGAGACAAACTTCACTGAAAACAAATGATTTGGGCATACCATGGCTAAGCCCTAACGCTGCCTACCTTCTGGCGCCGGTTGATCCCGCCAGATAATGCGGCGAGGAGGCCTCTGACCAGGAGTCACTGGATTCACCGTGTTCTCCTGTGGATTTGGAGCTTGTTGAGGGGTCATGGTGGCGTCGGGAAGATTCTGGTGTTGGGGATTGGCGGAGATTGGTGCTTCAGTGGTTATGTCTTCTTCCACAATCCTCGGCGGTTTGGGTTGGTCCGAGACACGCTGCGGTACGCCTGCGCAAGCGGAAACAAATAACGCTATTGCTAGTAACACCATTTTCATAATTGCGGCGTCCCGTCTGTGTAGTATGTAGGGTATATAATAAGTGCTAATTCGTGTGGAGTCAAAGCCCCACAGCCGTTTCTTAATTGCCCCGACAAGACCAAACCGGCTTTGCCAAGTGATCACGCCCCCACGCGGAATCTGTTGGTTTTTCCTGATATGGATACACGGATGCCCCTGTTAAGACTCCTTGTGACGAAAACACCTGTGTGGCAAAAGCCACTCCATTGTTGCACAAGAAGACACCGATTCCTACGTACTTATAATTAGGGTCCAAGATATTTTTTCGGTGCTCGGGACTGTGCAGCCAGCCGGCAACGACTTTGTCAGCCCATTCCATTGGATTTCCTGAGTAGCTCCTATAGGCAAGATTTTCCGCCCCTGATGAAAATCCTATTCTTTTCATACGTTCGTCAAAAGTTCTCCAACCCGGGGGATATTTGTCCGATTCGTGCTTTAATTCACCTGCCAAGCACATATTGCGGCTATGTATAGTTGCCAGGTCATTCAGGGCTCTGATGGCTGTCATTGGGGCCAGTCCTGCTTTTGATCGTGCCCTGTTGGTTTCCAAAAGTAGCCGCTCCACCATAATTCTTTCTAATCGTTTAGACGGCACATTAACTTTGGTCTCAGAGTTCGCTGTACGGTCAGATTTTCCTTCTTTCGCCAGGGTTGGGGATGGGCTCATCGTTAGAAATGTAAAGATCAAGAGCGAAACATAAGCTGCACATTTTAGGTAGGATTTCTTCGGCAACTCGAATGCAACGTTTGACGATCCGGCGCTCTCCTTAGAGTCCCTACGTACTGATTTATAGCACATGTGGGTCACGTCACTATCCTGTTTAACTCGGTTATTTGTAACGGTGAAACACGGCTAAATTGATTTGTCTATCCAGCGTGTGAATTTCAGGGCATAGAGCTAGGCGTCGCAAACAGTTTGAACAGCCAGCTTACATCAAAAACAATTCATTGCCCCTACCTCTAGTGGTGTGCCACGTTACGGTATCTTCCATGAGTTACGTCGCAAAGGAATTCGGCTGAGGTAACAACTAGGTGCCTAAAGCCTTCAAATCCGCTGTGAAGATATTCTGTGTAGTAGTGTTTTGCAACAGCAAAGTTTCTATGTAATAATCAACAATGGCAAAGACCTCTCGCCGGGGAAACAATAACAGGGATTAAAATGCACATCCGTGCAATGCATCGGGACTGATTGCTTCAATCATGATAATCTCCTTCGCTAAAGCGTCCGAAGGTTCACTCACTTCTGTCAGAATAAGAATAAGATTGTCTGTGTTGGTGGGACTTTTTTGTATAGTATTTGCAGGATCAACCACGGTGGCCGAGGATAAGTTCAGAGCTCCGGCACAAGTGTCCCTCCTAATGGGTACAGGCATGCCAGGAGGAACATCCTATCAAGTAGGCCTTGGTCTGGCTTCATTTTGGACAACGAGGCTGAGACAAATGGGCGTGCGCGTATCTGCTGCTATCTCAGAAGGATCCCGTGAGAACGTGGAAGCGATAAGGATTGCTGACGCTGATATCATAATAGTTGACGATCTCATTTCATCAATGGCGTATTCAGGTGCGGGTATATATCGTGGGAAGGCTTTGAAAGAGCTTAGGGCTATCACGAACCTATGGCCGGAGGTTGTCCAAATTGTTGTGAGGTCTGACCGAGCCAAGACCGGCAATATACAAGATTTAGAAGGCTTGTCTCTGGCAAGTGGATTACGGGATAGCGGCAACAGATTAACGATTGAAATGCTTTTGAACACTGTTAAGGGATTGCGCCAAACTGTTCGGGTGCGCTCCATGACCGTGCTGTCTGCTGTGGAGGCATTCAAAGTGGGATCCATCCAGGCGCTTGATATGACAGGAGGTGTGCCGGTGCCCGCTTTGTCAGGGCTATTCCACGATACTAGCACTGGGCTTACATTGCTCGAGGTTACGGACGCTCAAATAGAGCTCTTGAGAACAGAGGGCTGGAGAAACGTATTCCGATGCGTCATCCCGGCGAACACCTATGCCGGACAAGATAGGCCCGTTTACTCTGTTGGCCAGATGAATGTCATGGCTACCACATCGCAGATCGATGCAGGTGTTGTTTTTGCAATGACCAAATCGCTTTACGAAGGGCTTGATACTTTGGCAAAGATCCATCCAGTGTTTAAAGAGCTGAGCATAGACAAAGCATTCACTGGCTTGAAGATACCACTACATCCAGGAGCAATACAGTATTATAGACAACGCGGACTAAGTGTTCCGGAATCACTTAATCCTTGATAGACACGGGTCAGATAGCATATTTTAGAGGTTGAACCCCTTGCTGCGTGCTAACGCAATGCATACGCGTGTCTCGTGGGTCGGGTCATTTCTATACGCTGACTAAAGTTCAGCAATTATCATCGGAGGTATTTATCGATGAACGATGTTGTTATCGTTGACGCTGCTCGAACGCCGGTGGGGTCTTTCGGAGGAGTCCTTTCAACAATTCCATCCGTAGAGCTTGGCGCCATTGTCGTCCGAGAGCTGCTAAAAAGGAATAATTTGAATCCCGCCTCAATAGATGAGGTTATTTTCGGCTGTGTCCTGCAGGCTGGGCAAGGCCAAAACGTGGCAAGGCAGGTTTCGTTGCGGTCAGGTATCCCACAAGAAGTTCCCTGTATGACCATTAACAAGGTCTGTGCTTCGGGATTGAGGGCAGTGACTCTTGCAAGCCAGATTGTTCGACTTGGTGATGCAGACATAATTGTGGCAGGCGGAACTGAAAACATGTCTGCGGCACCTTACGCGGTTCCAAAAGTCCGGTGGGGAGCGCGCATGAACGATGACGTTCTTTTGGATTTAATGATACACGACGGCCTGTGGGAGATCTTCAATAATTATCACATGGGCATCACTGCTGAGAACATAGCCGAGAAATACAACGTCACGCGAGACGATCAGGATGACCTTGGGGTCTTGAGCCAACAGCGGGCCGAACAAGCTATAAAAACGGGACGCTTCAAAGATGAGATCATTCCAGTGACCGTTCCGCAGCGCAAGGGTGATCCTAAAATTGTGGACACAGATGAACACCCAAGAATGGGAACCACCAAGGAAGTACTGTCGAAGTTGCGGCCAGCATTCAAAAAGGACGGCACAGTGACGGCTGGAAACGCATCTGGTATAAATGACGGAGCTGCGGCGACGCTAGTAATGTCTCTGCAAAAGGCTAAGGAATTGAACTTAAAGCCCATGGCCAAAGTGGTATCGTACGCTTCTGCTGGGGTGGACCCAAAATTTATGGGATTAGGCCCCATTCCCGCGACACGCAAGGCTTTGGAAAAGGCGAATCTGACAATTCAGGATATAGACCTTATAGAGGCGAACGAGGCCTTTGCTGCTCAGACAATCCAAGTAGCTCGTGAGCTAGGCTTAGATATGTCAAAGGTCAATCTGAACGGAGGCGCTATAGCTTTAGGCCATCCCATTGGGGCTTCCGGTGCCCGTATCCTAACCACATTGCTCTATGAAATGAAAAAAAGGGACGATGTGAAACTTGGTTTGGCCACGCTCTGCGTTGGAGGAGGCATGGGCGCCGCCCTTATAGTGGAGAAACTATAATATCAAAGCGAGTGCGCTCCCTGTCTAGGTCTTTCTGATAGACAATTCTAATTGGCAAATTGCGTTCAGGACTCTCCATATTCGGAGTCAAGACCTATAGCTAATCTCTAGCGCACGGTCATACTGATGATGGTTTCATGGAGTTGTCTTTAGCAACTGAGATTGCTTCGTCTGCTTGGGCCCATTGCATTTGCAATAAAACTTTAGTGACAATGTCGCTAGGAAGCCGAAGCAATCTCTTGACGAATTTTGGAACGGATATGATGAAGCTCGTTGGCGGATGCCCTTATGACGTATAACGATGAATAGGTTGACATGCTTTTCCTGAGCGCGACTAGGCACAGATTCACCTTCCTATTGGCGTAACCACGGTAAGGCACGTCACGCGGCTCGAACAATAAATTTAGGTAATCAAAGAGTAGTTTCTCATTATGGCTTTGATGTAGAACGCTTTAATCAAGCTGCGTTGCAAGTTTATTTCGTCTTTCATGGGCGATGGCCATTCCACTCCACTACGCAATTAGAAATCTTAGGAACCGCAGGATTACATCGCTGATGACCGCGGGAGGGATGGCATTGGTAAGTTTCGTGTTTGCGGCTGTACTAATGCTCGCTGAAGGATTAGAGAAAACTCTTTTAGAGACGGGCTGCCCGGACAATGTGATCGTATTGAGGGGCTCTGCAGAGACTGAGGTCACTAGCGTTATAGATAGGGATGCGGCAGGAATTATAGAAAGCCAGCCCGAAACGGCTCTAGATCAGGCTGGTGAGTCAGTGGCAGCCAAAGAAGTCGTTGTACTTGTCACTCTGCCAAAAAAAAGCACGGACAGACTAACTAATGTATCGGTGCGCGGGGTTGGCAAGCACTCGCTAAGTTTGAGACCGCAGGTGAAGCTGGTTGAAGGGCGTTATCCGAGGCCAGGCAAATACGAGGTAATCGTCGGCACTAGTATCTCTCGTAGCCTAAGTAACAGCGATCTGGGAAGCACATTACGATTTGCACTAGTGGATTGGCAGGTTGTAGGCATATTCGATGCCGGAGAAACTGCATTCGGTTCCGAAATCTGGGCGGATTGCGACCAGCTCATGTCGGCCTTCCGTCGTAATGCATATACGTCAGTAGTGATGAGACTTATCGAACGGGATTCATTCAACTCATTAAAAGCGCGGCTAGAAGGTGACCCTCGGCTTTCAGTGCAAGTAAAAAGAGAAACAGACTTTTATAGCGCCCAGTCTGAAGTCATGGCAAAGTTTATTCGAGTTCTGGGCCTAGCTACCACTGTATTCTTCAGTATGGGAGCCATTCTAGGGGCGATGGTCACCATGTTCGCTGCAGTTGCTAATCGCACTAGGGAAATAGGGACCTTGCGTGCCCTTGGATTTAATCGTTTCCATGTTCTAACAGCATTTCTAACAGAATCATTATTATTAGGGATTTGTGGCGGCCTCGTCGGAGTCGCAGCGAGTTCTTTGCTGCAGTTCATAACGATATCAACATTGAACTGGGAAACTTTTTCGGAGCTTGCCTTTAGCTTTAGGCTCACGCCGGCCATCGTCTGCGCCACAGTCGGATTTTCTTTACTTATGGGCTTTTGTGGAGGGATGCTACCCGCCTGGCGAGGCGCTAGTCTGAACATCGTAGATGCCTTACGCACTTGAGCTGCCTGTCAGGATACCGAAACCTATTCGATGACTACCTGGTTTATTGCCGAGGTCGTGAGCCCTCATTCATCTAGCTTGTCCAGAGATTATACGGTTCCAGAAAACAAACGCTAAATGCGCGTATGCTCTGACCTCTGCTCTCAGGACAAGGGGGCATCCATTAGTTTGAATCAGCCATGGAGTCCGACTGAAATTTAGACAACCTACATAATAGACTCTGCTGCTCAGCATGGGGGAACATTGAAATTCATTAGCAAACGTGACCCCAACTAGAGACCAAAAAGGGCAGGCAATATTCTCGATACGACATGCAAGAAGACCACGGCATATAATGAGGCTACAAGATCGTCAATCAGTATGCCCCAACCTGCTGGTAGAATCTCCAGAGACGAAGCAGGCGGAGGTTTGATAACGTCAAATGCTCTTGTGGCGAAAAAGCTCCAAAAAAGAGTCAGCCAAACACTTGGTACTCGGAAAAACAGGACGGTTAGAAAAAAGCCGGCCACTTCATCAAGCACAAAGTGCCTCGGGTCCTTGACACCCCAATGCTTTTCAGCCCATCCGCCGAGATACACGCACAGGGCACACGCAACGATTAGTAGTAGCGCTATGACATACGTCTGCCAGCCTTCCGGCGTCAAAAATGCGTTCGCAAGAAACAACGCCATCGCCGGGATTGTACCGACAGTCCCTGGCACTATGGGTGATTTGCCAAACCATAAAGCTGTTGAAAGCATGACTTTGAGTCTGTCGGTGCGATGATTGAATGCTGAATTATTAATCACAGAACTCTTCATAGGTCCCTTTCAAAAAAAATCATCTATTCATCCGCGATAACCAAGGTAAGGGCCAGCTCCATTCGTCGTCACCATTACGTTCGCGATCATTCATGACCACTCCAGTCACGGGCTGTCCAAATGTGTGCATGTGTTTCTCATCATACGGTGCACCGTGAAGGGGCAACTTCAGATACAAAACAGCTTGTGCATTCTGTAGATTTGTACCCGGATCGTCATATTGGTAGCGAGGATAAGCACTACCCAGGCTTCGTACCAGGATTCTTTTGGGCCAGACTTTGTAGGCGTCTATCAATGCTTTCTTGACCGTGTAGGCTCTTTTTAGAGCTAATTCTCGGCCGATTTCCCGCTCTAAGCTGGGGATGCTATACCCATCAATAACAAGATTGTACTGGGGTATCATGTGGAGGAAGGTTGCCACATTTTCCAACTTTCCGGCCTCTGATGGGAGCAAATCAGCACTCTTTGGTCGAAAAAATATTTCTACGTAATGAAATGAGATTTCTTGGACAAGAACGTCCTGAACAAAGTCTGCCATTGCTTTCTTGTCCATGAGTTCTCTCCAGGACCGAGCATAACCGCCCGTTTCTTTACAGAGTTTACATAGGTTTCGCCATCCGTTTTCGGAGTCTCCTGCGAAGACACCGAATACGGTAAACACATCACCGAAGCGGTGTTTCAAGGACTGGGCAGTCATTTGGGCAACTTGTCCGCTGGTCTCGCCATCCGTAAAAAGAATTATGGCAGTCTTACCAAAGGATTCTGCCCCCAAACCCGTGCAGAATTCTAGAGCATCTCCTATGGAAGCGGCACGAGGATGAAACGGCCTTTTAGCTAGAAGTAAGCCGTAGTATGGCTCGAGGAGCCATGGAGTCACCGTCTGCAGGGGCACTAACACGAAGGGCCCCCCTGGATCCCCTGCCGTCACGAGGGATGCCTGGAACATATACTGCCACAAAGGGGGTGTTGGCATTACATTATAAAATTGCCTCAAGCTATTAACTGCAACATAGAGTTTAGATAGAGAGTTGTACCCACAGCCCTGGTTCATCGTAGCCGATAGGTCAACCACCAGAAACAACTTTTGATGGCGTGGCAGATAGTCGTGTTTTTTCTTGAGGTAGGCATAGGTAGGTACATGGAATACTGTAACGAGAATCAGTGTGGTAATAAAGATCGAGCTGTGTAAGCTGGAGCGCACGTTATTTTTTTTTCTTCTACAATTGGCAATCAGATAGTGCTTTTTTTATAATACATGACTCGCGAATATAATGCAATTATTAATTTATTTAGCTTAAGACCGATTGATTGCAATATATTTCAGTCATAAGGTGAGTGTGGGATAGAGGGCATGCTACCATGGAGCACCTGCACCTTCACAGAGCTGCCTGCCCTAAATGGATATTTATCAGGCGGCAATATCATCAATCCGTCAGCCAGTATCATAGACCTTAGAGCGCCAGAGCTTTGCGTACCTGTGGGCTTGGCAAGTATGGTGCCTTGTTTTTCTCGGAGTTTGCATCGTACAAAATGTAAGCGATCAGAAAAGATATCAACATCTTCCTCCAGAACCGCGTCTATGAGGGGTCTCCAGAGGTTTTTGTGTCCCATCATTTTAAGGAGTGCGGGTCTGACGAATTGCTCAAAAGAAATCATGGCTGAGGTTGGGTTTCCTGGTAAACCGAATACTGGTTTGTTCGAAATACTTCCAAATACCAGGGGCTTTCCTGGTTTCATATTAACCTTCCAGAATTTAAGCTTCATCCCGAGTTGAGCTAGGGTATCTTTGACCATGTCATAATTTCCTACGGACACGCCTCCCGAAGTAACTAGCACGTCAGCCCTCAGGCCATCTGAGAGGCGGCGCCTTTGACTACCGTGGTCATCGTTGGCTATGCCTAAGGATAGGGGAATGGCACCGCATTCTGTCACTTGGGCTGCGAGGCTATAAGAGTTCGAACACACGACTTTGCCAGGCATGAAGGGTTCGTCGAGATCCACGAGTTCGTCACCCGTGGAAAGAATGGCAACGATGGGTCTTTGATACACGTGAACATAGGCGTGTCCGAGGGTGGCGAGCATTCCTACCTCCGGAGCCCTGATAATGTCTCCCGTGGCTAAGACCGTTTCACCGGTCAGTACATCTTCACCTCGTCTTCTTATGTGGGCCTCCTCCCCCGGATCTTTTAAACATACCACGTAATCCCCGTCCAGCTCTGTATGCTCCACCATGATCACGGTATCAGCTCCCGACGGTATGAGCCCGCCAGTCATGACACGCACTGCCTGCCCTAGGCCGACTTCGCCCTGAAAAGGCCTCCCTGCTGGAGACTCACCAATTATCTTCAGGCGAACGGGATTATCTGGGGAAGCGCCTTTAATGTCCTTCGCTTTGCAACAGTAGCCATCCATGGCTGAATTATCCGCCAACGGCACGTCTCTGATGGCTTTAATATCTTCAGCGAGAACTCTTCCTAAGGCTTCAAGGATGTGTACCCTCTCGTTCCCCAGGATGGGAATATCTTCAAGTATCTTATGTTGGGCTTCACCGATTTCCAACATGAATGCCTCTCCTCGTTGTTTAATCTTTGCGTGGAGTTGCTTGCTGACCTTGTAGCAGTTTTGTGTTAAATAATTTGTATGTCAACGCGCAGACAGGTACTCTAATGCGACCCGAAACAGCCATGGGTCTCGCACGTTGTCGCCTATGAGATAGTCTGTTTGGCAGAATTTACCACTTTACAATTGCTGGAGGCAAGTTGCTATGAAATGGTCGTTCAAGATCGGATCAATATTCGGAATCCCAGTAAAGGTTCATATTACCTTTATATTGCTGCTCATACTCGTATATTTTGCGGGCCTTTCCATAGTAGGAACGGGGGGACTTGCTGGCGTCATATTCATTATTCTAGTTTTTGCATCGGTGGTGTTTCATGAGCTGAGTCATTCGCTGGTAGCGCGGTACTATGGAATAAACGTAATTGACATAACCCTTCTTCCCATCGGTGGGGTGGCTCGCATGGCTAATCCAGCGCGGCGTCCAATTGAGGAGATTATGATCGCTGCCGCTGGTCCAGCGGCTAGCTTTTTTCTCGCGTTTTGCCTATGGTTCGTTGCTGACCTCCTCGATATAACAGTCAGCGTAACTGATCTCTCTGTGCGGAGTAGCATTTTTGCCCAACTTATAGCGGTTAATGTTGTGCTGGCATTGTTCAATCTCATTCCTGCATTTCCTATGGACGGGGGAAGGGTGCTGCGAGGCATTCTTGGTTTATACCTGTCTCCTTACAGTGCAACACGGATCGCAGTTGGAGTGGGCCAGGTATTTTCCATAGCCCTATTCTTCCTAGGTTTGTTGTCGATGAACTTCTTTATGATCCTTATTGCACTATTTGTATATCTTGGGGCAGAATCTGAGGAGAGGCAGATGGGCATCATGATGTCTTTGGGGGGCGCTACTGCACGCACAGCTATGATTACCAATCTCGATACTCTCAGACCTGATCAGACGATTGCAGAGGCCGCGGAACGTTTCTGTCGGGGCTTTCAAGGGGACTTTCCAGTTTTGGATGGCAATCGGCTTGTAGGCATACTCACTAGAGAAATGCTTACCGAAGCCCTCCACAGACAGGGCCCCAACACACGAGTCTCGGATGTAATGACGAAAGATTTCCCGACTGCGCTAGAAGACACGCCGCTGATAGACGTGCTTCAAAAGATTCAGGACAGTGGGAATAAGGCTATACCGGTGATGGTTTCGGGACAATTACGTGGTTTGATAACCTTGGAGCAGATTGGCCGCTATAACATGCTATGCTCCGGTTACTCCTGCGATTTCCTTCGAGCTGACCAAAAAAGTTAAACTTAATTAGGGACAGTCCCCTCTTTAACGGGGGGCTGCATATTTTCGTTTGCGATTGCGATATGTGCGAAGTCTTCTCTCATAAGTAGGCCACAATAGTCTGTAAGCACCAGGGATAGAGCCTCTCTGCTGAAATTCGTTCATTATTTTGCAAGAACGTTCAGCGGCCTGTTCAGAGTCTATGCCGTTTCTTGTCTGCACGTACTTTCGAATTTCCGGAAACATAACCATGGGAATGCAGCCCGTCACCGGCTTCGGGAAGGCACTGCATATCCTTTCATAGACAGTGTGGAAGTTTTCTTGCGTAATGTTTCCGAATGATATTTCACTAGCCTCACAAGGCTGGACGTCACCTCGAGAAGTGATAAAGAGGTATTCAAAACGACATTGACAGCCTAAAGCCTCGTCTTTTTCAAGCCAAGTTGATAGACCGCTTATTGGAGGATGGTTCTTGTACGCAGAATCATGAAAAAGATCCTTTTGGAGCTTCTCGAGAGTCTTGCTGTGAGGAACTACTCCAGATTCGCTTTCTCTACCGCATGGCTTACGCTCTAAAATACGGATTTCAGCTACTCCGAGTTCTTTAGCAAAATCGTAATACCTCATGAATTGCTGCGGATTTAAGAGATCATCTGGAGGAACGAGGGATAAGCACGTATATATACCTGCTTTTTTAAAGTGATCAATAGCCTTACATGCGTTGTCAAATGCCTTTGGGTGTCCCCGAAGTCTATTATGTATGTCAGGGTCAAAATGATCGAGACTTATCCATGCTCCAAAAAGACCATTTTCACGCAGCTCATTTGCCCGATCTATTGATGACCCATACCCTGTGGTAAACATCCATAGACAAGTGTCTTCGTGTACATGTCTAACCAGCCTCAAAAACCGGTCATAGCGGAAAAGTGGCTCTCCTCCATGAAGTATAATGGTTGGAACTCCCAGGGACTCAACCTGTTTTATGGTCAATTTCAGTATATTTTCGTCCAGGTCTAGTTCCGGTTTGCGATGAGCAGATGTAGAACAAAAAGAGCACGAATAAGGGCAGCAATTGGTTGTGGAAATGGAAACTATTCCGGACGGTATCTCCTGCATGTCTAAATGGTTAAGGTAGTTGGAAATCCTCTTGTCGAAAGCCTTTGAAGGAAATGGAGGGAATGTACTGTCCAGGATGACCATATTGTTGAACCGCACCATGTAACGGTATTTCAGTATGGTGTTGTGAAGAAAGCCAAGCTTTATAAGATTGAACAAAGAGTCTCCAGGACTCAGGAGGTTTTGTCTTCTTTTCTCTCGGTTCTCAGGAGCCAGCAGCAACTGTACAGCTCTTTTTAGCAGTAGTGCGTAAACCTTCCCTATTTCAAGTCCCGTTATATTTTGGGTAACAGGTGGAGTGTCGCTCAAGGATTTACCTTCCCGTGAATGCTGATGTCAGCCGATTTGAAAATTGGAATTCCCTCGTCAGGTCTAATCGCTCGCAGTCGAACATTCAATAATCTCATAATGGTGTTATGAGTCAGGAGATCACGTACGCGATTTGTATGATTTTTATCGTACCATAGAGCAGGCCCTTATGTCAAAAAGCGGCACAAGACACTCAGCGCATTTAACATTATTGCAACCATTGAAATATTTTCGCTAAATTCCTCACCTGATGCAAAGCTCAATGATCAGGCCCCGTTACGATACAGGCTGTCCATAAGGTCAAAACTGAAATTGGGAAGTCGCTGTAGGCCCTCTCAACGACAAATGGGCTTATCGTCATTTCGAGCAAAGCTCAGCGTCCCATGGTCTGACCTTCGTAGCCAGCGTCAGACTTTATGGCAGCTATATAGATGGGGCACCCCTTCTGTGTAATCTGCGACCCCTAGGCAATGGATGGTTCTGGGTTACTGTTCTAGAGAGGATGATAAAGGAAAGCATTCATGAGACTCGAGTTTGATTTCCAGCGCTGCATTAATGGACAGCGCAAGAGGCTGATCGCGGGACAGCGTGGAAACACGGTTGTTCAGCGATTGACTTGGGGCATTGCTTGAACTATACCGGTATCAGGTCGCAATTTTAGTTGGAGGCGCGTATGGCTCCCATACAAGGCTCAGTCTTATCTCTTATCTTTCCTGGCCTGGGACAGATCGTAAGAGGCCGAATCATAACAGGATTTTTGTTTATGAGTAATGTGGCGCTGTATTTTATACCGCTTTTTATAAGCCATAATGCGGAGTATGACATACAGACACCATCTCTGCTTGTCGCGGTTGGGGTTTGGGTATGTTCGGCCTTTGACGCATTTCTTTACAAGAGTTCTTTTTTGGTACTGGCCTTACTTGTGTCTCTTTTCTGTTTTGGAAGCGGTTTTTTTGGTGCGTACTTCCTCCTCCCACACCTGGATATATAATCCGACTAGCATACTCCTACGTCAAGCTCTGAAGAAAGGCATTTTAAGTAACATTTTTTAACATGGGACATCATCTCTTAAGAATAAGTGACCTGAAAACCATATTTGTATCGGATGAAGGGGTTGCCGAAGCTGTTTCGGACGTGGATTTGCACGTGGAGGCAGGAGAGACCCTTGGGCTCGTGGGTGAGTCAGGATGCGGGAAGAGTGTGACTGCTTTATCGATCCTGAGACTAGTGCCATCGCCACCGGGTAAGATAGTACAAGGGGTGATTTCGTTTCTCGGTCGAGACCTTCTGACGCTATCAGAACCGGAGATGAGGAGAATTAGAGGCAACGATATCTCTATGATATTTCAGGAGCCAATGACTTCATTAAATCCGGTGCTCAGAGTAGAAGAGCAGATATCGGAAGTATTTCGTCTGCACCGAGGGTTGAGTAAAAAAGATGCTCGAATCGCGTCTGTCGAAATGCTTAGGAAGGTAGGGATACCTTCTCCGGAGCATCGATCACGCGACTACCCGCACCAAATGAGCGGAGGGATGCGGCAGCGTGTCATGATAGCTATTGCCTTGGCTTGTGACCCGAGTCTGATGTTGGCTGATGAGCCTACTACGGCTCTGGATGTTACTATACAGGCCCAAATCTTGGATTTGATGAACAAGATCAAGGAGGACAGAGGAACTGGCATCATCCTTATCACACATGATCTGGGCATAGTGGCTGAGATGGCAGATCGTGTGGCAGTCATGTACGCGGGTAAAATAGTAGAAGAAGCGAGTGTTAAGGACTTGTATTTTACGCCCCAGCATCCTTATACTATAGGATTGCTTAAATCCATCCCCCGGCTGCGCAAAGGAAAAGGCTTGCGGGTCAAACGCCTACCCGTGATCCCTGGTATGGTGCCTGATCTAAGAAGGCTACCTGTGGGCTGCGCTTTTAGAGAGCGTTGCGAAGAGGCACGGTCAATGTGCTACGAGCCTCCGGAGCTTGAAGAAAAAAGATCAGGCCACTGGGTGCGATGTTGGCTGCGGTGAAAGATATTTTTTAAGGGTAGCATGATTGTAAGCGGGCATCATTAACAGGGTATAGACTGCGCCTGGTCCTTATAATGGACATCGCCATAGGAAGTCACACCAATCAAGGTTTTTTGTGGGAGTATTAGAGGATTTCCCTGGATCGGATACTGGGCTCCCTTTATCCGAAGGATAGTTGCCGCCGAGATTGATACCAAAATCACTCAGCGTGGGCACCAATGGTAAGAAAAGATACTTCGTTATTATCTAGAAGAGGTGAACAGTATGACAGAAAACAGCGAATCAACTGGTGAGGTTATCCTTGGCTCTAAGTACTATGTCAAGATACTCTACAGAGTAAAAATTGCTGGAGGGCCCGTGTTAAAGGGTGGTGAAGCCCTCGAGACAATGGACTTCGTCACCGGGTACGGCCACGTGATACCTGGGCTTGAGAAGCGCTTGGTCGGCCACAAAAGCGGAGATAAGCTGTCTTTCGTCGTACCTCCCAGCGAAGGATTTGGGGAACGACACCAAGAACTGATTTTTGAGAAGAGCAAAGAAGATTTTCGGTTTCCTGCGGGTTTCGAGCCTTATGTAGGTATGCAACTTCCTCTGGTATGCAACGATCCTGCAGCGCCTGATACCGTCATGATAAAAGAGGTTAAAGAGTCGTCCATCGTCATAGACTGCAATCACCCTTTAGCTGGGCTTCCTTTGGAATACGACCTAGAAATCATTGAGGCAAGACCTGCTCGAGCCACGGATATTTGTTCTGAATGGGACGAAAAGGAGTACGATCCGCAAAGCGAATGTTCATCTTGCAGTCCTTATGAGATACTCTTGCATGGCGAAGAAAGGTAGAATATCTACTCGACCTCCTTTGGTGACGTAATAGCTGGAGTTACTGTTGTTTCTAAAACAAGAGCTATATCCGAGCCAACTCATGGTGTATTGTAATGGCGCATCAGGCCCGGCTTTTGGCTTCAGGCTCATGAAGCCAAGAGGGGGGATATGTTGAAATAAACCGGCTAGATTCATGGGACTATTGCAACAGTTGAGTCCGCATAGCTGTGTGTAGGCAGGGATGAGACTATTTCGGCTGATTCCGTAACCGGGGCGCCCGAAGGGCACCCGTTTTTTATCTGTATTTGATTACAAGGTTATTTGGTTACGAATTGTACGGAAATGTACCTGGTTAAAATCGATGAGGCATTGCTAAATATGGCCATGGCTAGATGGACATATTTAGATCTCTGTTATCAGGCGACTAGGAGGCGGCTATACCGGAACATAAAAATGACGTTCCTTGGCACAAATAGGCATTCATGACTCAAGTAACTCACGATAAAGAAACACCATCAGAAAAGGGCATAAGAAAGAGGTTCATGTCCCTCTTATCAGCCCAGGGCGTTGACGGCGTCTTTAGCACTATTTTTTTTCTGTATCTAGCATGGTTGGATTCTACTATTTATGGGGCTATTATGTACAGCCTTGCGGCTGGCATTGTGGTCATGAAAGTCGTACAGTTCGGCCTATATTACCCCCTAGTGTCTGATTTGAGTAATTCTAGCCAGGATGAAGCCCCTAAGATACTAAACCGCGTGAACGTCATCAAGATTGGGCTTTGCGTACCGTGCATGGTTGCCGTTGTTGCCACTGGGGTCTATCGCGGCTTCTCACACAGCACGACCATTTCTCTCGTTATAATATCAATAGGTTTCTCTCTAGAAGCTCTTGCAGAGACTTTTTTTGCTGATTTTCGCGTGAAAGGTCGCCAAGTAGCAGAGGCTCGGATAAAGATAGCTAGTGCCGTCGTCTCTTACTTGTATGGTTTTGCAGTAGCTGCTCTTGGCTGGGGTTTGGTGATAATAAGTCTTTTCAAAATCATTTCGGGAGTCGTGAGGATTGTGTACGGTCTTTCGGCTCACATAAGAGAGTACCCTGCCAAATGGTTATCGGCTCCGGAATGGACGTCAGTATGGCATGTATTCAAGGCTTCCAGCGCTTTTGCATCGATAGAGATATTAGGAATAATATACAACAAGACTAACGTATTTTTTATCGAAAGTTATACTGGGGTGAATGGTGTAGCCTATTACAGCGCTACATTCAACATAATCGACGAGATTTCTGTGCTCGCATCTGAGCAATTCTTGGGCTGGGTCATCTTCCCTTTGTTGGCCGCCTTTTGGACTAGAGATAGAGACAGGTCAGGACGGCTCGTTAAGGCTACGGGTCTTTGGTTGTTTGCCTTTGGATTGCCAATAATGTTCTTTATGTATGCGGAGAGTGCGTTTATCATTGGTCTTGTGTACCCCAGCGAATACAAAGATGCCATTTGGATGCAGCAGTACCTCGTGTGGACAATTGTCCTATCATTTGAGAACAACCTTTTTGCCTATCTCATGATGGTGGCGGGCAGGGTCAATATGCTACTAGTCTTTTCTGTTATAACTACCTTGGCCAATTTTGCCCTTAACATCATACTTGTCCCATCAACAGGACTTTTAGGCGGATGTCTCGTGATCATTTTGACCAAGCTGCTGATGACAATCCTGACCTTTTATTACTGCCGGGTAAATTTCAATTTCGTGACTGAGAAAGAATTTTTATTCCCTCTAGTCCTAGGAATGGCTTGTTTTGCTTTATATTATCTTATGGAGCCGATTATCTCCGTTCATCCGGCAGTTCTCGTGACAATAGCGTTGTATCTTGGAGTGCTGCGCTTGTTTGGGAGACGTTTTCTCGGTCCCTTGCCACGACACGTGGGACCGTCAAGCTAATGCCCTATATCTCTTGGGGATTAAAGTGTATTTGGTGACAAGGTGATGAGGATTATACGACAGCTTAGCTCGTCGCAAGCCCTCAAGACCTAGGTCCTGCTCACGATTGATATAGGTTACGTTAGACCAGGCATTCTCACAAAAGAGCTTGTTCATGGCCACGTAAACGCCTGTGAATGATGAGTCACCTTTTTCGATGTGAATCACCGCGGTGTCTTTATTTAGCATCTCCCCAAAAGAAAACGCGGCTACCCGTCCTTCAATCATTAGTGCAGCGCCACGAAATTTCAATGTCTCCATGAACTTCAGCGCCTGATAAATAGCATGATCTTCGTCTAACAAACTTTGATCGTCTGAACATTTCTTCAGCTCGCACCAGCTTTCTTGGAGATCCAAAAGCTGAGGGATTAAGTTGGCGTCGAATTCCTTGTACTCGAAATCATATTTTTTGATAAACTGGTTGTATAAGTTCTTCTTTTTGTGAAACTTATTGCCTGGCAAATTTATAAGTTCCTGAGTTAGATAGACGTAGTCGCTGTTGTTCCTATCCTCCTCAATTTGGTAATCAGGGGAGGCGTATTGTTCAGCGAATGAAGGTCCTACGCGGGAAATAGCGGCCTTACCGTAATGGGTATGAAGGTATTCGGTGACTAAATGAAGGGCTCTTTCGACGTCACCGCGGCCTAGTGGTTGAAAGGCGCTCCAAGTGTCATTGGCGTCAAGAAATAGAGTAAGAAGGCAATTGGCATAGATAGTCCACTTGGGCTTGTATCTGTGTCGCCACATAAATAGATTTGTAAAGGTTAACTCAGATGTTTCCGGTGGCGTCTGAGTCGTATAATCGTCAAATACGGGCTTGTCCTCAAGACCAAGGTCTTTAAAATCCATTTCAATGGCCAAAAGATCGCTCCTGACTAATGTCTCTTCTCTTGATTAATCTAGTGTAAGCAACGTATTGTATGAGGTCAAGGCTGCTTTTCAGAACAGGATGATTTACCATAGATTTTCGAAAAAAAAAGGAGGTAAAGCAGATGGGAGAAAAGGAATTGAGACAACTTATTGATGAGAAACAAAAAGACCAAAGAATTGCGTGCAAGACGGCTCTTCTCATAGCCGAAAAGGTCGGGGTCTCGCCTCGTGAGGTAGGGGAGCTCTTGAATGAAATGAAGATTAAGATACATTCATGCCAGTTGGGTTGCTTCAAATAAGGAGTTGCCCAACTATTTATGATAAGGGCGCTGACGCTAGTCTTGAGTGAGCGCCCGATAAATAAGTATCAGGGTAGAATGTGCGGGGTGCTTTAGGAGATCAACGCCCCCTGGCCTCCCTGCCTTCTAATTTTAGCCAGTCCACTCTTTTAGTTTTATGGATGTATATGATTACCCCGTCCGCAGTGACTTGGGTTACCGTGGCGCCTCGAATCTGAACGCCTGGGGTTATGAAAAAGCCTCTGCCATCTGGATCTTCGACCATACCCTTGTATTGACCATCTGCTAGTCGAATGAGGCCTCTCAGCTTGAGTTGTGTATAATCGTAGCGGCATAGGGGCATTGAAGGGAGACATTCCTCAGGAGGTATGACTTCTGAGGGTGGCATAAAAGGATCCCTCGGAAAGGTAAAATCGAAGTTTATTGCGGCCAGAGGGTTGTTTTTAGTTTGTGGTTTTGCAGGTATGGAGGAGCCTTGCAAGTTGGAATCCACTTCAGGCAGAGCGTCAGACTTAACTATTATAATGTCGTCCTGAAGCATAAGGTTTGAATGATTTCGCAGTGATCGCGGTTGATTGCGAATGTTACTAGCGTTAATTCGGACACTGGAGTTTTGGCTTGTTTGGCTCAGAGTGGATCCAAAAAATCTTTCTGCCAGACCGCCCTTGTTTGAGAATGATTCCGCTAAGGATTTTTTGCCCACCATAAAGTCAATGGCGTAGTCAGCCTCATGACATCCTGAGATCATAAATGGGACCATGGTTATTAGCATAAGGATCGGAAAAGAGATTTTACGAGAGAGTGTGGGCATAGATCAAATGCTTCTCTAGTAAGAGTCGTCACTTTTTCGCGGGGCTTGTCGGTGCGCCTTGCTGAGACATCGCTTGGAGCTCCTCCTCTGACATGCGACGAAATGTTGCTAAGACTACGTTGGCGTCCAGCGGCATTACCTTAAGCCTCTTTGTTGCTTTACCTTGCCTCGGCTGAAGGGTCATACTCTCGACATGCATGAGCCTAGGCATAAGATCCAATTTGTGAAAGAATAAACCCAGTTTTTTGTATTCCCCAAAAAGTGTTAAGTTAAACGGGATTTTCGCGACCGAATACTCCTTGCTTTGCTCTTCTTTAGCCGGAGAGAATTTTATTATCTTTACGCCTACCTCGTTGGCGATTCTGTCTATATGTTTTGATGTAGCATCGAAATCCTCTTTTGTCGGAAGGGATTCGATTAGCTCTTTGTTTTGATTCTTTTGTAACTCAATAGATGATTTTATTTCTTCAACTTTTTTGACCTTTTCCTGCTCTATATTCATGTCTTTGCGTATGTTTTGTATGTCCCGCTCCACCGTATCAAACGGGAACGAGGAAAGAATGAAAATATAGTACAGTATAAACACTATGGCGTAGCAGCCAACGATTAAAAAGATTTTGTGTATCCTGCTTAAACGGTAGAAGAGATCGAGAAGCTCCATATGACCTCCCTACCTTATGGTACCCTCTATCGAAAAGTTTACCTCTGGCTCAGCAGATTCACTTGCTACTTGAGATGCTTCAAGCTTCACTAGTTTGGCCTTTTCAAGGAACGCTTCTTGTTCTGGCCTCTCCTTGTCAAGAAAAGGCTGTTTTTCTGTAAAATCAGCCCTTATATTTTGCAGTTGCTCCACGAACGTTAATACTGGCTTGTTATCCTTGCTCTTGCCATCAAGACGAAAGTTTCTGTTGGGCAGCTTTTCTAACTTTTCCAGCCATACTTCATCAGGTATTGCCAGCGAAACCGCTTCTAAAAAGAGAGCTATGGATTCCTTTTTTTCAACAAGTTTACGGTTTTGCTCAACCTGGGTTTTTAGCCTCTTTTCTTCCTGTATCAAGCTAAAAAGTTGTTTGGTCTGTTCCGAAAGTTCGTCTCGTTCTTTTTTCAAACTGGATAGCTTGCGTTGCATGAGCGACAATTCATGATCGTAGTACCAGTAGGCTCCTATCATGAGTGCAACTGTGACAGCAGCCCCTAGGATGGCCTGGACGATAAAAAGTTTTAGCTCTCGTTTTCTTAGATTCTCGCGTACGGGAAGCAGATTTACCCTGATCATTTATTCAAGCTTGTCCCTTTCATGCCGCATAGACAGACCAAAAGCTATCGCCATGGACGGCCCCACAATGGTGAGGTAGTCACTGTCAAATTGCTTTGTATCAGCTGATACTAGCCTAAATGGATCCACCATGAACACGGGTAAACCGGTCTCGGTTTCAAGTGTGTTGGACAATCCGTATAACGAGGCCCCGCCTCCGCTCAAGAATATGGATTGTGGACTTTTCCTTGCGATATTTATGCTGAAGAATTCCAGTGTCTTCTTGAGCTCTGCGACCAACATTTCTACGTTTCGGTCTATGAGCGACTTGAGATTGGTAGGACTTATATTTCCTAACCTGGCACCACGCTTGATGTTTTCGGCCTGAATGAAATCAACATTAAAAAACCGCATGATATCACGGGTGACAAGATCACCGCCTAGAGGCAAGTCTCGGACAAAGTGGGATTTTCCAGCTGTGAGAATGTTGATGTTGGTTAGAGATGCTCCCACATTGATAAGTGCTACTGTTTCGTCTTCTATATCTGGATAACAGTATTCAAACATCACTTCCAAGGCGTAACAATCCACATCGACTACAACAGGCGTTAGATTGAGGGAAGTCACAAGATCAACGTATTGACTTAGGAAATCCTTTTTTGCTGCCACTAACAGAACTTCCATGAATCCAGGTCTATCGGGACTATCTCCGAGGATCACAAAATCTAGATTTACATCTTCCATAGGAAAAGGGATATATGGTTCGGCTTCTATGGCTATCAATTTCTCGAGTTCTTGGTCGGACATTGAATTCAGGCTGATCTGTTTTGTTATTATTGATTTGCCTGCCACTGATAAACAAACATTAGTTGTTTTGCTCTTTGAGTTTCTGTAAAGGCTCATGACAGCGTTGGCTAATTCCTCAGGTTGCTGTATCTCCTTTTCCACTATGACGCCATAAGGCAAAGGGCAACAACCCACATAGCTTAGCTGGAGTTGTTTGCGGGATCGATGAACTTCGACCAGCTTGACCACGCGAGTACCAATATCGAGGCCGATTACCCTAGGATATGACATTGTTAGTAATCTTTCTTCATTCTTGTCACAGGTAAAGGCTCTTGCCAGCTGCGCCACAAAATTTAAGGAGCCTTCATATTTACATGGTGGTTTCTTCGTTTTGGCCTTCGAATGTCATTACCAGACCAATTGGATTCAAAAATGTAAACCGTGTCACCTGGTCTGGCCATTCCCAGCTTACTCACCGCAGCCCTCTCGACCGCACGTGGGTTCTCTCTCAATGCCCTGAGCTCCCGCTCTAATGTCTTGATTTCTTGTCTAACTCTTTCGTTTTCCCGCTCGAGACCATACTTTTTTTCCTCAAGCAGCTGCTTTTGACTCAGTGCCCCTGCTGCGGCAATCATTCCTATAGCCGCAATCCCTATGGCTGCTAGGATTACTTTAATGAACTCCCAACACCTCGACAGAAAGGGGGACTTGGGGGGATTTTCCTGTTTATCGGGCTCCAAGACGGGCTCCAAGAGACAATAATATGACTTACATCAATATATATACAGCATAACTCGATTAAGCTCAACTTTTTTATATATTTATCCATTAACACTGCAATAATTTAAATATTAATGAGCGACAATTTAATAGAGGCTGATTATTGAGAACTTCGTGAATACCGAGATCATAAAGCTCTCGCATGAGGCCTAGTAATCCTGTGCTCGGAGCAAACCACCTTTGCCCCCCAGGGTTAGTAATGAATTCTAGGGGGCTCCCTTGAAAAATGACTTTTCCACATTCTAGAAAGACTATCATATCTGCATCAAGACTATCTGCAAGAATGCTGGTCGTTTCGATAATGATCGTACCCAGCTGTTGATGGAGTGATCGCAGACAATTTTTGACCATGATTCTAGCCTCGGGATCCAGCATTGTTGTGGCTTCGTCACATATTACTAACTTGGCTCCCATGGCCATCACGGACGCCACAGCTAGTTTCTGCCTCTCTCCGCCCGACAAAGAATGGACAATTCTTTTCTCCATACCCGTGAGGCCGGTCCATTGGATGGCTAAATCCAATCGCTGACGTATTTCACGCTCGGACAAACCAAGATTCTCTAGCCCAAAAACAATGTCATCCTCAACTGTTATCCCCACGAGGTTGTCATCAGGGTCTGAGGCAACGTAGCCTATGCAGCCAATTTGGCGATGAATATTGCCATCGTAAAGTAATTGACCTGATTGTGGAATTAGTAGGCCCTTAATGAGTTTCGCAAGTGTGGTTTTTCCCGCGCCATCAGGTCCTACAATACAGGTGTGCGGCACATCGCCTAGCAAAAGATTTAAATTTTCAAATACATTGGAGCCATCTGAGTAAGAGAAGCACAGATTCTTTATTGATACGATATGGCGCAGCTCGGGTTGCAGATCATTGTGTGCATCCATGTGTCTTATGATCGTGGCCAGGGGGAGAGAGTTATATTCTTATGGCCATTTTGAGACTCGTCACTAATTTGCTTAGTATTGCTAATAAGGAGCTCATCAGATCTTTATTTTTGAGCCATGGCTCAAAATACGTCTCTAACATGTGACATAAGGGTATGAGGAAAGCTTTAGTCTGATTAACACTGTGCCACGAAAAAGCAAGGTCATTAGGAATTGGTATAACGCCCCTTTTGCGATTTGGGAGCTACAATATTTGTAACAATTTGGCGCGGCCAGTGTAGAGAGTTGACACATCAATCATAACGCTATTCATACCCATTAGACTTCTTTCTACGACTTTTCTCCTTTCTTGCCACCGAGAAATCTATCTTTAATACCCTTTATCTTGTCTACAGCAGTCTTTTTCTCGGCTTTAGATTTGGGAGACCTATCTATCAATTCGACCACAGATACGGGTGCGCTGTCCCCCTTCCGAAATCCCTTTTTCACGATTCGGCAGTAGCCACCGTCCCTTCCGGCAAAGCGAGGGGCTATTTCATCAAAGAGCTTACTGGTAACGGTCTCAGACCGCACAAAACTCAGAGCTTGTCGTCGAGCATGCAGGTCTCCCCGTTTTCCAAGGGTAACCATTTTGTCCACAAGGCTTCTAACCGCCTTAGCTCGGGCATCAGTAGTAACAATTTGCTCATGCTCGAGCACGGAGGTAACCATGTTTCTCAACATAGCCTCGCGATGAGAAGTATTCATACCTAATTTGTGGCGTGCTTTTCGATGGCGCATAATAGCATGGTCCTCCAATTAATCATTCGCGAAGTTCTCGCTTTCCCGTCTTCTTCTTTCAAGTTCAGCCCGAGAAGGAAAATCCGGAATTGTCATACCCAGATGTAAGTCCATGTCCGCGAGTATTTCTTTGATCTCATTCAGAGACTTACGTCCAAAGTTTTTCGTCTTAAGCATTTCGGATTCCGTTTTTTGAACTAGCTCCCCGATGAACTTGATATCGGCATTCTTTAGACAGTTTGCTGATCGGACGCTTAATTCCAGTTCGGCTACGCTGCGGTAAAGATTTTCGTTTATTTCGGGTTCCTTGAAAGTCTTTTCTTCTTCAGTGATTCTTTCCTCGTCGTCAAAGTTTTGGAATACAAGAAACTGTTCTCGGAGAATTTTTGCGGCGTGGGACAGTGCATCTTCTGGGTACACGGTGCCATTTGTCCATATTTCCATGGTGAGCTTGTCGTAATCAGTCCGTCTTCCAACACGGGCGTTGGTAATCTTGTAGCTTACCTTTCTAATAGGGGAGAATACGGAATCCAGGGCGAGCGTACCTATGGGATCGTCATCGGATTTGTTGAACTCGGCTGGTACATAGCCTTTTCCCCATGCCGCCGTCATGGTCATGGACAGCCGACCTTCTTTGGACAATGTGGCCAACAGTTGGTCAGGATTAACTATCTCGACAGTCTCATCAGTGATGATGTCCGCTGCCCTCACCTCGCCCTCACCTACGGCTTCCAAACGCAGTGTCTTGGGGCTTGCGGTTCTAAGCCGCAAGTTAACCTTCTTCAGATTGAGAATTAGATCAGTAACATCTTCTTTAACGCCCGGAATGGTGGAGAACTCGTGGAGCACTCCTTCTATTTTTACTTTTGTGAATGCTGCCCCTTGAAGGGACGAAAGGAGAACGCGTCTTAATGCGTTCCCAAGTGTTATGCCAAAACCTCTCTCAAGAGGCGCACAAACAAACTTTCCGTAAAATGGAGTATGCGTAGCTTCTTCAACTTCCATTCGGTTGGGTCTCTGAAGCTCCATCCAATTTCTTGACATCAGGGTTTGCCCTGTATCGCTCATGGCTTCCCTCATTGCTTTCAACGCGTTCGTGGCGAGCCTAGCTCTAACTATTCTGGATAAATCGAATAGAACGCCACCTTTTGGTTACAGAGTCCTGAAGGATTCCTGATTTGCCCAAATCGCATATCTAGAAACCCTCAGCCACGGACCGGACAAAAGTGTCGAGCCTATTTTGAATAAAACTCGACAATTAGCTGCTCCCTTATAGTTGGCGGCAGCTGATCCCTGGTGGGCAATGCCTTGACCACCCCTCTGAAGTTGTTAACATCCACTTCCAACCAATCAGGGATTCCCCTTCTACTCACGGTCTTGAGAGAGTCTTCAATGGAGCCTATACTCTTACTCTTTTCAGCAACTTCTATGACCGTACCCGGCTTTGTTCTAAAGGAAGGAACATCAACCTTTCTCCCATTCACCAGGAAATGCCCGTGGTTTACCAGTTGGCGCGCTTCATTTCGAGAAGACGCGAACCCCATTCGATACACCATATTGTCTAAGCGTGATTCTAAGAGTTGCAGTAAATTCTCTCCCGTTATCCCTTTCCGCTGCTCCGCCAAATGCACGTAGTTACGAAATTGCTTCTCTAGGACACCATAAATTCTTCTTACCTTTTGTTTCTCTCGAAGCTGCACACCGTAATCAGTGTATTTAGAGCGACTTTGGCCGTGCTGTCCCGGCGGATAGTTTCGCCTCTCAACCGAACATTTGTCGGTGTAGCATCTGTCTCCCTTTAGAAACAGCTTAGTCGCCTCTCTTCGGCAAAACCTGCATACGGATTCTCTATATCGTGCCAAGCTTCTCTCCTTTTCCTTGAAGACAAAAGTAATTCTGTTGGTTGGTACTTATTAAACTCTTCTCCTCTTTGGTGGCCGGCAGCCGTTGTGTGGTATGGGGGTGACATCCTTGATCAATGTTATCTGAAATCCAGCGGCTTGTAGAGAGCGGAGCGCTGCTTCTCTACCTGCACCGGGTCCTTTGATAAGGACCTCCACGCTCCTCATACCGTGCTCCATTGCCTTACGGGCCGCATCTTCCGCCGCCAGCTGGGCTGCGAATGGAGTGGACTTGCGTGATCCTTTGAAGCCTTGGGTGCCCGCTGATGACCAGGATACGACGTTACCTTCCATGTCCGTAATGGTCACTATCGTGTTGTTGAAGGTAGATTGAATGTGGGCTACCCCTTTTGGGATAATACGTTTCTCTTTCTTCTTGCGAACTACTCGCCTTCTTGGCATTCACTTCTCCCTAATAACATCAGTGGAGCCTTCGCCGAAGCGCCTGCTACATCCGCGGTCCATACTTTTAACTGTCCTGCAAGCGCCTCAGAGAATAAGCCGTGCCTTTATTTACGTTTGCCTATCTGCATTTTTCTAGGGCCTTTGCGCGTGCGAGCGTTTGTGTGTGTGCGCTGACCACGTACCGGAAGCCCTCGGCGATGCCTAAGTCCTCGGTAGCAGCCGAGATCCATAAGCCTTTTGATGTTCATATTTACATCGCGCCTGAGATCGCCCTCCACCTTATAGGAGTGATCAATAACCTCTCGTATCTTGGCCACATCCATTTCTGTGAGCTGATCCGAATTCATACCCGGATCTAGACCGATCTCATTCATTATCTTTTTGGCCGTGGTCCTTCCAATACCGTAAATGTATGTCAGCGCGATTTCCATCCGCTTGTTTTTTGGAAGGTCAATTCCTGCAATACGCGCCACAATTTTCCTCCTGGCGAAAAAAAGGGTCGTTCGTCAGTGTTTACCCTTGACGTTGTTTATGCTTGGGATTTTCACAAATGACCCTTACTATGCCTTTTCGCTTGATGATCTTGCATTTGTCGCAAATTTTCCTCACCGATGCCCGAACCTTCATGGGCGCCTCCTACTTCCCCAGCTGGCGATCCGTCATCCAAGGACCTTTTCAATGGATGCAAATATCTCGTCTATGGGGCCGACGCCTTTGACTCGTCTCAAGAGTCCTTGCTTCTCGTAAAACTCTATCAAAGGCGCTGTTTGTTTGTTGTAAACTCCTAATCTTTCTCTAATTACTTCCTCTTTATCATCGTCACGCTGGTACAGTTCCCCCCCACAGACGTCGCAAACGCCGTCCTTTTTGGGAGGATTGAACATGACATGAAACATCGCGCCACAAGCTGAATTGCGGCACGTGCGCCGCCCTGAAAGCCGAGCGACCAGTTCTTCGTCGGGAACATCTACCAGAATGGCGTGGTCAATGGCTTTACCCTGTTTTTTTAGCATGGCATCAAGCGCTTGGGCTTGCGGCAAAGTCCGCGGGAAGCCATCCAGCATGTAGCCTTTCGCTAAATCAGGTTTGCCGAGACGTTCCTCAACAACTCCTATGACAACATCGTCTGGCACAAGTTCGCCTTTGTCCATGTAAACTTTGGCCTTTAGCCCCATAGGGGTAGCATCCTTTAGGGCTGCCCTGAAGATGTCACCAGTTGAAATCTGCGGAATACCAAGTTTCTCTGTGAGTTTCTTGGCCTGCGTTCCTTTCCCCGATCCAGGTCCTCCCAACAATACGATGATCATGGCACCTTCCATTCTTTTGAGCAGGCTAACGCCTCCCCTTGATTCGCCCCGTCCGTATGAAACCCTCGTAGTGCCTCTGTATCATATGGGTCTCAATTTGAGTAAGGGTATCTAGGGCAACTCCCACCACGATCAGAAGCGAGGTTCCACCGAAGTAGAAGGGCGCGTTAAAACGAGATATAAGTATTGATGGCAACACGCAAATCGCTGATACGTATATTGCCCCCCCTAACGTGATACGCGTCAACACCTTGTCTATATATTGGGCGGTCTTCTTCCCAGGTCTGATACCAGGAATATAACCGCCATATTTTTTCATGTTCTCAGCAACATCAACTGGATTGAACGTCACAGCGGTATAAAAATAACAGAAGAAAACGATCAGAATAATGTATAGGATTTCATACACGAAAGTTCCCGGTCTTAGATATCCTGTCAGGGTAGTTAGTATGCTGATGTGTGTAAATTGCGCGATCGTAGCCGGGAATATAATGAGGGATGATGCAAAGATGGGAGGAATAACTCCCGCAGTATTCACTTTCAGCGGTAGATGCGTGCTCTGCCCCCCGTATACCCTCCGCCCTACCACTCTCTTGGCATATTGAACAGGTATTCGGCGTTGTCCCCTCTCTACGAACACTATGACTGCGATCACAACAATCATTATGAGCAGTAGGAGCAGAAGCACCAGGAATCCCATGTCCCCCGTCTGTACAAGCTGTACGGTACCGCCAAGGGCAGAAGGCATTCTAGCTACTATACCGGCAAAGATAATTAGTGAAATACCGTTACCTATGCCGTGCTCCGTAATCTGTTCCCCTAGCCACATTATAAAGGCAGTCCCAGCGGTCAAGGTGATCATAGAAAGCACGACAAAGGAGAATTTATTTATGTACACCAAGTTTTCAGTCTGGGCTAAGCCTATGCTAATTCCCATTCCCTGAATTAGGGACAAGAGGACCGTGCCATATCTTGTGTACTGAGTAATCTTTTTGCGTCCGGCTTCGCCCTCTTTTGACAATCGCTCCAGATGCGGCACGACTACCGTAAGGAGCTGCAAAATGATGGAGGCGCTAATATAGGGCATTATTCCAAGCGAAAACACTGAGAAATTCTCCAGTGCTCCACCTGTGAACATGTCTATGACACCGAAGAGTGTCTGTTGGTAGCGTCCAAAAAATTCTTTCAAAGCGGCGGTGTTGATGCCGGGCGTAGGAATATGAACGCCTACGCGATAGACAAGGAGCATGAGCAGAGTAAATATTACCCTGCGTTTCAATTCAGGTATCTTTGCTATGTTTGAGATGGAACCTATCACTGTTGGATTCTCCTAAAACTTGCTCCCTGGTTTATTTTTGAGTAGCTACTTGCAGTTCTGCGTCAAAAAGTCTCAAATTTCTTCTACACTACCACCCGCAGCCAGTATTTTTTGTTTTGCAGCCCTACTAACCTTTTCAAGCCTCACTGAGTAAGCAGATGCTATATCACCACTGGCTAGAAGTTTTATTGGTCCTCTTTTCTTAACTATACCCTTATCTCTCAACAACTCTCCTGTAATGGGCTCTGACGGATTCAATCCATTAATAGATTTGAGGTTTACTACATTGTACTCGACACGAGTTGGATTATTAAAACCTCTCTTGGGGAGTCTCCTCTGCAACGGCATCTGGCCGCCTTCAAACCCTGGAGATACTGATCCCCCGGATCTGGATTTCTGACCTTTGTGCCCTTTGCCACAAGTTTTTCCCCATCCTGAAGACTCTCCCCGACCAACCCGGGTTCGCTTCCGTTTGCCGACCGGCGCTTGCAGATTTGAAAGATCCATATCGATTACCTTCACTAAAGGGTCATCCCTTTATCCCTTTATTTCCTCGACTTCGACCAGATGGCTCACTTTCCGAATCATGCCTCGGATTTCTGGAGTATCGGCTAAGAACCTGAAAGAATTCATTCTCCTCAATCCTAGGCCCTTGATCGTCTCACGCTGCCGCTTAGTCGATTTTATGACGCTCTTTTTTAATGTTACTTTAAGCATCGGCTAACAAATCTTCTCCCGTATCATTTTCATCTTCTGCGGTATCTGACTTTCCTAGTTTCTTTGCGATCTGCTGTTGAGTACGAAGACTTTTGAGTCCTTCAAAGGTGGCCTTCACCACATTGTGGGGATTGTTCGTGCCGATACACTTTGTCAATATGTCATGCACCCCCACTGCCTCCATCACAGCTCGCACAGCGCCACCGGCAATTACTCCGGTTCCGGATCCAGCAGGTTTTAACAGCACTTTAGCGGCGCCGAACTCGCCAGTAACCTCATGGGGGACAGTGCCGTTAACGATTGGGACTTCCACCATTGAGGATCGCGCCTTTTCTATTCCCTTGCGAATCGCCTCTGGCACCTCGTTGGCTTTTCCAAGTCCGTATCCTACCCGACCTTGACCGTCGCCAACAACTACAACTGCACTAAAAGAAAACCTTCTCCCGCCTTTAACAACCTTAGCCACGCGACTAAGATGTACGACTCGGTCCTTCAGCTCACCTTCCACACTTGACTCGGATCTACTCAGCAAAGAGTTCCTCCTCCTATGCACCTCAGAAAATGAGGCCGCCCTCTCGGGCCCCGTCCGCCAAGGCCTTTACTTTTCCATGGTAAAGATACGGTCCTCTGTCAAAGACGACCTCAGTTATGTTGCGATCTATGGCCCGAGCAGCAATCCGCCGACCGACCTCTCGGGAAATAGCCTTGTCAAATGGCTGCCCCGCTTTTCTCCTAAAATCTTTGTCCAGCGTGGATGCCTGAACAATGGTCTCTCCCTTTTGATCGTCGATGATTTGGGCATAAATATTTCTATTGGACCTGAACACCGTTAATCTGAGCCTATTTTTCTGCCTCATAATCTTGTGGCGTATCCTTTTGGTCCGTTTAGCTCTAGATAGCGTCTTGTCTGTGTCACCTGCCATGTTCATTAACCTCAGCGAAGCATTTTATGGAGCATCCTATTTCAGACTATTTTGATCCAGCCTTGCCTACCTTACGCCGAATTTGCTCACCAAGGTACCTTATTCCTTTGCCTCTGTAGGGTTCAGGTTTGCGGACCCTCCTGATGCGAGCTGCAAGCTCTCCCACTCGCTGTTTATCGATGCCTCGCACGTGGATGATTGTATTTCTTTCCACTTCGACAGAAAGTCCTTCCGGAACTTCCATTACAACGGGAGTCGAATAACCTACATTTAGAGTTAGTTTGTCCTTGTCTGCCTCCGCGCGGTAACCGACACCCACTATCTCTAAAGACTTGGTAAATCCCGCTGTAACTCCTGTAACCATATTTTGGATAAGCGTTCTAGTTAACCCGTGAAGAGAGCGAGACTTACGATGCTGGCTCAATGCTAGCACCCGAATCTGAGATGAATCTACTTCGAGGGTGACCCATTCCGTTATATCCAGAAAGAGTGCCCCTTTTGGGCCTTCCACAGAAAGTTTGGGCGGCTCGAACGCCACCTTAACTCCTTCTGGTATGGTAATGGGAGCTTTACCTATTCTGGACATGTATATTGCTCCACTTTCCGATCTTTACCAGATGCTGCACAGGACTTCTCCTCCGATCTTTCTTCTCCTGGCCTCTTTGTCGGTCATAATTCCCTGCGAGGTCGATAGAATGAGGATACCGACTCCGCCGTGGCTCTTCATAGTATGATCATGACCTACATAGACCCGCCGGCCCGGTTTGGAGATGCGCGAGAGTCCCTCTATTACGCACTGTGTCTCGTCATCAAACCTGAGGGTTAGTTTCAAAACTCCCTGTTTGTTTTTGGCAGACCTTATCACCTTATACTTCTTTAGGTATCCTTCTTCCTTGAGTATCTGACATATTCCTATCTTGAGATTAGAGGCAGGTATAGTAACCTGATCTTTCCGTGCTTGCCTGGCGTTGCGGATACGTGTCAGCATATCAGCTATGGGGTCAGTCATACTCATAGCTCATCTCCTACCAACTCGATTTTATCATGCCAGGAATGTTGCCTTTCAAAGCCTCATTTCTCAGGCAGATTCTGCAGAGTTTGAATTTGCGGTAGTACCCTCTTGGTCTGCCACATAATTGGCACCTGTTGTAAACTCGAACCTCAAATTTTTGAGGTTTGGCAGCCTTTACAATCAACGATTTTTTGGCCACGCTCCCTCCTTATAGAGGAGAAAAGATGATTCACTTCCGGAAGGGCATACCGAGGCTTTCCAGCAAATGCTTGGCCTCTTCGTCCGTCCTGGCTGAAGTGACTACAGTTATATTCATTCCTCGTATCTTGTCTATTTTATCGTAGTTTATCTCTGGAAAAATGATTTGTTCTCTTATGCCCATGGAGAAATTTCCCCGACCATCGAAACCCTTGGGATTCACACCTCGGAAGTCACGCACTCGAGGCAGTGCGACGTTTATAAGTTTGTCCAAAAAATGATACATGTTTTCGCGGCGGAGGGTAACCTTGCAACCTATGGTCATACCTTCCCTGAGTTTGAACGAGGCAATAGACTTCCTGGCTTTTCTCATGGTAGGCCACTGCCCGGTGATCAGCGCCAATTCCTGTTGGGCAGTTTCCAATACTTTTGCGTTCTGTATGGCCTCGCCCAAACCCATGTTTATGACTATTTTCTTCAATGCGGGGACCTGCATGGGATTCGAGTACTTGAAATGCTCCAGTAACGCAGGCGCCACATAGTTTTTGTAATATTCGTAAAGTCTAGCAGCCATCAGTAAATTCCTTTTACGAATCCAGTTGTTCTTCACATTTCTTGCAAAACCGGACTCTTTCGCCGTCTTCAAGGACCTTTATGCCAACTCTGGCCTTTTTAGAGCACTTAGGACAAACGATCATGAGCTTTGAAAGATGAATAGGAGCTTCTTTCTCCACAATGCCACCATGTTGGAGCTTCCCGCCTGCTCGAGAGTGGCGCTTAACCATGTTAAGCCTTTCTACTAGGGCAAGATCTTTCTCTCGAAACACTTTCAGTACCTTGCCTTGGCGGCCTTTGTCCTTGCCAACTAAGACCTCTACGCGGTCGTTTTTCTTAATGTGAGACATGGTTAGAGAACCTCCGGAGCTAGGGAGACAATTTTCATGAATTTCTTCGCACGGAGTTCTCGCGCTACGGGCCCGAAAATTCGAGTGCCAATTGGTTCCATCTGATTGTTGATCAAGACAGCCGAGTTGTCATCAAAGCGTATATATGAGCCATCGGGTCTTCGCACAGCCCTCCTAGTTCTAACTACCACCGCTTTGTGCACCTCGCCCTTTTTAACCTTGGAATTGGGTATGGCCTCTTTGACCGATACAATCACTACATCGCCAACACTGGCGTACTTGCGACGTGTACCGCCTAGTATTTTGATGCAAAAAAGCTCTTTCGCTCCTGAGTTGTCGGCCACATCCATCCGGGTTTGTTGCTGTATCATAACGAACCTCCAGGAAGAGCCGCCTCCTTAAGGATCTTCCGAACTCTCCAATTCTTATGGCGACTGAGAGGCCGCGTCTCCACTATCATAACCTCGTCGCCTATGCGACAGGCGTTCTGTTCATCGTGGGCCATGAAACGCTTTCTTCGCCGCACGAATTTCTTGTACACAGGGTGCAAAACAGTGCGACTAACTTCCACTACTACCGTCTTGTCCATTTTGTTGCTTATGACAACACCAGTGCGGACTTTCCTCTGTTTCACTCTTTCGGAGGAGTTCGTCATCTAGACGCCTCCTTTTCTCTTAAGATGGTTTTAACCCGTGCGATTTCTTTACGCAGAATTTTGAGACGAGCGGTTTTCTCTAATTGACCAGTCGCGTGTTTGAAGCGGAGATCCAACTCTTCTTCCCTGAATTCCTTTTCCTTAACGGCGAGTTCTTCCGGACTAAGTTCCCTCAATTCACGCGGCTTCATGTCAATTCCTCACGAACCACAAATCTAGTTTTAATCGGCAGTTTCATTGCCGCGAGGCGAAAGGCTTCCCTGGCTACTTCTTCGGGAACGCCCTCCATCTCGTACATTATTCTACCGGGTCGTACTACCGCCACCCACTCCTCTGGCGCTCCTTTGCCTTTGCCCATCCTAGTTTCAGCGGGTTTTTTGGTGATCGGCTTATCCGGAAAGATCCTTATCCAGATCTTCCCGCCCCTTTTTACATGCCGAGTCATGGCGATTCGAGCAGCCTCTATCTGCCGAGCCGTAATCCAACCTGGGTCAAGAGCCATTAGGCCGTACTCTCCGAATGATACGGAGGTGCCGCGAGTAGGGCGCCCCGTCAAACGTCCCTTTTGTCGCTTTCTGTATTTAACTTTTTTGGGTGCCAGCATATTAGTTTTCCCCTGATCCCGCCTGGACTATCTCCCCTTTGAATATCCACACCTTAACCCCGATTACCCCATATGTAGTAGTGGCCTTGGCGAACCCATAATCTATGTCTGCCCGTAAGGTGTGGAGAGGTACTCGCCCTTCACGGTACCATTCTCTTCTTGCCATTTCAGCGCCACCAAGTCTTCCAGCTGTGGCTATACGTATGCCCTTGGCTCCTAATTTAAGAGCGCTTGTGACCGATTTTTTCATGGCTCTGCGAAAAGCAACTCGTCTTTCCAACTGCTGGGCCACGCTTTCAGCCACAAGTTGAGCGTCAATCTCAGGTTTTCGGATCTCTTTGATGTCAATAATGACATCTTTATGAGTCAAGCCCAGGATTTCCTGCCTCAATTTCTCGATTTCACTGCCTTTTTGACCTATTACAACACCCGGGCGCGCTGTATGGATGATCACACGAATTTTGCCCGCAGCCCGTTCAATCTCTATCCGTGAAATACTCGCCTGGGCGAGCCTCTTTTTCAGAAAATCTCTAAGCTTCAGATCTTCTATGAGGAAGTCACCGTATTCTTTCTGCGAATACCACCTGGAATCCCACGTTCTGTTTATCCCTAGGCGAAATCCGTGTGGATGAACCTTTTGTCCCAAGATGCCCTCCTGACTGCTGATTCGCCGTATCTGTACTGCGTAGTTAAACCGGGCTTGTGATTCTTTATGAACATCACAAGTTCATTCAACCTCTATACTTCCTCCACGCCTACTTGAATGTGGCTGGTGCGTTTTCTTATTTTCGTGGCTCGACCCATGGCTCTGGGGATCCATCTCTTGGCCGTTGGCCCCTCATCGACCGTGATGCGACTTACTACCAAGCGGTCTTCGTCGATGCCGCTGGCTTGAGTCGCATTGGCTAAAGCCGATTCCACGACCTTCTTTATGATGGCAGCCCCTTTTTTGGGGGTAAAGGTCAATAAGGCCATTGCATCCCCTACGGACTTTCCACGGATAAGGTCTGCCACCAGGCGAGCCTTACGGGGGGATATTCTGGCGTGTCTTAGTGTTGCTTCGAATTCCATTATTTCCGCCCCTTCTTAGCCTTTCTGTCGCCGGCATGACCGTGAAAAGTTCTCGTAGGGGAAAACTCACCAAGTTTGTGCCCCACCATGTTCTCGGTTACGAATACGGGTATGAACTTTTTGCCATTATGCACTGCGAACGTGAGACCCACCATATCAGGGATGATCGTGGACCGTCGAGACCAGGTCTGTATAACCTTCCGAGATCCAGTTTCCTTGGCCTGCCTGACCTTTTCTAATACGTGATCGTCCACAAAAGGACCTTTATGTACCGAGCGGGGCATCTGGCTCACTTCCTCCGTTTCACAATGAATTTGTCAGAAGGTTTTGATCTTTTCCGCGTCTTGTAGCCCTTGGTCGGCACGCCCCAAGGAGTGACAGGATGTCGTCCACCCGATGTCTTGCCCTCTCCGCCTCCATGGGGATGATCTACGGGGTTCATCGCAACACCTCGGACTTTCGGACGGCGCCCCAGGTGTCTAGTGCGCCCAGCCTTGCCCAATGAGACGTTCTCATGATCAAGATTCCCTACTTGCCCTATAGTTGCTCTGCACCTGTCCAGAACCATCCGAACTTCACCGCTTGGCAATTTCACCTGGACATATCCCTTTTCCTTGGCCATGAGCTGACCGTAGGCGCCCGCTGATCGTATCACTTGGCCGCCTTTGCCAAGTTTCAGTTCTAGGTTATGTATCATAGTCCCGAGGGGAAGATTTTTCAGTGGTAGGCAATTCCCTGGCTTAATATCCACTTTCTCCCCGGCCATCACAGTATCACCTACTTGCAATCCATTGGGCCACAGTATGTACCGCTTGTCTCCGTCCGCGTAACTTATTAGCGCCACACGTGCAGTGCGGTTCGGATCGTATTCTATGCTTTTCACCGTTCCAGGAACATCTTGTTTGTCCCTCTTGAAGTCGATGATCCGGAATCGCCTTTTGTGACCTCCGCCTCTGTGTCTTACAGTGACGCGGCCCAAATTGTTACGGCCGCCGCTCTTCGTGATTCCCTTTACTAGAGACTTTAGGGGTTCACGCGTTGTGATCTCTTCGAACGTATGCCCCGTCTTAAATCTTATGCCGGGTGAAGTTGGTTTGAATTTTTTGATCGTCATAACCCTATCCTTATTAGGCCGGCGAGGAAAGTATCAAATTTTAGGGATTCTCTCTTGCTCGAGACCTTTATACCCCTTCGAAGTATTCGATTCGGTCTCCTTCTCTTAGCGTGACTATCGCCTTTTTCCAGTTCTTGCGGCGTCCTACAGTCCTCCCGAGCCTCTTGCGCTTACCGAGCCTATTCTGGGTATGTACGGCAAGCACTTTGACTTTGAAGAGTTTCTCCACTGCCTTTTTTATCTCAGACTTATTAGAACGAGGGTCTACCTCGAAAATAACCTGGTTATGCTCGTCTTTTAGGGTTGTGCCCTTTTCTGTGATTACAGGTCGAAGTAGTGTTTGATATGGTTCCATATCAGCCCAACCTCTCGTACAATTTTGGGACTGTATCCTGGAGTAACAGCAGTTTGTTGAATCTCAGGAGATCATAAACGTTCAACCCCTGGACTGGCAGAACCAATACACTTGGCAAATTTCGGGAGGATCTCCTCAGCGTATAATCCATATCCGGCGTGATAAGAAGCACCTTGTCATCTTTCAACCCTAGGGCTTTCAAAGGCTCCAGAAACAATCTGGTCTTGGGTTGTTCGAGCTGGATCTTATCAACCACCTTTATTGCATCTTCTCTTAATCGCGACGTCAGTACGCTTTTCAAAGCCGCTCTGCGAATTTGCTTAGGGATGGCAAAAGCATAAGAGCGGGGTTTAGGACCGAATACGGTACCGCCGCCTGTCCAAATAGGAGATCGATTTGTTCCAGCTCGTGCCCGACCCGTACCCTTTTGACGCCACGGTTTCTTGCCGCCCCCTCGAACCTCGCCTCTGGTCTTGGTGCTAGCTGTGCCAGCTCGCCTCTTCGCCAACTGCCAAACGACGACCCTTTGCACAAGATCCGGACGGATTTCGGCGTCAAAGACACCTTTGTCCAGTTCCATAGTGTCAACTACGTCACCGCGTTGATTAAAAACAGTTACAGAGACCATCAGTGTTTCCTTATGACTAATATCGATCCTCTAGCCCCAGGTACAGGCCCCTTCAGAAACAGGAGATTCTCATCTGGCCTCACTTCCAGAATCTGCACTCTAGGCGATGTGACCTGCTTGCCTCCCATGCGACCAGGCAGCCTCTTACCTTTGAAGACACGGGACGGCCAGGCACATTGCCCCACGGAACCAGGAATACGATGAGATCGTGATCCGTGAGTTTCACGGCCGCCGCCAAAATTCCACCGCTTAATGACACCGGCAAAACCTTTGCCTTTGCTCGTACCAGTGACTTTAACTATTTCCCCAGGACTGAAGATATCGACCTTGATTTCTTGACCCACAGACAGACTCTCGTCTGTATCGACTTTGAATTCGCGCAGAACCTTAAACGGAGGTGTTCCTGCCTTTTTGAACTGCCCCAGCAATGGTTTAGTCACCTTCCGTTCCTCAGTCTGGTCAAAGCCCACTTGCACTGTTGTCTCATCCTTTTTTCGAACCACCGTACATGGACCCGCCTGCACCACTGTGACACCGACAGCAAGGCCAAACTCATCGAAAAGCTGGATCATACCCAATTTTTTTGCAAGCATACCTTGAATCATTTAAAGCTCCTTCCACCTCCAGGCCAATTCATTACGCCTTGATTTCCACATCAACCCCGGGGGAAAGGTCTAGTTTCATTAAGGCATCCAAGGTGTGCTGGGTCGGTTCAACGATATCCAGCAACCGTTTGTGAACCCTTATTTCGAACTGCTCCCTGGACTTCTTGTCAATGTGGGGTGAACGCAATACACAATATTTGTGGATTCTCGTCGGTAACGGGATGGGACCAGCTACCTTCGCTCCGGTACGCCAAGCTGTTTCTACGATCTCCGCTGCTGACTGATCGAGAAGCTTATGATCGTACGCCTTCAGTTTAATCCTTATCTTAAGTGCCTGCATGTCCATGCTGTTCAACCTTACCGAGCCTTAATAATCTTTAATTGGCGATTACTGGCTTACTCCAATATTTCTGATATGACACCTGCGCCTACGGTACGGCCGCCTTCTCTGATGGCAAACCTGAGCTCCTTCTCCATCGCTATGGGCGTTATCAACCTCGCCTCCAAGGATACGTTGTCACCAGGCATCACCATCTCCACTCCCTCAGGAAGCGTTATCACTCCTGTCACATCCGTCGTTCGAAAATAAAACTGAGGGCGGTATCCATTGAAAAATGGCGTGTGACGACCACCCTCCTCCTTCGTCAATATATACGTCTCTGCCTTAAAACGCGTGTGAGGCGTTATCGTACCAGGCTGGGCTATCACCTGACCACGCTCAACCTCGTCTCGCTTGATACCTCGTAACAACAACCCAACATTGTCTCCGGCCTGACCCGAATCCAGTACCTTACGAAACATCTCCACACCTGTACATACCGTCTTGCGAGTCTCTCGGATACCTACTATCTCCACCTCATCGTTCACGCGTATCTGACCACGCTCTACTCGACCCGTTACCACCGTACCTCTACCTGATATGCTAAACACATCCTCCACAGGCATCAAAAACGGCTTGTCTATCTCCCGAACAGGAACCGGTATATACTTGTCCACCGCCTCCATCAACTCCAATATACACTGCGCATCAGGACTAGACGGATCACCTGACTCCAACGCCTTCAACGCACTACCCTTTACTATCGGTATCTCATCCCCAGGAAAATCATAAGAACTCAGCAACTCCCGAAGCTCCAACTCCACCAACTCTATAAGCTCAGGATCATCCACCATGTCCACCTTGTTCAAAAATACCACTATATACGGCACTCCTACCTGACGCGCTAATAATATGTGCTCTCGAGTCTGGGGCATCGGACCATCATTCGCACCCACTACCAATATCGCCCCATCCATCTGCGCAGCTCCTGTTATCATATTCTTTATGTAGTCCGCATGACCAGGACAATCTACATGCGCATAATGACGATTCGCCGTCTCATACTCCACATGCGCCGTCGCTATCGTTATCCCCCGCTCCTTCTCCTCCGGCGCCTTGTCTATCTCCTCAAACGGCACATACTCCGCCAATCCCTTCTTCGACAATATCCGCGTTATCGCCGCCGTCAACGTCGTCTTGCCATGATCTATGTGTCCTATCGTACCTACATTCACATGCGGCTTCTTCCGCTCAAACTTCGCCTTGCCCATGGGCTCCTCCTTGAACAAAAACCACAAACATTTTCGGTCGAGATGTCATCACTGTAAATTTATTGCGCCATTCTAGGCGAGCTACGCTGTGCGGCTCGTCG
>FWPV01002076.1_pt1 | contig 50783 bp, 45 predicted proteins | sample 2228371 | NCBI WGS metagenome assembly FWPV01 (sample SAMEA103939776, study PRJEB20133) | metagenome
CCATTCGCTGTATCCTCTTATCACCATCGCCGATGAAATGATTGCCCTTGCACCGGATGTGTTCTTAAGAGCCGGCCTACTCCAACACCCGGAAATGGCACTTACGCTATTGGAAGCAGGAACCTACCACCTCATACCGCCAAGCACCATGTATCCGGATTATGTCTTCTCGGTACACGATGTTTTCACCGCCATGGAGAATTACTATCCATTTGGTTCCGTATATTTACAGAACGTGAAGAATGCACTCATGAACAGCGGACATGCGGCACCGGGTTGGACTTATTCTGTAGCGGAGCACCATATTTATGGCTCTTCACGTATTGGGGTGCATCAAACAAACCGAACCATCGCGTCTCGTTTTAACAATGATGCGATAGTTTATACCACGTTAGATGCGGAATACACTTCACTTACACGAGGAAAGAGAAACTATGAATTATCCAATCACTTAGGCAACGTTCAAGTTGTTATCTCAGATAAGCGTGTTTCAGTTTGTGATGAATACCTTGGTGTAGATAGGTTTGAAGCTGAAGTGCTTTCTGCGATGGATTATTATCCATTCGGCGCGCCACTGGTAGATAGGCAATGGTATGCTAATAATGACTCTTCGGGTTATCGATTCGGATATCAAAATCAGGAAAAGGATGATGAAGTCAAAGGGGTTGGGAATATTGTTTCATTCTCATATCGTGTGCACGACGCAAGATTGGGGAGGTTCCTAAGCGTTGATCCATTAACAAGGAACTACGCTTTTAACTCTCCTTATGCATTTAGCGAAAACAGTGTAATCGCATATATCGAACTGGAGGGACTAGAAAAAATATATTTCATGGCCACTAACGATCTACAAGGAGGGAAACCTAGTACTGTCAAGTTTGGGGTCGAAGTTATGTATGATTTGAAAAAACAACAGCTTATATATCATGGAGTTGCAACTGTTGAGGAAAACAATAAAAAAAGTTATGCAGAAGTTATAGGAGTTGCCGACATGTCTGATGATTCACCTCTTTTTGATAAAAATTCGACTATAGTTGATAAGCTTCAATATTTACCATTTATCCAGACGGAAAATCCCTCTAGTCTTTCATCTCGTTGGACTGATTGGTCTGGCTTTACTAAGGTTCCTACTCAAGCACGTGATTGGGCAGCTCCCGCGGTTAAAAAAGAAATTCAGAATGTTCTTCTTTCAAATCCTGCGGTGAGTGAAATTTTTGGTTCTGATGCCTCAAAGATCTGGGATCATTTTACAGAAGCTGGAGGCTCAATTTTTATCAAACAGGAAAAAGCGCTTACAGTGGTTGGGGAAAATGGAAATAAAAAAGACATCTATATTACAACTTATCGAGTCACCTTTACGGAGATGGTGGGAGATCAGGAGGTGAAGGTAGTTTTTGATTATGTAGATGACGCTGAATATCAAAAGGCATTAGAATCCAAAAAGACAAATGAAAACTAACTATAATTGGAAAGGTATTGTCGGGACTATTCTAATTGGAGTTTCGATTGTCGTCACAGTTAATGCCTGTGATTCTCAGGCATCATTTTCGGAATCTGATATTCGAAACATTGGTTCAGAATATGATACGACTGCTCACCGTACCTTTTATGCAATATCAAGCATTGAGAACCCGATCATTCCAAAGACCCCTGTTATTTCTCTGACTGATACAATTGGATACATTTCAGAGGTGTATAAATTTGAAAACGGTTCATTTTTATTACTTGCAATTAAAATGCGAGTTCCATATTGTTTAACACAAGGCACACAATTGGAGAGAGGTACGGATGTCTTTGGCGACACCCATCGTATTAAAATTCAAGAAAAAGATAGTCTGGATTGCTTAAATGATGGGGATACCCTTTATACTCCTGTTAAATAAGGTGTTGCAATTGAGTAAACTATCCGTTGTGTATAGGATGGGAATCAAGAGGTCTTATAAGCATGTTTCGCTTTATTATCACGTAGAAAGGCATCCATGAGAGCAAAGAGGTGCCCTTGTTCTTCGTTATCGAGTTTTTGCAGATCCTGAATACGCCGGATAATGGTTTTATCTAGGAGCAGATCGGTATTGCCTACCAGATAATCCAGGGATACTTCGAGGGCTTGGGCAATCTGTGCAGCTACCTCAACGGAAGGTTTTACTTCATCGCGTTCATAGCGGCCGATCACGGCACCGTGTACATCCACTTTTTTGGCCAGTTCGTCCTGGGACATTTTTTTGTTTTTACGGACTTCACCGAGCCTTTTACCGAAGGTTACCTGCTGCATATGTGTAGTGAAAACGACAATTAATAAAGGAAAGGAGCAAATATAGAGAACATAAAAGGCGTAACAAAGGCATAAAAGTTTTGTTGCTTTAAGATTTATCTGTTAGGTTTGCAACACATCTGTTGTGAAAAGAAAAATTTTATGGTGTTGAACAAACTTGATACAAGCAACCCGGATGCGATGAGTTACCACACGGAAGAACTGAGCTTCACCGTACTTGGCGGCATCCGCTTAGATGGACTGGACCGCATGCGTGTAACGTTGAAAATAGAGGTATTGGAAAGGAAGTTTAAACATTACCTGAATAATCCGGAGATAGCGGCGCTGGCATTGCGTCATAATATCGATTTGTATAACGATGTGCAGGTGGAGAAGCTGATACGAAAAACGGCCGAGCGGCTGGAAATTGGAATTACCCATATTGCCAAAGCCGTAGCAGAAATCACGAACCAACTGGAAAGCTACCGGCTGGAAAAAATCCAGGAGCAGGAAGTAAAAACGGAAACAAAAAAACAGCTCACAGAGGATGAAAGGCAGTCGGCCACCGACTTTTTGGAAAGTCCGGATTTATTGGAACGTACCAACCAGGCCATAGGCCGAAGCGGGGTGATTGGTGAAGAGATCAACCGTTTGTTGATGTATTTGATTTTTACCAGCCGCAAGCGTGAGCATCCTTTGCATGTATTGTCTCTGGGCAGCTCAGGGATAGGCAAAACCTATTTACAGGAAAAGGTAGGAGAGCTGATACCGGAAGAAGACAAGCTGGAGATCACGGTACTTAGTGAAAACGCCTTTTATTACTTTGGCCAAAGAGAGTTAAGAAATAAGCTTATCCTGATCGAAGACCTGGACGGGGCAGAAAACGTGTTATACCCTTTGCGGGAGCTCATGAGCAAAAAGCGCATCAGCAAAACCGTAGCACATAAGGACAGCAGGGGGAACACCAAGACGGTGAGCCTTAAGGTGGAAGGTCCTGTTTGTATTGCAGGCTGCACCACGCGGGAAAGCATCTATGAAGACAATGCGAACCGGAGTTTTTTGATCTATCCGGATGAAAGCGCAGAGCAGGACGAGCAGATCATGAATTATCAGCGGGCCGTGTCGGCTGGAAATATAGATCATCAGACAGAACAGCAGACAAAGGAATTATTGCAAAACACCCAACGTTTGTTGGAGCCTGTGAGCGTCAGAAATCCATATGCCGAGCAGTTAAAGCTGCCGCAGGAAGTGTTTAAGCCCCGAAGAACCAATAGCCATTATTTGCAGTTTATCGAGGCCATTACCTTTTATCATCAAAAGCAAAGGCCGCAGCAAACAGATGAAAAAACGGGCGAGTGTTATATCGAAACCACCATAGAAGACATCGAAGCTGCCAACCGGCTGATTAAAGAGATCCTGCTTAGAAAATCCGATGAGTTGAATACGGCCTGCCGCAGGTATTTTGAATACCTGAAAGCTTACCTGCGCACAGAGAACAAAACCGCTTTTACCACCAAAGAAGTACGTCAGGGGTTGCGCATCAACCACAGCAACCAAAAACGCTATATGCTCTGGCTGTTACAGAATAACTACATCAAAAAAGGCACGGGTACAAAAGCCAAAGGCTATCAGTATGAGGTAGTAAGTTACCAGGAATACGAGGAGTTAAAGCGCAGCATCGGCAGCGTATTGGATACGATTACCGAAGCGATAAAGTCCACTGGTTCAAAGGAAGTTCAAAGCCAGAATGAACCACTCAAACCCTTGAATAACAGGGCAAAGTCTCAGAAGTCCAGAAGTTCACGGGTACAAGCAGGCGGGTAGGAAAAAGAACCAGGTTATGAAACGTTTACCGCTGTCCTCTGCACATTACCAGTACATAGAAAAAAGCTTTAAAGCATGGCTGGATACCTTGGGCTATGCTGAGCAGACCGTTTACAGTATGCCTAATTATGTCCGTGGGTTTTTGCATTATATGGAGCAGCAGGGCAAAACGCAAGTTAAGGACATCACTCCGGCCCATATCAAAGCCTATTACCACACCGAATTAAAACATCGCCCGAATATGCTCTACCATAGTGGAGGCTTGAGCAATGCCCATTTGAACAAGCACTTGCAGGCTCTGTATAAGTTCTGCGATTATTTAAGGCAATCGGGTCGTTTGACGATGGCCCCATTGAACATACGCTGGGAAGAACGGATCAAGGAATCACCTGCGGTATTGAGTGAAGAAGAAATGCAGCAACTGTACAAAGCCTGTGAGTTGTACCCTGCGGACCGAGGGCGGAAACCCGTTTGGTTTTATCCGGCAATGGCGCTCAGGGATAAGGCCATGTTAACGGTTTACTATGGTTGTGGGTTGAGAAGGAATGAAGGGCTGCACCTGGATATAGGCGATATCCTTTTTGATAAAGGGCTGTTATGTGTGCGCAAGGGCAAGAACTATAAGGAAAGGTTTGTACCGGTGAGCAAAGCCGGGATAGGACACCTGGAAAATTACCTGTATGATGCCCGGCCTTTGCTATTAAAGCAGGGTAAGGAAGAGGCTTTTTTTATCAATGAAAGAGGAAAAAGGATGCAGGGTCAAATGATGCTTTTACGGTTGAACCAACTGGTAACAAGAACGGAAAACACAAGCTTGCAGGAAAAAAGTCCCGGTCTGCATACCCTTCGCCATTCCATTGCCACGCACCTGTTGGCCAATGGGATGAAGCTGGAGAGGATCAAAGACTTTTTAGGGCATGACAGTCTGGAATCGACACAAATTTACACGCACTTAATTGAAGAGGATGAAACAAACCAAGGATGATCTGCAGCGGGAAATGTTTGATGAGTACCTCTTTGTACAGGGTATGAGCGAAAAGACGCGGGGCACGGTATTGCGCACGGTGGGCTATTATGCCGCCTGGATTGCGGCAGAGAATATGGAGATGGAAAACGTAAGTTATAACGATGTGGTGGCCTATGTGAATCACTGCAAAAACAAGGGCAATAAGCCGCGCACCTTGCAGGTAACGGTGAACTGTATCAAACATTACTATCATTTTTTACAAAGCCGTGGATTAGCCGCTGATAATCCATGTTTGGGCATATCCATAAAAGGGGTAAAGCGAAAAATATTGTATGAAACCTATAGTGAGCAGGAGTTGGAAAGCATTTACAAGGCTTTTTCAGAAGCAGGTCCGGGCAGCGGTCTGGGTAGTGCCTTGACCCATGTTCGCAATAAGATCATTCTTGGCTTGATAGTTTTTCAGGGCTTAAGGACGGAGGAACTGGCACGGCTGAAGGTTGAGGATATATGGATGCGTGAGGGGAAAGTTTATGTAGGAGGTGGTCGCAGAACCAACGAGCGGGAGTTAACGCTCCATGCCCATCAGCTTTATGATCTGATGGACTATATCCACCAGACCAGAAAACAGATATTGGCCCTTACGGGAAGCAGCAGCGAGGCCTTGTTTTTAAGTTTAGGAGGTAGTGAAAAGTTCAGCAATATTATGACGGTGCTACTGGGGCATATAAGAAAGCAGCAGGCCAAAACTCAAGGGACAAGGTTAAGCAGAGTCAAAGAGATCAAACAACTGCGGGCAAGTGTCATTGCATGCTGGCTAAAGGTTCATAATATCCGAAAAGTGCAGTACATGGCCGGACACCGTTATTTGAGTTCTACCGAGGGTTATCAGGCCCATAATATGGACAACCTGAAAGAAGATATCAGCCGCTATCACCCGGACATATAAAACCACTGAAAATGGAGGTCACAAATTGTGACCTCCATTTTTCTAAAAAAGATACTTTTGTTAACAGAAAACGACACAGAATGGCAAAAAGCATTGCAATACCGGAAGAAGTAATCATGAACAAGATTTACCTCATACGAGGCCAGAAGGTCATGTTAGACCGGGATTTAGCGGAACTCTATGGGGTAGAAACCAAAGTGCTGAAACAAGCGGTAAGGAGAAACATAGCGCGGTTCCCTGAAGATTTTATGTTTGAAATGAGCGAAACTGAATTTACAGAGTGGAGGGCCGAAAATGCCAGAACCAAGGCCGATGTGATGGGCTTGCGTTATGCTCCCTTTTGCTTCACCGAACAGGGCGTAACCATGTTATCCTGCATCCTCAGCAGTGAAAGAGCCATAGAAGTGAATATCCTGATCATCCGCATATTTACCAAACTGCGGGAAATGCTGCTCACGCACAAGGACATTTTTATAAAGCTGGAACAGTTGGAAAAAAGAATATTGAAGCAGGATGAACATCTAAAATCCCATCAGGAAGAGATCGAGTTAATTTTTAATGCGCTCAAACAGCTTTTAAACCCGCCCCAGGAGCCAAGAACGGCCATCGGATTTAAACCAAAGAAAGAGCAATAATCCGACAATCCGTTCCCCCCACGGGCAGGTCCAAAGGCGTTCGTCATCGGTCGTCGGGCAAAAAATCACGCCAGCCCGTCACAGCCCATTTTTTGAAAGTGTTTGTTTTTTAAAGGCCAAAAAAAGAGCTGTACCGCCCTAAAGGGTGCTCGTACCTCGCAGGCTGTCATGTTTTTTGCGGCTCCTCCCTCTCGCCTCACGGCAGCCTACTTTGTCTTTTTTGCCTTGCCAACCGGGCTTTTGACTATACCCAAAACATGGTCCTTGAGGCAAAGCAAAAAATCCAACGGCTGCCCTTGTTTGGCTCGCCTGCCGGTCGCTGCGGGCTGCGGAGCTGTCATGGTTTTTGTACCCGGACACAGGGCCGACGCGCAAACAAAAACACATGCCAGCCCCTTGCTGCGTCAGTCCACCCGCAAAGGCCACCGCACGCGCAGTAGCAGCCGGGCGCCCTCCTACGTCGGGCTTTCTCCCGGCTCCACCCTTGCTCCACTCGCAGGCAGGCTCGGCTCAATACCCGCCGCACAGGCAAAGGGGTCTTCCACCCCTTCAACCCCGGATGCTCATCCCGATAGATAAAACCGCTCAGGGCCAATGCACAACCCGAAGTTTTATCCATCGGGATAAGCTTGCTATTACTGCTCCAAACAAAAAACAGGTTAACGGGTGTTTACCTCTGAAAAACGTATATTTACACAGTCGACGATGACCTGAATCATTTTGTCTTGCGCACACAAACACATACATATCCATTAAGCCCGTTCATTTTTGGGGAGAGTTATGCGAAAAAGATCGTCGCCGGAAAAGTTCGTATAAATTACACCACATTCGGCGCGCCACTGGTAGATAGGCAATGGTATGCTAACTCTGATTCTTCAAATTATAGGTTCGGTTTCAACGGCATGGAGCGAGATAATGATATCTCCGGACAGGGTAATAACCTGGATTTTGGAGCGAGGATATATGATTCTCGACTTGGAAGGTGGTTGAGTGTGGATCCATTACAAAAAAAGTACCCAGACATTTCTCCTATGGCCTATGCTGGAAATACTCCTATTTCGGCCTATGATCCTGATGGAGAAGTTGTGATTTTTATTAATGGTTTTTATGGACCACCTACTCTTGCTTGCTGTCCGGCTAGTGCAAAACATTGGGGCGAAGATTGGGTAAAGGGGGCTAAGAATCAAATAGGTGACCAAAAGGATTTATTCTTCGATGGATCAATGGGTGGACTTTCAGGAGTCCTACATGGAGATGGAGTGAATGAAAACTCATCATTGAATTGGAGAGTTAGAAAAGCTGAAGGATATAAAGCAGGGCAACACAATGCGAAATCTATAATCGATAATCTAGCCGAAGGTGAAACAATCAAATTTGTGACATCAAGTATGGGTTCAGCTTTCCAGCGTGGATTCTCTCAAGCATTGATAGATTATAAGAATTCTCATAACTTAGAGGTGCTGTCGCACAACAACCTTGCAATGGATTATAATAAAATGCTTGCCAAATATAAAAAGGATAATCCAAACGATAAAGCAATTCAGGCAATGAAGGAAATGACTTTAAGAGACGATTGGTTAACGTTTGAAATTGAAATGGTAATTGATTTGGATCCTATGCAAGGCGATGAAATCGGAAAAGATAAAAATGCAACATCAAACTTTTTTGCATTGAATACTAAATCAATTTCGGACTATGATGATTTTCAAGTTTTTGAAACTGTGGTTGGGTCGCCTGTTGAAGGAAGTACTGAAATAGGCACTGGCCAGATGATTGGACACCATCCAGCAAGTTTGCCTGCAGTTGAACTACCTGAAAGTAGAGATAAACCAAAGGAAGGAGAAAAGAAGAAAGAATGAGATTCTTAGTAATTTTTGTTTTTATAGCAACTTTTTTTTATTCATGCATCGGGAATGCCTCTAGTGAGTTTGCCGAAAGCGCCTTGGAAAGAATGGAGCTTTTCAATAAGGATACTTCAAATAAGATATTTAAAGAATTTATAAATTGTTCTGCTGATATTTGGATAAATAACACTAGTTTTTATAATTATGGAGGATTGTCAGATGAATATTATGAAATTAGAGTGCCATTTATTTATTATAACAGAGATAGTTCTAAATTTATTGGTATTTTAATATCAAAAAAAAGAAAGGATGATTTATTCTTTGATAATTATGCAAATCCTTTAGATTCATTTACATATAATTATCAGATGGTTATTGCGATAAAAGACTCGGGGAATTTTATAATCGCCCCTATGGGAATAAAATACGGTATTGGTGAAATATCTTGGGATGGTGCCACCCTTTCTGCAATGTATTTTTTAGAGTTTGAATTGGCTGAAAAGTCAATTACAGTGAATCATCCTCAGAGAACTTTGAGACACATTAAATATAATGTTTTAGATGATTTATTTTGGGATAAATGTATACTTTTTTCGAAGGGTATTCGTGCAAGTGGTAATTACTATTTTCAAAATGGTGACAATTTTCAGGAGATTATTTATCCGCCAAATCCTTGTGCAAATCAGATGTTTCAGTTCAAATAATTCTTTGCAGCGCGTCAGAAGATTTAGACTAGACATGTGAGAACTCTCCAAATTCAGGTCAAAACTGGGTTGTAAATCCTCTAGAACCCTTGCCCCTCGGAAAATGCACCTTTTCAGAGCGTAAATACTTGTTAATCAGCAACCTGCGCAAGGGCTGAATTAGGCGATGAACTCTGCTTGATTGCCTTAGATATAGCAGACCGTGGTTTCTTATGGGATGTTTTCCATTCGCTGTATCCTCTTATCACCATCGCCGATGAAATGATCGCCCTCGCACCGGATGTGTTCTTAAGAGCCGGCCTACTCCAACACCCGGAAATGGCACTTACGCTATTGGAAGCAGGAACCTACCATCTCATACCGCCAAGCACCATGTATCCGGACTATGTCTTCTCGGTACACGATGTTTTCACCGCCATGGAGAATTACTATCCATTTGGTTCCGTATATTTACAGAACGTGAAAAACGCGTTAATGAACAGCGGACATGCCGCACCGGGTTGGACTTATGCTGTAGCGGAGCATCATATTTATGGTTCTTCACGTATTGGGGTGCATAATACCAAGAAACTCATTGCTTCACGCGAAAACCAAAATCCTATAGTTTACACTAGCACAAATACAGAATACACCACTCTCTACCGAGGCAAACGTCATTATGAGCTGAGTAACCACTTGGGGAACGTTCAAGTTGTTATCTCAGATAAGCGTGTTTCAGTTTGTGATGAATACCTTGGTGTTGATAGATTTGTAGCGGAGGTGCTTAGCGCGATGGATTATTATCCATTTGGTATGCTTATCCCTGATAGGCAATGGTATGCTAATTCAGACTCATCTAATTATAGGTTTGGGTTTAACGGGCAGGAGAAGGATAATGAGGTCGCAGGTGTTGGAAATTCCATGACGGCAGAGTTTTGGCAATATGATAGCAGGCTGGGGAGGAGATTTAACATTGACCCAGTGGTAAAAGTTTGGGAAAGTCCATATGCTTGTTTTGCTAATAACCCAATTTTAATTATTGACCCTAATGGAGACGATTCGACCTCATCTCAAACTCCAAGTCAACATACAATTTCAAAAGGGGAAACTCTGTGGGGATTGGCAAATAAAAGTAATAATCAATTTACAGTTGATGATCTTCTAAAATGGAATCCTGGAATTGAACCAAAAAAACTGCAAGTTGGACAGGTTATAAATACCAGTGATCCAAAAGCAACAACCCCAACTGAAACATATTCCCCAATGATTGTAAAGAAAGAAGAATGGAACCCACCTATGGTTAATCCTAATGATGTTTCAAGCACGAAGAATACTATAACTATTAATAAGGGTGAAAGTCCATTCGAAATATCTGAAATGAATTGGGTTACGGCTTCACCAGGATTGGTAAGCGGTTCTTTAGGAGAGCTCCAAATTAAATCCAAGCCAGAAGCACCTCCAATTTTGCAAGGTACTTTGGTAACAGGAACTTCGTTTTCACTAGGAGGGGGATTTGGAGTTAAAGTTGATGGACTCTCTGCATCAACTGGTCGTATAATTTTTGACATGGATGTATCAGGTTCTTCACTTGAAGAAATTTTCTCCACAGTAAATTTTGTCACTATCAGATCAGGGGGAGCATTACTTAAAGCTGGATATGTTGTCGGGTACACAGATGTACGCATGTCTAAACAAGTATTTCATGCATGGATGTATGGCGGAGGCGTTGTGGTAATTGGATACTCGAGTTCAAGGTCTGCTGTAAAATTTGAAAACGAAGATTAAATTTGTAAAAAAAGAAAGGTAAATAATGACTATTTCAAAAAAGGTACTGCTTTCGATCTTTCCAACGATATCAATTCTATTCTTCTTACTGTTTGAAACACATGTAATTAAGAGCCTAAATTTAGTTGATTTTTTCGTGATTAATTCGTTGGCAATAATCCAAATAGCTTTATTGTATCGGGCAATGAAAAAGAAATTACCAAAGGAAAAGGTTCAGTTATATACGTTTTTATCCTTGGTTGTTATTCCATTCCAATTTTATATTATCTGGATTGTATTCAATGTGAATAGATCTAAGCTGTCTTGAGTTACAACCTGCATAAAATTTGGATAGAAAATTTAAGAATTAATCTTTCGAGTTCAAATCCGGTTAGGATGACATCTGCAATCCTTGTCATCAGGAAAATTCATCTTTTCCGAGCGTAATGTTCGGCTAACCGGACATTAATTTTCAAAGATTTAAAATTGAGCATCAAATCTTCATCTCCCTACCGCCATTAAACCTACCGCTAGCTTCGGTCAGTCCCGGTTCAACTTGGATGATTACATTTCAGGTGTGTCGGCAAATCTGCCACTGGTCCTATAAATTTCAATCTAATTTCGGATGCTTTTTTGGAATTTGGTGCTTGTTTATTTGGAACTTTTATACCCAATGTTTTCACCGCCATGGAGAATTACTATCCATTTGGTTCCGTATATTTACAAAACGTGAAGAATGCGTTAATGAACAGCGGACATGCCGCACCGGGTTGGACTTATGCTGTAGCGGAGCACCATATTTACGGCTCTAGCAGAATTGGAGTGCACAATACCAATAAACTTATTGCTTCACGCGATAACCAAAATCCAATTGTCTACACTAGCACAAATACAGAATACACCACTTTCTACCGAGGCAAACGTCATTATGAGCTGAGTAACCACTTAGGGAACGTGCAGGTTGTGATTTCAGACAAGCGCGTTTCTAAATGTGATAACCTCCTAGCTGTAGAATACTTTGAAGCTGAAGTGCTGTCTGCGATGGATTATTATCCAGGCGGGATGTTACTACCCGGGCGGCAATGGTACGCCAATGCAGACAGCGGAATCTATTCCTTTGGCATGAATGGCCAGCTGAAAGACGATGAACTAGCCGGAGTGGGCAATAGCTATACAGCCGAATACTGGCAGTATGATAGTAGGTTGATTAGGAGGTGGAATGTGGATCCTATGCATAAAAGTATGGCAGATTATAGTCCTTACATTTGTTTTAAGAATAATCCAATGCTTTTCGTTGACAAAAATGGAGATTCTACTTCTTTTTATGATTCTAAAGGAAGTTTGCTTTTGACTCTCCACGATAACCTTACAAATGCTGTTGTCATTGTTTCAGACGAAAATTTATCAACTTTTAAAGGAGTGATAGATAAGGCAAATAATGGCGAGGGTATTAAAAATGGAAACACAAATTCAGGTTATGCTAAGCATCTTCGTCAGTACGGAACAAATTATATGGTTGGAAGCTTTGAGTCTTTCTACGAATTGAATAAACCAGCTCATCAGGGGGATGATGAGACGCCAACTCAGCCAAATCAAACAGTTTATGATGAGCAAGGTGCTTATTTAATAAAAAAGAACAATGAAGTAAGCGTTTCCTCGGTAACAGTTGACGGTGATCCTGGACACACACATTGGGAAAAGGATCCTCCAGAGGGGTATGCTGGAACGCTGCATACACATCCAAATGCTGGAACTTGGACCGTTCAGAGAATTCAGACTGAAGAAGGAATAATCTATAGAAGAGCTTATTACCATCCGGGTGTTGAAGGTATTTCACCTCAAGACTGGGCTGGTGCTCGCTATAATTGGCAGGTAGTTGTTGAGAATGAAAAAATAATTCTGTACACAAAACAGACAATAGGAGGCACTCTAAAAGAAGTTACAATTACAATTGACAGAAGTAATAAATTTAAAACGACAGAATAAAATGCTAAAATGGTTTGTTTTATGGACTTCAGCTACCTTATTATCGTGTTCTAGTCCGAGAGAAAAAAATATTTCTAATAACCATCTGACGATTAGTCCTGAATTAGAAGCCGAATTCAAATGGCTTTATTATTCAATGAATTATGATGCAGAAGTTTCGGTTTATAGCTCAAGCAATCGTGCCTTAGTTTCTGACACAAGCAGTTTATTGAGCTTTGATTTGACCATGAGAGTGGAAAAATGTGACTCTCTCAGGACAGATATAATCATTTACCCAGAACTTCCAGATACTGTTTTTTCAAATTTGAAAGGAAGGAATTTTCCAATATTGTCGGGTTTTCATTTTGACAAGAAGAGAAATCAGATTTTACCAATTTTTGAGGGAGGGCAACTTGATGTTGGATTAAAAGACTCCTTATTTGTACTTCGCCGTACATTATTTGAACGGCTAATTCGATTTGATCAAGTTGAAATAGAGGCTAAATGGCTTTCATCACAAGCCAGTCGTATGCGATGGGAACTGGAAGATTCAATACAAATCAAATGTCAATAGTCCGTTCCCCTCTCACCCTAACGCTTTCCTTGCTCTGCTCAGTCCCGGTTCAACTTGGATGGGTTTTCGGCTTCGCGATTGAAGCGCTTACCCCGCAGCGCGGAGCTTGCCGAGGCGCGAGGAGTAAAAGCGGAAAGCGCGGCCCTGAAGCGCGCTGGGGTAAGGCGAAGGAAAGGCTTTAGGGAAAGCTCCAAGTTCCGCAACTTTTGAACTTGATCCCTGATCCGATAAACTTCTCGTCCTGTTCGACGATATAAATGCAAAAAGCCGGCTTAACCGGCTTTTTATTTAGGTAGCGGGACTAGGACTCGAACCTAGGACCTTCGGGTTATGAGCCCGACGAGCTACCACTGCTCCATCCCGCACTATCGTTGTTCCCTTTTGGGAGTGCAAATATAATGGCTTTTCTTTGCAATGCAATTCACCATAGAAAAAATGTCAGAACACAAAGCGGGTTTCATCAGCATCATAGGCAAGCCAAATGTAGGTAAGTCTACCTTACTCAATGCGTTAATGGGTCAAAAGTTGGCTATCGCCACCGAAAAAGCGCAAACAACTCGCCATCGAATTTTTGGTATTTTGAATGAACCCGAGTACCAAATGGTCTTTTCAGACACCCCGGGCATCATCGAACCGGCCTATAAACTGCAAGAATCCATGATGCATGTGGTGAAAGAAAGCATGGAAGATGGCGACATCGTTTTGCTTTTGGTAGAAGCCGGACAAAAAGCCCTGGGAGACGATGTGCTTCGCTACCTCAAGAAATCGAAAGCACCGAAGATTTTGGTGATCAACAAAATTGATACGCTCACGCAAGAAGAGGTCTTAGAGAAAGTAGACTTTTGGAAAAGTCAAAACCTGGCGGAGCATATCATACCAATCAGTGCACTGAATAAGTTCAACGTGGTGGCTTTAAAGACCCTTCTCGTCGATTTATTACCGGATTCCCCACCCTTCTACGACAAAGACCAATTCACAGATAAATCGGAGCGTTTCTTTGCTTCTGAGATTATCCGCGAGAAAATCTTCCTTCGCTATAAAAAAGAGATTCCCTACTCCTGCGAAGTGGTGGTGAATGTGTTCAAAGAAGAACCGAAGCTGATTCGCATTCAAGCCGATATCCTGGTAGAGCGCGATTCGCAGAAGGGCATCTTGATTGGACACCAAGGTTCAGCTCTGAAAAACGTAGCAACGGCTGCACGTAAAGACATGGAAAACTTCTTCGCTAAAAAGGTCTTTTTGGAAGTGTTTGTAAAGGTGAAAGCCAACTGGCGTAACGAAGACAAGATGCTCAAGGAGTTCGGCTATGAATAATTAGACTTCGGATCTTAAATTTCAAGTTCCAATTCCGAAAGCTTTCGGAACCAAGCTTCAAGTTCCAAGTTCCAATAATCAAGCTTCAAGTTTTGGCTTTTGTTTTTTGGAATATGGTATTTGATGAGTGGAATTTCCACAGCGCTTGGCAAGATTACGGATACCCATCCTACTTCACGTAAGGTAGCGTAAAGTAAAACAGACTGCCTTTGCCCAATTGGCTTTCTACCCCAATCTTACCTCGGTGCGACTCAATAATTTCTCTGGCGATGGCCAGACCTAAACCTGTGCCTTTGGTTTGATCAAACTTGTTTCGCTGGTATTTCTCAAAGATCTTTTGTTGAATTTCAGGGGAAATACCCGGTCCTTCATCCTTCACTTCAAATCGTAAAAACTCACCTTCCTTTTGCACTTTCACCCAAAGATTACCCTGTTCAGGGGTATAGCGAGAGGCATTCGTTAAGAGGTTATTCAATACCCAGGTAAGCTTTTCTAAGTCCACCTCCACCGTTGGCAAGCTATCCGGCGCATCCACGTGCACCTGAATCTGTTTACTGCTCACAATGGCATCCACGGAATGAATGGAATGATTCACCAATTCATGCGGTTCAATCTCTTCCTTCTTCAAGCGAATTTTACCTGTTTCAATCTGGCTGAAATCCAGCAGTTCATTCACCATATTAAGTAAACGTTCATTCTGGCTGCGCAAGGTTTCCAATAGCTGGTGTTGCTCCTCGTTTAGCGACCCGGTTTTTGGGTTGTTTAAAAGAGACAAGCTGATATTCATGGCGCTAATCGGTGTTTTGAATTGATGCGACAGTGTAGCCATAAAATCCGTCTTCGCTAGATCACGTTCTCTAAAATCGGTTATGTCGTAGAAAATGATCACCTTACCGGCAGCGGTCGCTTCTGCGTTTCGTCTACCAACCTGAATCATTTCTTTGTGGAAATAGCGCACAGTGCCATCCAGGTTGGCTGAAAAATTAAACAAGGTTCTGGAATCGTTTGACCCTTCGTTTTCCAAGAGGGCTTCTTTTTTAAAGTTGGTAGGCTCCAATTCGCTAATTGCCCTGCCGAGAACTTCACTTTTAGGCAAACCCAGGAGTTTCTCTGCCGGACCGTTCATCCACATCACCGTCCCGCCTTCATCGTTCACTAAGATGGCATCATTCAGGTGATCGATAATCGCTTCTATCCTGCTCTTCTCCTTAACCAGCTCACTCACATTCATCTGCTCGTATTCATTTAAGCGCGTCACCATTTCATTGAATGATTGGGCTAAATCGCCAAACTCATCTTTGTTTTGAATGGACATTTGCTGACTGAAATCCTTATCGGCAATCCGCTTGATACCGGCCATGATTTCATTCACCGGCCCAATGATGTAGTTCGGCAAGAGCCAAAGCAATAGCAGCGCAATAAATGACAGGGAGCCACCTATCACAATCATGTAGGTAATGACACTGTTAACCGATCGTTTGGTTTTTTCGTATTGCCGAAAGATGTCGCCACGCTGGTAATCCATCACCTTGTCGTTAGCCGCACTCATATCCTCTAGGCTATGCAGTACCTTACGCGATACCGTGAGGGTATCAAACTTGCCTACGAAACGAATTTCTGTGAAACGCTTTTTAAACTCATCGCAGGCCTCTTGTACATAGAGAATTTGCGACTTTTCCAAGTCGTTGGCCGCCAAGTGTTTTTGGGCAATAAGTAAGGTATCAAACTCGTAAATACCCGAATAGAGCTTATCAATGGCCTGTTGTGAATTATCGAGGCCATTGGTATACCTGAGCCAATTCACCCTGAAATCGTCTGTCAACTTAGAAAAACGTTGTCCCCTTTCCAAGATGGCATAGTTCCGGGTAAAAATGGATTCCGCATCGCTCCTAATTTGAACAAGGTAGAAGATGCTGGTAGCCGCTACGAGAAGCACTACCGCAAAAAATGCCGCAACACCTACCTGAATCCGGGTCTTAATGCGAAGGTCCCACATCCGTTGAATCATGGTGGAAATATACACCAATCAACGTATCACTTAGTCTTTCTTATAAAACATGGAAAGCAGAATGGTGATAAAAATGGCGAGAAAAACTGTTGAGATAAACCAAATAGTCCAAGACATACCTTTAATTTTTAATACTACGTTTAGATGATATATACTGTGCAGGGACATGGTGTTTGTTTTTGTTTCGGTGTTTAGAATCGAATTCCGGCGCCCATATTCATTTGAATACCTACTTGCTTGAGCTGGTGATTTGTTCTGCCCGGACTTCCATTGTCAAGGCTCTTCAAACCTACATTATACCGGAGATCTACCATAATGAAAAGCGGGCCAATGGTATAATCCACTCCCAGGCCAAGTATCCAACCCAGATCCAATTCTGAAGGATTCACTTGATTTACAGAATAGGCCGATGATTCCACATTGGAATACAAAGGGGAATACGAGTGAGAGGCCAGACCTGAAAAATAAGGTCCGGTGAACACACTGGGTTTTATCGATTTGGATTGGCTTCGTAGACCTAGCATAAGCGGAATCTGAAAATAGTTCAACTCCAAATAGCGAACATTGGGATAGTTTCTGCGCAAAGCAATTTGTCCGGACTGTATGTAGTTCAACTCCGTTTGAACAAAAATCCGGTCGCCCAACCTATGGCGGTAAAAGGCTCCGGCACTAACGGATCCGGTGCTTTGAGTGGCATAAGCCTGATCACCGTAGAACCCCATAATGGATGGACCCATTTTTATGCCTAGTTCATGCTGCGCATTCACGCTAGCAAATGCTAAAAAACTCAGAGCGAGAATGATGAATCGAATACGCATACCTCTTTCCTTTCTTCGTTAAGTGCACAACTTTCCCCGCCCGATAGAATTACCAGGAACCCAGGGAAAGAAGAAAACATCGTTTTAAATCAATAGCCAGACTGCAATACGAAAAAGATTTCGTTGCATAATCCTTTAAGGAACTGGTTATCGTGTTGATTGGAACTGTCGGAGTCCTGCTCTTCCGTCTCGTGGCGAACACAATTGTAATAGGTTTCCAGGAGCAAGGCTAAATTGGTCAGCCTTTTTCGTACAGGTTCCAAACGCCTGGCTTCTGTCACGGAGTCAGGTCTTTGCAGCTTGGCATTGGTTTGTCGGATTTGTTGATTCATGATGCTCCGGATGCTTTCCAGATGCGACAACAAAAGCAGCTTGTTGAGTTGTACGTTTTGCTGAATCAGCTCTCTGAAACCCATGAGCGTCTGTTGGGCTTTCTGACGATTAAACTCGTCGATCGCACCAACAGATACTTCTGAGTAATTTTCCGGATCTTGCCAAAGCATAGCGAAAATTTGGTTTTTGTTTTTAGTTGAGTCGAAGGCGTTCAAAAAAGGTGGGAGCGGCCCCCTACTCAAACCTCTGGCTTGAGCAGTTTAGAATGTTCCCTGCAACCTTGGGACCGTTCCACACTTTTTTTTGATTGGAAATTGTGGAGATATGTGCTCTAATTTAATTACCTGTCAAACCCATGAACACCGGTTAACCCACAAAAACCGTTATCTCACAATTCCAATCCTTCGTGTTCTATAGAAGCAGAATAGTGCCAAAGGGTAAAAAAAACGAACATATCAGCTATACCGCTGATTTACTGATACTTAAAAATTTAAGGGAACCTGTGCCACTTTGCAGAACCTTATCAAAATGATAGGGTGTCTATTGAAATGAGAGGGTGAAATTGAGAAATGAGGTTTAGGCTGAGCTTTGTTTGTTTTCTCCATACCCTATCCACACGACTCACGACTAACTTCCTAGCCTAAACCGTATTCTTGAATCTTGCGGTACAAGGTGGCTACGCCAATGCCGAGAATCTCTGCGGTTTTGGTTTTATTGCCGCCGGTAAATTGAAGCATATTAGCGATGTGATCTCGCTCCAAGCTCTGCAAATCGATGGCTAAGTTGGGACGCAGTCCGGTATCCGTTGAGCCTGTGCTTTTCTGGAACTCTTGCGGAAGCAATTCCAGGCCGAGCTCACCGGAATCGGCTAGAATTACTGCCCTTTCCATCACGTTTTTCAGCTCCCGTAAATTGCCCTTCCAATAATGCGATTGAATAAACAGCTCTAAATCGCGGCTAAATCGCGGTTTGGCTGTACCCATTTTCGATGCGGCCATGTTCGCGAAATGTTCTGCTAAAATCAAAATATCGTCTCCTCTTTCGCGCAGAGGCGGGAGGTGAATAGTGAAGGTGCTTAAGCGGTAATAGAGGTCTAATCTGAAATTTCCTTTTTCGCTTTCCTCTAAAAGGTTTCTGTTGGTGGCAGCCACAATGCGCACATCGCTTTTAAGTTCCTTGGTACTACCTACTTTAAAGAACAGACCGGTTTCTAAAACGCGGAGAAGCTTGGCCTGAAGTTCCAATGGCATTTCACCGATTTCATCTAAAAATAAGGTGCCTTTGTTGGCCTCTTCAAAAAAGCCCTTCTTATCCAAAGCCGCGCCAGTAAAGGCTCCTTTTACGTGACCAAATAATTCGCTTTCTAAAATTTCTTTGCTCAGAGCGCTGCAGTTGATAGCTAAATAAGGAGCTTTGGATCGCTTGCTGGCCGCATGAATGGCGCTGGCAAATACCTCTTTTCCCGTTCCGGTCTCGCCTGTTAGCAATACACTGGCATCCGATTGGGCCACCCTTCTCGCGAGGTTCTTGGCGTCTTCTAAGGCTTTGCTGGAACCTACGATGGATTCAAAACCGCCTTTTTCAGCGCTGTCTACCTGGAAAACGCGCGTAGATAAACGCGATTTTTGCAAGGCCTGATCTACCACGCTGACAATCCGAAAGTTGTCATCGCCTTTGGTTAAGTATTCAAATGCCCCGGCCTTGATTGAATTTACCCCATCAGGAATATTTCCATAGGCCGTAAGCATAATAATTTCAGCAAAAGGTTTACGCTTTTTGTATTCCGGAATGAGTTCAACGCCATTGGCCACTTCCAATCTTACATCGCTTACAATCACTTCAATGGGCAACTGTTCGAGCATTTTTAGGGCCTCAGTGGGATTGGAGGCTGTGTACACCTTGTATTCTTCTAATTCCAACACTCTGGCAATCAGCATTCTGAGATCTTCTTCATCATCGATGATTAGCAGCGTTCCTTTTTTCATGCAATTCGTTTCTTTATTAGCTCAGGTGCAATAGATTTGTAATTGGCCCTCATCCAGCATGCGCAAAAACATAGCCAATATACTGAGTCTTCTGCTCATCGTAGCACTCTTGATTTTTGTTCAGATTTTGAACAAACAATTATTTGAAGAACGCAAAGGCGATGCACAATGGATAAACCTCGCGGGCAAACAGCGGATGCTTTCTCAGAAAATTTCCAAAGGAATTTGGATGCATGAAGAATTAGCGCAAACTGAACAGGCAACACTTCGAAGCGATATCGAACTTTTTCGTCAGAATCATTTGGCCCTTGTAGAAGCCACTCAAATTGGTTCAGATAAGCTCTTCACCCAGGGTGATTTACCGGCTTTGATGGAAGAAACAGACCGCCAATTCAGCGCATTTCACCAACTCTTGTCGCGACAAAACCCGGCACAGTTCAAACACGAAATTAACCAAAAAGGGCTCAGCTACCTTGCTAGCCAAGACGCACTGGCGAATGCCCTAAAAGACAATTCGGTGCAGAAACTAGAGCGTTTTACAGAATACGAACGCTACATCGCTTTGGTCATTATTCTGGCCCTGGCCACTTTTGTTATTTTGGTATTCAGACCCCGCTACAAAGAAAGCCTGAGACAGAATGCCATTTTAGATGAATTGAACTCTGAACTCCAAGAAAGCCAAGCACAACTCGAGGAAACACTGGAAGACAGAAGCCGCATGAATGAGCAGCTGAGTTCGTACAATGAAAGACTAACCGGCATACTCACGGCGGTTCCCGGGGGGCTTATTATGCTCAATGAAAAGGCGGAGATAAAAGAAATACTGAATGGGCACCTTTCCGGGGTAGATGTGCCTTTTGATGAATTGGATTACCGTTTCCTAACCGAGCACATGAATAGCTTGAGTGTAGGTGCTCTTTTTCATCTTGGTCAAGTGGAGTTTGATCACCCCGTCTTTGCAGGCCGAATCTTCAACGCAAGCCTATCGCATGTTACAACCAACGAATTTCTCCTTGCCGTAGAAGATGTTACACTGCTCCTAAAACTGCAAGACGACCAGGAAATTTTAAGTCTGATTGTTAAGCATACGCAAGAATTCATTGGCTTAACCGATTCCAGCTTCCGTTTAACGTTTATCAATGAAGCCGGTATACGAATGTGTGGTTTCCCGAACCTCGATACACTGAGAAAAATGCGCATAACCGATGTGCTTGACTCGGAAACGCGCAGGATGTATGCCCGTGATATCATTCCTCAACTGCGGGAAAAAAATCACTGGAAAGGCATCGCACATCTGATGCACTTTGAAACGGGCGAATTGATTCCGGTAGAAGCCTCTTTCTTCCCTGTTAGAAACAGCCAAGGGGAGATTATAGCTTACGGCACCATCCAAGTAGATATCAGTGAACAGATCCAAAGGCAAAGACAGCAACAGGCATTAACAGAAGAGCTGCAAGCAAGCCAAGAAGAACTTCGTGTTCAGGTAGAAGAGCTGGAACGCTTAAACCGCATCGTGGCCCAAAATGAAGCCATGCTCAACGAGGCGCAGTCCATCGCTAAAATGGGTTCATTCCTAGTGGATATTTTGCCGAACCATGACATGCGCATCCGCTGGTCTGATGCCCTCTACAGCATCTACGGCTACCAGAAAGGTGAGCTGATTTCGTTTGAGGAGGTGGTAAAAATTATACCGGACGAGGAGAAATCAATTGTTTACAAGGCCACGGAGTTAGCCATGAACGGCGAACGACAGAATTTTGAACACCATATCACCACCCCGGCAGGCGAAGTAAAATTCTTACGCTCCATGATTCAGCCGATTATACGGAACAATCAAGTGGTGGCCTTGCAAGGCATCGCTCAGGATATAACCGACCTGAAAGCAATTGAAAACGAATTGAGGTATAGCGAACTCCGTTTTGACTATGCCTTGAATGGCAGTGAAGACGGAATTTGGGACTGGAACCTGGAAGACAATTCCCTCTATTTCTCGCCTCGCTGGAAGGCAATGTTAGGCTTTAGTGACGATGAATGCGACAATACCTATTCGTGTTGGCAAAAACTCATTCACCCCCATGACCTCTCCCGCTTGATGGATGGCATTCAAAAGCATCTAGATGGCAAGGCCGAAGCGCTCAGGGAAGAAATACGCATGCTCACCAAATCGGGCGATTACAAATGGGTTCTGGCGCGGGCCAAGTGCATTCGCGATGAAAACCAAAAGCCGGTTCGTTTGGTGGGAACCCACGTAGACATTAGCAAGGAAAAGCAGATGCTCCATGAGCTGGATGAAAAAAGAGCCAACCTCAGAGCGGTAATTGAAAACACAGAAGACTTAATCTGGTCTGTAACGAAAGATAAGAAGCTTATTACCTATAATAAACGCTTTATAAAAGAATACCAAGCTGCCTTCGGACGCTCGCTGGATGCAGGAAGTCCGGCATTTGACGATTTCCCGGAGAGTGAGAAACTCAAATGGCTAGATTGGGCGGATAGAGGACTGCAAGGCGAAAAATTCTCTTTTGAATACATCTTCCATTGGCCAAGTGGTATCGGCTATTACGACATCTTTGTAAACCCTATCCTATCGGATACGGAGGAAATCAGTGGCGTCAGCTTTTTTGCGCGCAATGTGACCAAACGTAAAGAGCTTGAACTCAGTTTAACCAAACAAGAGGAGGCCTTGAAATCGCTGTACGACACGGCCTTTGATGCCCTGAGTTTGGAAGACAAACTAGAGAAAGCGGTGCAATTGGGCTGCGACTTCTTTGATTTGGAGTATGGCGTACTCGCGCAAATCAGCGGCGATAAGCTGAAAATCTTTAAAAGCTACCCCGAAAACAAGGAGTATCCGGAAGGGAAAAGTATTCCGCTCAGGGAGTCGTATTCTTCTATCCTGCAACAAGTGAATGGTATCTTGAGCATAGAAGACATCCAAAACTCAAGTTTCAAAAACCACCCTGCGTACCAGCGTTTTGGCTTTGCCTGCTATTTGGGCATCCCAATTTACATCAACGGCGAGCTGAAGGCCTCGCTCAATTTCTTCCAAAAAAATCCGGCATCCCGGCCCTTTGGTGAAGGTGAAATCTCCCTACTTCGATCCATCGCTCAATGGATTGAAAACGCCATGGAATCTGATTTTTCGGAGAAACAATTGATAGAGGCTAAAAATGCAGCCGAATCAGCGGCCAGAGCAAAAGCCGACTTCCTAGCGATGATGAGTCATGAAATACGCACCCCTATGAATGGCGTACTCGGCATGACCAACCTGCTTCAAACCACGCCACTTAATGAGGAACAAACTGATTTTGTCAATACCATAAAGCTCAGCGGTGAAAGCCTCTTGGCCATCATCAATGATATTCTCGATTTCTCCAAAATAGAGTCGGGCAAACTGCTTTTAGAAGAACACCCATTAAGCATAGAGCAAACGATTTCTGAGACCTTTGATTTACTCGGACAAAAAGCGAATGAGAAAAACCTGGAATTGCTCTACTTTATCGACAGCGCTGTACCGAGTCATATTTTAAGCGATGTAACCCGCTTGCGTCAGGTACTCATCAACCTCATTTCCAATGCCCTGAAGTTTACACACCAAGGACAGGTGCTGGTTTCTGTGTCGATGAAGGAAAAAAAGAAAGACGCCTACCAGCTCTACTTTGAAGTAAAGGATTCCGGTATTGGCATTCCTAAAGAAGCACAAGAGAAACTCTTTACCGCTTTTACACAAGTAGACAGCTCCACTACCCGTCGTTTTGGCGGAACCGGTTTGGGCTTAGCGATATGTGTGAAACTGGTAGAAGCGCTAGGTGGCAGTATCGGCTTGGAATCAGAACCGGGAGAAGGATCTCGCTTCTTCTTTACGATTCAAGCTAAGTTAGCACCTGTGAAAGAACGCATAGGTCCGAACCCGCTAGCTGCCAAGAAAATTTGGATTTTAGACGACAACAGCACCAATCTCCAAATTCTCTCCAAGCAATGTCAAAAGTGGGGCGCAGAGGTCAGAGCTTTCGAGGATGCTGAAATTCTGCTGGGTGAGCTATCTACGTCTAACATCCCTCAGGTGCTGCTTTTGGATTATATCTTGAGTGGTGTGTCTGGTTTAGAACTCGCTCAAAAGCTTAAAAAGCAGTACCCAACACTGCAGCTCATCCTTTTGTCTACGTCGCAAGATCAAGAGCTTAGCGAAGCACAGAATACCGTGGATGCCGTACTTTTCAAGCCGCTGAAGTACCCGCAGCTACTGCAGGTGCTTATGAAATCGTCTGAGCAAAGAAGGCTGGTAGTAGAGCATACCCTAGAATCGGCTAGCACACCGGAGGAGGCTAAATTGTTGCGCATTCTTTTAGCCGAAGACAATGTTTTCAACCAGAAGCTAGCCTTGTTGGTTTTAGGTAAGTTGGGCTATTCAGCAGACCTAGCAGCGAACGGGATTGAGGTCTTGGAAGCCCTAAAACTGAAAACCTACGACCTCATTTTTATGGACATCCAAATGCCAGATATGGGAGGCGAAGAAGCCACAGCCTTGATCAATCAGCAGATGGGGAAAAACAGACCCTATATCATTGCCATGACAGCCAATGCCATGGAAGGCGACCGAGAGAAATACCTTGCTTTAGGCATGGACGATTACATCTCTAAGCCAATCGATTTGGACAAACTACGCGAAACCCTACACGATTTAGAGCTGAAGCTATCCTGATTATCAACCGCATTGCATCAGTTGCTCTTTTTTTTCTTTAACTTTCATAGTAAACCAAAACAAACGCTATGAAAAAAATCAGACTTCGTAAGCTACTGATATATCTCATGCTGCTGGTAACGCTCGTTCTGGTAGGCGGCCTGGCTTACCTTTACATTGCCTTCCCTATCGTCGGGGCCGCTCTGGATATCAAGGTTGAACTCACACCAGCAAGGGTGGCCCGCGGCGAATACCTTGCGAATCACGTAAACCTCTGCATGGATTGCCATGCCGTGCGGGAATGGGACAAGTTTGCCGGTCCGCCCAAAAAAGGAACTGAAGGAACAGGAGGAGAACATTTTAACCATGCTATGGGATTTCCAGGCGATATTGTTTCGCCCAATATAACGCCCTACCGCCTCGCTAACTGGACAGATGGTGAAATTTACCGCGCTATCACGTGCGGGGTGAGCAAAGACGGACGCTCCCTCTTCCCTGTCATGCCCTATACACATTACGGTAAAATGGACACCGAAGATGTGTATGCCATCATTGCCTACGTGCGCAGTTTGGAACCCCTCCAATCGCCTTCGGTAAAAAGTCGATTGGATTTTCCGCTTAATTTTCTCGTGAGAACCATGCCCACTCCGGCAACGCCTCAGCCAAAACCTAGTCCAGCTGACCGTAAGGCGTATGGCGCCTATATTACCAATGCAGCAGGCTGTTACGATTGCCATACCAAGCAAGAAAAAGGAAAGTTTATAGGCAAGGATTTCGCAGGCGGAATGGAGTTTAAAATGGGGCCTGATCGTGTGCTTCGTTCACCCAATCTTACGCCCCACCAAACAGGCATAGGCTCAATGACCGAAGCCGACTTTCTTGCGAAGTTTACAGCCTACAGAAACGGCTATACACCTGTCACCCTTGGGCCAAACGATTTTCAAACTACCATGCCTTGGATTATGTATGCCGGCATGACCGACGATGACCTAAAAGCAATCTACGCTTACCTGCGCTCAGTGGAGCCGGTAGATAACGCCATCGTGCGGTTTGAACTAACTCAGCATTAACAAAAAAACCGGCTTAGGCCGGTTTTTTTATACAACATGCGTTGTTTATTCTTCGCTTAAGAATGGGTAACGGTAATCGCTCGGTGGAACAAAAGTTTCTTTGATGGTGCGTGGCGAAACCCAACGCAGTAAGTTCAAAGCTGAACCTGCTTTGTCGTTGGTTCCTGAGCCGCGTGCTCCACCAAAAGGCTGTTGTCCTACCACAGCGCCCGTTGGCTTATCGTTGATGTAGAAGTTACCCGCTGCATTCACCAATTTTTTAGTAGCCAGCTCAACCGCATAACGATCGCGGCCAAAAATGGAACCGGTCAAGGCGTAGATGGATGTTTTGTCTACCAAATCAAGCGTCTTTTCATACTCAGCATCCGGGTAAACGTAGATCGTCAGAACGGGACCAAATATCTCTTCACACATGGTAACGTACGAAGGGTTTTTCGCCAAAATCACAGTTGGTGAAATGAAATACCCTTTTGATTTATCATAGGTACCTCCGGCAATAATTTCTTGTCCATCGGCCTTTGCTTGATCAATGTAGTTGGCAATTTTATCGAAGGATTTTTCATCGATAACGGCATTGATGAAGTTACGGAAATCTTCCGTTCCTCCCATTTTCATACTTTGCAAATCAGCTACTAAAAACTCCTTCACCTTTGGCCATAGGCTCTCCGGTATATAGGCTCTGGATGCAGCAGAACATTTTTGTCCTTGGAATTCAAATGCACCGCGGCTCAGCGCTGTAGCCACTTGTTTTGCATCTGAACTGCTGTGTACCATAACGAAATCTTTTCCTCCGGTTTCACCTACAATACGTGGATAGGTTTTGTAGCGGAAAATGTTTTCACCAATGGTCTTCCAAACATTTTGGAACACACCGGTTGATCCGGTAAAATGGATACCGGCAAAATCCGGGTGTTTGAAAATGACATCCCCTGCTGTAGGGCCATCCACAAAAATCAAGTTGATTACGCCAGCCGGAACACCTGCTTCACGGAAGATTTCCATCAAAACATGAGCCGAGTAAATCTGAGTATTGGCCGGTTTCCAAACTACTACGTTGCCCATCATGGCCGCTGAAGTAGGCAGGTTACCCGCTATGGCTGTAAAGTTAAATGGCGTTAAAGCGAAAACGAATCCTTCTAGCGGACGTTGCTCTAAACGGTTCCAAATACCCTCTGATGACTGTGGCTGTTGTTTGTAGATTTCCGTCATGTACTGCACGTTGAAACGCAGGAAGTCGATAATCTCACAAGCTGAATCAATCTCTGCCTGATACGCATTTTTAGACTGACCCAACATCGTTGCTGCATTCAACTTAGCGCGGTAAGGACCGGCAATCAGTTCAGCGGCCTTCAAGAAGATAGCTGCACGCTGTTCCCAGTTCATGTTAGCCCATGCTGTGCGAGCTTCCAAAGCAGCCTGAATTGCAGACTCAACATGGCTTGCATTGCCTTTGTGGAAATACCCTAAAGTATGCTGGTGGTCGTGCGGAGGAGCAAGGCGAGCTGTGTCACCGGTTCTAATTTCCTGTCCGCCAATAAACATGGGGATATCCAATTCTTGGGCTCTTGCTTCTGCCAAGGCTGCCTTGAGCTGTGCTTTTTCCGGTGATCCGGGAGCATATGATTTAACCGGTTCGTTCTTCGCTACCGGCACATTAAAAAATCCGTAAGACATATCAAATTAGTTGAAAATCGATGCGAATTTAGGTTAAAACAGCAAAGGAAGCGGTATCGAAAGTCACAGTTCTATCCCCAAATTCACTACTGGCACGTTTTTAGAATTATGGAGCCTAACCAACGCATCGCTTATGAAAAAGCCACTACTACTCTTCACCATTCTCTGGGCTGCTATTTCCGTTTCGGCTCAAACCGCCTCAGAGAATCTTCGCAGAATGAGCATTCAACATTGTTTAGAAACAGAGCAAGACTCCTTGCATATAGACTTGTGGGATGCCGGTGTGGAAGACAACGATACCGTCAGTTTAATCTTAAACGGCAAAACAGTACTCCAATCGTTTAGACTCAGCAAAGCCAAAAGCCATTTTTCATTCGCTTTACAGCCCGGCGACAATACCCTGAGTTTATTTGCGAATAACCTAGGCGACATCCCCAACAATACTGCGGCCATATCCGTGAGCGGAGGAGAACAAATAAGCCTCAAATCCGGACTTGATGTAAACGGAACCCTCCAAGTTCGCTACAAAGTACCGGGCATGATGTTCACTCAGATTGCCTGCGAAACAGAGTCGCTACCTGACGATAAAGAAGCCGCCGCTATCCGCTCCAACCCAGCTATGGCACTTCCCTCCTATACCTTGATTGAGCAAGGTCTTCGTTTTGAAGCTGGAGAAACCGCTCGAAAGGTGGAAGTGCAAGACTGCTACAATTCATCGTACAACAAACTCAAAATTTGGTACTGGGACTGCGGAGTAGAAGACAATGATACTGTGAGTTTATACCTTAACGGCAGCTGGATACTTACCAGAACTCGCTTAACCAAAGAACCGAAATCGATAGAAGTAGAATTAAGTCCGGGTGAAAACCTGTTAACGCTTTATGCGCACAATTTGGGCGATATCCCTAAAAATACAGCTGCTATCTCTGTTGAACATCCTTATGGCAAAGTTGAAGTAGGTAAAATGATAAGCGATGCCAATACCTGTGGCGCTATCCGAATTGCTTACGGCATGCAAACACCGTATGGCGTTAGCCTACCTCCATGTTTGGATAAAAATGAAGTGGACAGCACGACAGAACCTGAAATCGTGTACCTTTTGGATTTGCAGAACAGGAATAGACCTCCAAGTACACCGGGTTCCGGTTCCGGAACGGTAACACAACCAAGACAACCGAATCAGCCGGTCTATTTCCCGCCAGCACCAAGAACGCGTACAACACCTGCTCCACAACCTCCACCGCAAACGCGTCCTGCACCAAGTCCGAGGCCTAATCCCTCTCCTTCGCCGTCACCAAGCACTAGGCCGGCCCCAAAGCCTACGCCTGCGCCTGCGAGCCCGGCACCTAACACAACGCCCGGTACCCGAAGCAAGCCGAAACCGGCTCACTGACGGTCCATCAACAATTCAATTAAATGATCTTCACCCAAAGGAGCCTCTATTTTTAGGGGCTCTTTTTTTACGGGATGAACAAAAGATAACGAGTAGGCATGCAGGCAAATGCTGCGATCCGGATTCGGTTTATCGGAACCGTATTTTAAGTCTCCTACGATAGGGTGTCCAATTTTAGAAAGCTGCACCCTGATTTGGTGTGGTCTTCCTGTTTTAGGCTTTACTTCTAATAAGGTATAGGAGTTGGCATGGCGAACGGTATGGTAATCCAGTTCTGCCCTTGCACCACCGTGTTTGTCGTTGTTGTAAGCCTTTGTAATGTTTTTTGTATTGTCTTTGATCAACCAGTTTACCAGCGTATCATCAAGTTTCGTTGGCTTTCCGTGCACCACGGCGCGGTATACCTTTTCCACTTCCCTGGATGAAAAGAGTTTGTTCATACGCTCCAAAGCCTTGCTGGTTCGGGCAAAGATGCAGAGTCCGCTCACCGGTCTATCCAAACGATGAATAACACCCAAGAAAGCCTCGCCCGGTTTTTTATACTTCACCCGAACGTATTCTTTGATGGCATCCTCCAAGCTGTATTCGCTAAATTCATCATCGGGCTGCACGAGCTGTCCGGCGTACTTATTCACCGCAATGAGGTGGTTGTCTTCGTAGATGATTTGAGAAGCGATGTTCTCAAAGCCCTCCCTAGTATTGTTCTTTTTCATTCGGGAAGTCTTTCAGCTTAACGTCTTCAATATAGCGGCTCACAGCCTCCAAAATATCATCGTATAAATTCATGTAGCGACGCAAAAAGCGTGGGCTAAATTGTTTGGTAATGCCGAGTAAGTCGTGCAGTACGAGCACCTGACCGTCTACCCCTGCTCCTGCACCGATCCCAATGATAGGAATATTGACTTCTTGCGCTACCCGGGTGGCCAAAGCGGCCGGAATCTTTTCCAATACAATGGCAAAACACCCAGCTTCAGCTAGGGCGTGGGCATCTTCAATCAGTTTCTTCGCTTCGGCTTCCTCCTTGGCTCTCACCTCAAATGTGCCGAATTTATAAATGGACTGTGGTGTTAATCCCAAATGCCCCATTACCGGTACCCCGGCCGAAAGAATTCGTTTTACCGATTCCATAATCTCGATTCCACCTTCCATTTTGATGGCGTGTGCACCGGATTCTTTCATGATACGAATTGCCGAATTCAAGGCTTCCTTGCTATTACCCTGATAGGAGCCAAAAGGTAAATCCACCACCACAAGGGCTCTGAATACAGCGCGCATCACCGACGATGCGTGGTAAATCATTTGATCTAAGGTAATCGGTAAGGTGGTCATGTGACCCGCCATTACGTTGGATGCAGAATCGCCAACCAATAACACATCAATCTTGGCCTCGTCTAAAATTTTGGCCATGGAGAAGTCGTAGGCCGTGAGCATGGAGATTTTTTCTCCTCGCTCTTTCATTTCCTGCAGCACATGGGTGGTAACCCGGCTGATGTTCTTGTATTGATTGGTACTCATCTTATTTGTTTTTTTCCGCTTCCAAGTCCGCCAACTTGGCTTTCAGCTCTTTGTTTTCTTGCGCCAGCGAAGCATTTTTGTCTTTTTCTTTAGCTAAGGCGGTGGTTAGACTGATCACGATATCGCCTCCTTGGCTCGTGCGGATATTGTCTTTAAACTTCCGCAAAGAAAGCAGTTCCTTTTCAGCTTTTTTCAGTTTTGCTTCACTTGCGGCTAATTCCTTCTTGAGCGAATACACTTCAGCACTCAGTTTTTTCACGTTTTTAGGTGAACGATCGAGGCGGTCAGACTCTGCTTTTAATTTGCCGGAGACTTCCACCAAAGAATCAATCTCTCGGTTCTGCGCATTGATGGTTGTGCGCAATTGAATGATGATATCTGTTAAGGCCGAGCGTGCAGGGTCATTGTTGTTTCTATCGTTTTTAATCCTTTCCGCCTCAGCCTCGCTCACGTAAACAGTTAAATCATCTACCCGAGCCCGAGATTCCGGTCCAACGTAAACACCACATTTGCCTTTGTGCTGCACCATCTCATTGCCTACCCAAACCTGCTTCTGATTGATGCTTAATACGAGGGCTCCCGGCTTATAACTCAACTCAAGGGTATTGCTTTCGCCCGCGTCTTTGATGCTTTTTTCTTTCACCCATCCAGAACTTTTTGCCTTCCCGCTCAGCTCCGTAAAACTCCCTCCTTCCAGCTTACGCACCCTGAACTGTTTGTCGGATGAAATCTCGGCCACATAGGCCATGCTACCATCCTGCTTCGCTAAAAAGCTCAGTCCGGCACTACCGCCAAGTGTAGCATCTAGGCTTACTTCAATGGAAACGCGGCATTCACCGAAAAGGTCGCCCTCTTCCGGGAGAATCACTGACGGGCTGCTGGTATTCTTTCGCCAGAGCACATACTGACCTTGCTCAAACAAAAAAAGCTCATCGGCATTGTTGCTGGTGCGCCATTGTGCGCTCGACTGGTTAAAGTCTTCTGACCAAATGAGTTTTTCAGGATTATCGAGCAAGAAAAGGCCCGTGCTCACGAGGAGCAGAACAAGAATAAGGAGGATGCGGTAAATCATGGGATAATTTTATCGTGGTTTGCAACTCTTCTGGCTGAAATTCGTTTAGCCTAGTGGTGAGGCCAAAATTATTAAAAAAATTGTTCACGAGGCTAAGAGCCAATACATTTGCACCACGTATGAGAAAAACGATACACTGGGTTATTGCCTTAACCTTGTTCTTAACAGCATGTGATAATACGCTCGACATTGCCGGTCCGCCTGAGGAAACGATGATTGTCTACAGCTTACTAGACAAGGCCGATAGCATTCATTATATCCGTGTAAACAAAGGTTTTATTTCAGAAGATGTGGCGCCGATTGAATTAGCGAAAGATCCGGATCAATTGTTTTTCGATACCTTGGAGGTGACCATTCAAAACCTCGGAACCGGGCAGGTATTTTATTGCCAGAAAGAAACCATAGCCAAGGACGAAGGCATTTTCAATAGTGCTGTGAATTATGTGTACTCGCTCAAGCAAAACTTCACAGAGGGAACGAAGCTCCTCATCAAAGTGCGCAACCCGCTTACCGGTAAGACCGCCAGTGCTGAAACATTCTTGATTGGAAACCCCACCTTCACTTCCCCAAGCATCAATACCATCGATTTCTACACCTTTGAACCCGGCACCAATTTTTTAGTTGCGTTCACCGGACATAGAGATGCCGTGGAATACCAGGCCATGCTCGGACTGGCCTACGATGAGATAGATCAAAATGCACAAACTACAGTGCGCGATACCATCTGGTGGAACTTTGCCCGTGGTAAGTTTGGCGATTTGACTAGAGTGAACATTCGAACAGACGGGCAAGTATTCTACGACTACCTCGCTACCCAGCTGGAGCAAAAAGGGCCCTCCATTAGCCGTAAAGGTGTGGCCATTGTGTATGAATTATGGCAAGGCGATAATGAGCTGAGCATCTATTCAGAGGTTTTTGATAACAGCAGCATCGGTATCGTGCAGAAAAACCAAGACTACACCAACGTGAAGGATGGCTATGGTTTAGTTGCCTCTCGCTCCAGAGCAAAATTGTATGGTGCCGGACTCAACACCAAAGTGGGCGTTCAATTGCAAACGAACCCTGTCATGGTAAAATTCAACTTTACCAACTAAGCTGACGAATTGTCACCGATTTCTTCTTAATTCCCGACTAGCTCGTCAGGCCAACTGCCGCCTTTGCAGGATGATGTCAGTTTTTTGGCCTTGGCACATCGCTTGACGAAAAGGCATCGAAGAATAAACATATTTATCATGGGAAAAATCATAGGAATTGACTTAGGTACTACCAACTCTTGTGTGGCTGTGATGGAAGGAAACGAGCCGGTGGTAATTCCAAACAGTGAAGGAAAACGCACCACCCCTTCTGTTGTAGCTTTCATTAAAGACGGTGAGCGCAAAATTGGTGACCCGGCTAAACGCCAGGCTATCACCAACCCAACCAATACCATTTACTCCATTAAACGCTTCATGGGTAATACCTTTGATCAGGTAACCAATGAGGTGTCGCGCGTGCCTTATTCAGTGAAGAAAGGCGATAACAACACACCACGTGTTGACATCAACGGACGTTTATATACGCCACAAGAAATCTCTGCCATCATTTTGCAAAAGATGAAAAAGACAGCTGAAGATTACTTGGGACAAGAAGTTACTGAGGCCGTTATTACCGTTCCGGCTTATTTTAACGATGCACAACGTCAAGCCACCAAAGAGGCCGGAGAAATTGCCGGATTAACGGTTAAACGTATTATCAACGAGCCTACTGCTGCGGCATTGGCTTACGGTTTAGACAAGAAAACATCCGACCTGAAAATCGCGGTATTTGACTGCGGTGGTGGTACACACGACGTGTCGATCTTAGAATTGGGCGACGGTGTATTTGAAGTGAAATCGACCGATGGTGATACGCACCTGGGTGGTGACGACTTTGATGATGTAATCATCGACTGGTTAGTAGCTGAATTCAAAAGCGATGAAGGTGCTGACTTGAGCAAAGACCCAATGGCTATGCAGCGTTTGAAAGAAGCGGCTGAAAAAGCAAAAATTGAACTTTCCAGCGCCAGCTCTACCGAAATTAACTTGCCGTATATCATGCCGGTTGACGGTGTTCCAAAACACTTGGTCAAAACCTTAACCCGCGCCAAATTTGAGCAATTAGCCGATAAACTAATTCAACGTACCATCGATCCTTGCCGTTCTGCATTGAAGAATGCCGGCATGACCGTGAACGATATTGATGAAATCATCTTGGTAGGAGGATCAACCCGTATCCCGGCCATCCAAGAGGCGGTGAAGAAATTCTTTGGTAAAGAACCATCAAAAGGCGTTAATCCGGATGAGGTAGTTGCCGTAGGTGCTGCCATCCAAGGTGGTGTATTGACCGGAGAAGTGAAAGACGTGCTCTTGTTAGACGTAATTCCACTTTCATTGGGTATCGAAACCATGGGTGGTGTGATGACTCGATTGATCGATTCCAATACCACTATCCCTACCAAAAAGAGCGAAACCTTCTCTACAGCTGCAGATAACCAGCCAAGCGTTGAGATTCACGTATTGCAAGGTGAACGCCCAATGGCCAAAGACAACCGTACCCTCGGTCGTTTCCACTTGAGCGATATTCCTCCTGCACCACGCGGCGTTCCTCAAATTGAAGTAACTTTTGATATTGATGCGAACGGTATCTTAAACGTATCGGCTCGCGACAAAGGAACAGGCAAAGAGCAGAAGATTCGTATCGAAGCATCTTCAGGCTTGAGCGATGAGGAAATCCAAAGAATGAAGCAAGAGGCTGAGGCCAATGCTACTGCCGATAAAGAAGCCAAAGAGCAAGCTGAAAAGCTTAACCAAGCCGATCAGTTGATCTTCCAAACTGAAAAACAGTTGAAAGAATACGGCGACAAAATTCCGGCAGAAAAGAAAACAGCCATCGAAGAAGCGGCGAAAGAACTGAGAGCATCTTTTGATGCGAAAGACTTAGCCAGCATTGATGCAGGTGTTGAAAAACTCAACAAAGCCTGGGAAGCTGCCTCTCAAGACCTCTACAATGCACAACAAAACCAAGGTGCTGAAACACCGGGTGCAGAAAATGCTCCGAAAGGCGACGGCCAGCCGGAAGATGTGCAAGATGTAGACTTTGAGGAAGTTAAATAAGAAATAGTGTAGTGCATGTGTTAAGGGAGGATCCACAAGGTCCTCCCTTTTTTGTTCCCTGCCGTTTCCCGTTCGTTTACCTACCTTGATTTAGCCGTTAACGATAAATTAAGTTTGCCTTTGAATGCCTCCTTACCTTTGATTTAATGAATACGCCTAAACATACACCCGGCCACGATAACGGTCGTTGGTTTGGCCTTTTCTTCATTCTCATCGGTCTTGGATGGATGATGAAAAAGATGGGGCTGGAGCTGGCACCGGCTTGGCTTTTAAGCTGGCCTAGCGCCCTAATTCTCTTAGGTCTTTTTATCACGATAAAACAGCGCTTCAGAGGCGCAGCAGGCTATATCACATTGGTGATTGGTGCCTTTTTCTTAGCCAGAAATGAATTCGGGTTTCCCTATAACCTGGGAATGCTCTTTTGGCCTGCCATTCTCATCCTGATTGGTGCTGCCATTCTGTTCAAGCCCAGAAAAAAGAACGACCATTTTTGCGGCTCAGTTCAAGAAGAAAATATAGACCGAAGCAAACTGGATGTTTCTTCGGTTTTCTGTGGATCCAAAAAACGTGTGCTCAGTAAAGAATTTGAAGGCGGACGCATTTCTGCCATCTTCGGGGGTGCAGAGCTGAACCTCAGTCATGCCGACTTCACCAAAGAAGCCATACTCGATGTGTCGATTGTTTTTGGTGGACTGAAAATCATCGTGCCTTCCAATTGGGAAGTGAAAACAGAATTAAGCACCGTTGCAGCCGGCATTGAGGATAAACGCTATATCCCGCCAATGGAACATAGTCCGGAGAAAACCTTGTTACTCACCGGTAGCATCACGTTTGGAGGAATCGAAATCGTAAGTCATTAATACCCTTGCGCATGAATTTTTACCAGTACCAATTACTTTTTGCAGTGCGTTGTGCCGATACCGATTCACTGCTGCAGTTAGACCGTCAGACGCATCTATTGCAAGCGATAGATGAAGAGGAGGCTTTGCGAAAGGCTATTAAACACGGCCTGGAAGAACAAGGGCCCGTTATCAGTGATCAAAGTGGAAAACTGGTATGGGAGTTTGAAGCGGTGAGCTTTCTCCGTAAATTGGAAAAAGAAGAAGGCCACTACTTCATTCAAAGCGAAACGATCACAAAGGAAGATGCCATAGCCGTTTTGCATGGAGCGAAGATTAGTCAGGAGGCCTTACTTTACCATCGAAATGCTGCACTAGAAAAAGGCTGATGCTAAACCACCCCCTGCTCCGAAACCTCAACTGGATTTATTTCCTGGGTGCACTATCTCTATTGATAGGCTCGCAGTTTTTACTGATGCTCGCCCATCCGCACTTCGGGACCTTGGATACCTTTAAATTGGCTTTGGATAGCGGGGTTAGCCTGATTCTGCTGGCTATATTGCTTATCTACCTGGTCAACTTATTGGGCTTTTATAAGCCTCAGCGCCTGATTTTTTTTTATATCCTCTCCGCTACCTTGGTCTTGACAGGAATCTGGGAGTTTGCTCTCGATCTGGTCTTGGATTTCATCTATACAACGCCGAAAGAGCAGGCTTTAGCCGATCAAATGTTTTGGTACCGCTTCTTCTTCACCTCTTTGATCGTAGCCGGAACAATTACCATTTCGTGGCTATACTATAAAAACTTCGAACTTAAAGCAGAGTTAGAGCGACAGAAAGAAGTACAATCTGCCTTAGCCGATGCAGAGCTCTACAAACTTAGACAGCAACTACAACCCCATTTTCTTTTCAATAGTTTGAACAGCATCACGGCGTTGATTGGTGTTGATCCGGACTTAGCGAGTAAGATGATTTTACAGCTTTCCGAGTTTTTTAGAGGAAGCCTAAAGCGAGAAGACAAAAAGTTTATCTCACTCCAAGAAGAAATAGACTACCTCAAACTCTACCTAGAAATTGAACAAGTGCGATTTGGACACCGTTTGCAAACCCAATTGCACATCAAAGAAGGCTGTGAGCAACTTATGGTTCCTCCTTTGGTTCTGCAACCCTTGATGGAAAATGCCATAAAATTTGGCTTGTACGGAACCATTGGTCAGGTGAAAATTACCTTGAATGCACAGTGCGATGAACGTATGCTCTATGTTCAGATTGAAAATCCATTCGACCCGGAAGGTTCCGGCATCCGAGGAACCGGATTTGGGTTGAGCTCCATCCGTCGCAGACTCTATTTGCTTTTTGAGCGAAACGATTTACTGCTAACCAAGGTGAACGACGGCACCTTTATAGCCGAACTTAAATTACCGATTTACCATGTTTAAGACCATTATCATAGACGATGAACCCCTCGCCTGCCGTATGGTAGAGAAATACCTGCAAAATCACCCTGAATTTGAATTGGTGGCCGTTTGCCACGATGGATTCACGGGTGCTAAAGCCGTGCAAGAACACCAACCTGATATCCTCTTTTTGGATGTTCAGATGCCGAAAATCAATGGTTTTGAAATGCTGGAGCTGCTGGATGAGTTACCTGCCGTAATCTTTACGACCGCCTTTGATGAATATGCTATGAAGGCCTTTGAAAACAATGCCGCCGACTACCTCTTGAAACCCTTCTCCCAAGAGCGTTTCGACCGGGCCATCGCTAAATTCAAAGAGCGTCTACCGCAAGCCAATACCGAAACAGCATGGGTAGAAAAAGTACAAGAAGAATATCCTTTGGCAGACCGCGTGGTATTGAAAAATGGGCCGAAGATTCACATCATCCCTTACGACGCCATCATCCTGATAGAAGCCGACGATGACTATGTGAAAATTTCTACGGTAGATGGCAAATTCGCTAAGAAAAGAACGCTCAGCTATTTTGAAAAATCACTGCCTAGTGATCGCTTTTTGCGCATACACCGCTCCTTTTTACTGAACTTAAATCACCTTTCTCACTTGGAGCAAGGCGATAATCAAAACTACCAAGCTATCCTGCGCAATGGCGAAAAAGTGGCCGTAAGTAGAACCGGATACCAAGCATTAAAGGAAAGATTACAGTAAATTCCCACCTATGTTCCGTTGGATTAGACGCCTCTTCGTTTGGGGCTTTTTTGCTGCATTTCTTCTCGCTGTAACGGCCTTCTTTAGCCACAAGCACATCGCTCAACAAACCGCTGTGTTTCTGTATGATTCTTTGGATTCTTTGCCACCGTGTAAAACAGCTTTGGTGCTAGGAACGGCAGCGAAAACACGCTACGGACATGAAAACTTCTACTTCAGCTACCGCATGGCCAAAGCAGCTGAGCTATACCACAGCGGCAAGGTGGAGCATTTCATTCTGAGCGGCGATAACCACGTAGAAGGTTACGATGAGCCGGAAGACATGAAACAGGCTCTCATCGCTTTAGGCGTGCCGGATTCTTGCCTTCATTTGGACTATGCCGGATTCCGAACCCTGGACTCCATCATACGGGCGAAAGAGATTTTTGGGCAAGCTGAATTTATCATCATTTCACAGCGCTTCCACAACGAAAGAGCGGTATACCTGGCCAGGCAAAATGGTATTATGGCCTACGGACTCAATGCTTCCGATGTAAAGCAATACAGTGGCTATGTCACCCAGCTTAGAGAATACTTAGCGAGAGGCAAAGCACTATTGGACGTGCATATTCTAAATACACAGCCTCATTTTCTAGGCGAAAAAGTTAAGATTGGTAGCTAGCCTTTTCGGCGGCCGGTAGCTTTTCGAAGTACTTACAGAAATGTGTCATTCCGCATTCACCACATTTTGGCTTACGGGCTAAACACACGTAGCGTCCATGTAAGATAAGCCAATGGTGAGCGATGTGAATCAGTTCATCCGGAATATGTTTCACCAATTGTTTCTCAGCTTGAAGCGGATTCTTCGCGCCGCGTGTCAGGCCTAAGCGAGCCGACACCCGAAATACATGCGTATCAACGGCCATGGCAGGCTGGTCGAAAATAACGGAAGCGATCACATTGGCCGTCTTTCTGCCTACGCCCGGTAATTTTTGTAAATCTTCTATGGAAGAAGGCACCTCAGAATTGAAATCGTTCACCAGCATCTTGGCCATGCCGATGAGGTGCTTTGTTTTGTTGTTTGGGTACGAGATGGAGCGGATATAGGGGAAGAGCAAATCAAAATCTGCCTGAGCCATAGCCTCTGGAGTTGGGAAATCTTGAAATAGCTTCTGCGTAACGATATTCACCCGTTTGTCTGTGCATTGTGCCGATAAGATAACAGCCACAAGCAATTGGAAGGGATTATCGTATAGCAATTCCGTTTCAGCATCGGGATGATGCTCAGCAGAATAGGCTATAAATTCAGCGTAACGTTCTTTTAAAAGCACGCACAAATTTAAGCGAAAGAAGCTTAATAGTGTTCTAGGCTGTCGTGGTGCGTCGCCTGCGAATACTCCAGAATGATGTTGACAGAAGTCGGATTCGGTTCTTCAAACACCTTATCCAACTCCTTCTTGGTCTCCATCATGCGATCATAATAGGAACGAAGATTTAAATTCTTCTTCAGTTCTTCAGAAATGGCTTTGCTTTCAGCAGGGTTCGTCTCTCCATAAAGATAGCGGAGGACATCAGATTCGGTAAAAGTATTGCTCATATCGTCCCGTTTTATTTATACCCAGAACGAAGATACTTGAACTTTATTGCAAGTTGAGCTCCTTTTCCATGATAAGTTTTCTGAGGTTGGTTAATGCATAACGCATTCTTCCCAAGGCTGTATTGATGCTAACGTCTGTCATTACTGCAATCTCCTTGAAACTCAAGCCTGCATATTGACGTAAAACCAGCACCAATTTTTGTTCTTCAGGAAGCATTTCGATCAGCTGACGAACGGTTTTGTTCGTTTGGTTTGTGATCATGCTTTCTTCCCTATTCATGTCGGAAATTTCCATCCGGGCGAAAACATCCTCACCGTCTTCCCCAGTGATCATAACATTGCGTTTGCTTTTACGGAAATAATCGATGGCCATGTTTCGCGCAATGCGCATGACCCAAGGAACAAATTTGTCCTCTTCCTTGTACTTTCCGCTTCGCATCACCTGAACCACTTTAATAAAGGTTTCCTGGAAGATATCTTCAGCAATGTACCGATCCTGAACAATCAGGTAAATAGATGTGAAAACCTTGTTCTTGTGACGCTTAATTAGCATCTCTAGACAAGCTTCGTTTCCTTGTACATAATGTTGGAGCAACTCGCGGTCGCTAATGTGATTGAACTTCATACAAACCTCCTTTTACGCTTTTAATGAGCAGATAAAGTATTAGACAAGTAGAGGTTTATACTATACGCAGTTCCTTTTGTTTTGGTGTAGTTTGTGAAATAACTATCGTAAAGATAAATAATAAATATTTCACATTGTCAAGTAGCTTGCATTTTTTTTGAAAATATTTTTCAGCCAGTTTTGCGATTCGCTTGTTATATACAGGACTTTCCACCATGAGTACATTACCATCCGATAGTAAGCAGTACATTATCATTAAAGGCGCGTCCATGCACAACCTCAAACAGGTTGATGTGGCATTCAAGCGAAATAAAATGACCGTAGTAACTGGAGTATCCGGTTCCGGAAAATCCTCTTTAGTCTTTGATACCTTGTATGCCGAGGGCCAAAGACGTTATGTGGAGAGTTTGTCGGCCTATGTGCGTCAGTTCATGGGAAAGATGAATAAACCGGAAGTAGAGTATATTAAAGGTATCGCTCCGGCCATCGCCATTGAGCAAAAAGTCAATACCCGAAACCCTCGCTCTACCGTAGCTACTTCCACCGAGATTTACGATTACCTCAAACTACTCTTTGCCAAAGCCGGTAGAACCTATTCTCCTGTGAGCGGTACCCTCGTAAAAAGGCATACCCCGGAAGATGTGGTAGACAAAGTGAAGTCTTTGCCTGAAGACAGCACCGTATTAATTACCTGCAAGCTGCAATCGGGTAAATCGCTCGAAAGCGAATTGCCTCTTCTGGTGCAGAAGGGGTATAGCCGACTTCTTTACAAAAACGAACTCTTGCGAATTGACGATTTCTCAAGCCAGTATAAAGCACAGCTAAAGAAAATCAAAAACCCGGAAGTACAGTTGGTGATTGACCGTATTCGGGTCGATTTTCAAGACGACGAACTAGAATCCAGAGCAGCCGACTCTGCCCAGACGGCCTTCTTTGAAGGACATGGCGAATGCTTTGTTTTGGTTTGGACCGAAGAAGCGAGCGAAAGCTTCAGTTTCTCCAATAAGTTTGAAGCGGATGGAATCACCTTTGAAGAGCCTAGCGTTAACCTCTTCAGTTTTAATAACCCGTATGGCGCCTGCAAACGATGCGAAGGCTTCGGGTCTGTAATTGGAATAGATGAAGACCTGGTGATTCCGGATAAGTCGTTGAGCGTATACGACGGTGCCGTGGCGCCTTGGCGTGGTGAGACCATGCAAGAATGGAAACACGAGTTTGCCCGTCAGGCAGTGATGCACGATTTCCCGGTGCATCGCTCCTACTACGACCTCAATGAAACCGAAAAAGACATACTCTGGAAAGGAAGCAAAGGCTTAAAAGGCCTGAATTACTTCTTTAAATACCTAGAGGAGAAGACCTATAAGATTCAATACCGCGTGATGCTTTCCAAATACCGCGGAAAAACTACCTGTCCGGATTGCCGAGGTACACGCCTCCGTCCCGACGCCAATTTCGTGAAGCTTGTAGACCAAAAAAGCGGACAGCGTTATGCCATTTCTGATGTGCTCTTGCTTCCCGTAAGCAGTGCCTTGAGCCTATTTGACCACCTGGAATTGAGTGAACACGATGCCCACATCGCCGATAGGCCGTTAAAGGAAATTCGCAGCCGCTTGCGCTTTTTGAGCGATGTAGGCTTGGGCTACCTCACATTGAATCGCTTAAGCAATACTTTATCCGGTGGGGAATCGCAACGTATTAACCTAGCCACCAATCTAGGCAGCTCATTGGTAGGTTCGATGTACATATTGGATGAACCCTCCATCGGCTTGCACCCCAAAGATACCGATAACCTCATCCGCGTTTTGCATCAGCTGCGCGACTTAGGCAATACCTTGATTGTGGTGGAGCACGATGAAGATGTGATGGAATCTGCCGACGAACTGGTGGATATCGGTCCCTTGGCCGGAACCCACGGCGGACACCTTATTTTCCAAGGCAGTTTATCGGAAATGCGTCTTTCAGACAGTTTAACCGGAAAATACCTGAGCGGCGCGGAATCGATTGCTATTCCGGCTCGACGCAGAAAATGGAATCAGCATATTACCCTCAAAGGGGTGCGGGAGAACAATTTGAAAAACCTGGAAGTCAGCTTTCCATTGAATGTTATGACGGTGGTGACGGGTGTGAGCGGTTCCGGGAAAACCTCCTTGGTCAAAACGGTGCTGTACCCGGCGCTGCAAAAGCAACTCGGACTATACAACGGTTCCAAATCGGGGGCCTTTGATAAACTGGAAGGCGACTTTAAAAAGATTGAACGGGTTGAACTGGTGGATCAGAATCCCATTGGTAAAAGCTCGCGCAGTAATCCGGTAACCTATATCAAGGCCTACGATGCCATTCGCGATTTATATGCCTCGCAGCACCTCGCTAAAACCCGGGCCTTTAAGCCGCAGCACTTCTCTTTTAACGTAGACGGTGGACGTTGCGACAATTGCAAAGGTGAAGGGGAAACCATTGTTGAGATGCAGTTCATGGCCGACCTCCACTTGCCTTGCGAAGTATGCCACGGCAAACGTTTTAAAGAAGAAGTACTGGAGGTTGAATTCAAAGGCAAAAACATTTTTGATGTGCTCAACATGACTGTGGATGATGCCGTTGAATTCTTTGCAGATCAAGCGGGAATCAGTCAAAAGCTTCAGCCTTTGCAGGATGTAGGATTAGGTTACGTCACACTCGGTCAATCTTCCAATACCTTATCAGGCGGAGAAGCCCAGCGTATTAAATTGGCTTCCTTTTTAGTGAAAGGCAACAGCAGCGAAAAGGTCTTGTTTATTTTTGATGAGCCTACAACGGGCTTGCATTTTCACGATATCAAAAAGCTTCTGGCCTCCTTTGATGCCTTAATTAAACAAGGTCACAGTCTTATTATCATTGAGCACAACTTGGATATAATTAAGTGTGCCGATTGGATTATTGACTTAGGACCGGGAGGTGGAGACTTTGGTGGCGAACTGGTATTTGCCGGACTGCCGGAAGATTTGATGCACTGCACCGAATCGGCTACCGCCTCCTACTTACAAAAGAAGTTAGGCCAATCGGCCGAAGTTTAACGTTGGAAATAAGAAGCACTCAGAAATTCCGAAATTTCTTCGCTGGTATCTTTTCTGAAGTTTTCTATGCTGCCTTCAAAAGCCAATTTGCCTTTGTAAATGAAGGTAACATGATTACCGATATCGAATAAAGTCTTCATATCATGGGAGTTCATGATGGTGGTTATCTGAAACTCCTCAGTAATCTCTTCAATCAAGCTATCAATAACCCGGGAGGTGACCGGATCTAGGCCAGAATTGGGCTCATCGCAAAACAGGTATTTGGGATTGAGTGCAATGGCTCGGGCAATGCCCACTCGCTTTTTCATGCCCCCAGAAATCTCAGACGGATACAGCTTGTGCGCATGGTCTAGGTTTACACGTTTCAGGCAGAACTCAACCCGCTCCTTCTGTTCTTGTTTGCTGAGGTTGGAAAACATCTTCAAAGGGAAAGCTACGTTCTCTTCAGCTGTTAATGAGTCAAATAAGGCAGAACCTTGAAAAAGCATGCCTATTTGTTTTCTGATTTCCTTTTTATCGGTGTAGTCGGCAGAAAGAAAATCCTTTTGATCGTATAAAATTTGTCCGGTATCCGGTTCCACCAAGCCCACCATGCATTTCATCAGCACCGATTTTCCGCTTCCCGAGGCCCCGATAATGACATTCACCTTACCGGGAGAGAACGTGGCGCTGATATCTTGCAGCACATGTTTATCGCCAAACGACTTGTTGATGTTTCTGACTTCAATCATTACAAAAGAATTTGAGCGATGAGGTAATCGGTAAAAAGAATCATGATGGCACTGTATACTACTGCATTGGTAGAGGAACGCCCTACTTCCAAAGCTCCTCCTTCTGTGTAATAGCCTTGAAAACTGCTCACACTGGTAATAATGAAGCCAAAGGTTGTGGCCTTCACCAACGAGAAGGTTACGTTAAATCCTTTGAACGTTGATCTCGCCCCTTCTAAAAATTGTTCTACCGGCAGAATTTCGGCCATGGAACCGGCCATCATTCCACCATAGATTCCTAGGAACATCGCTAGAATTATCAGCAAAGGCACCATAATTACCCCGGCAATGATTTTAGGCAAAACCAGGTATCCTGCTGAATTGATACCCATCACTTCCAAGGCATCAATCTGCTCGCTCACCTTCATGGTTCCAATTTCTGAAGCGATGCTGGAACCTACCTTACCGGCTAATACCAAACAGGTAATTGTTGGGGCAAACTCCAAGATAACCGTATCGCTCACAATCGACCCGATAATGGTTTTGGAAACCAGTCCGGATACCAGCTGATAGGCCGTTTGCACCGTTGATACAGCCCCCGAAAACAAGGCTATAATGGCTACGATAGGCAGAGATCGGATTCCGATTTCTACCATTTCCGTAAAAGTTCTGCTTACGTAAATGGAAAAGGTCTCCGGTTTGGAGAACATCTTTTTCAAGAAAAGCAAATAGCGTCCGAAATGATAAAACAGCAACATTCTCTAAGATGGCGGTAAATATAAAGTCTTAATTTTTAACTTCGGCTCGGAAGAATTGGAGATGACGATGAATCGAAAAAATATAGTGGTTAGTGGTGCCAGTAAAGGCATTGGAAAAGCGATTGTTGAACGGTTTTTAGAGGCAGGCTTTGATGTAGCCTTCTGCGCCCGCAGCGCAAAAGTGTTAAACCAGCTCAAGAATGAATACAGCGAAAGATACCCGGAGCAGAAGGTTTTGGCTATTACCTGCGATGTATCCAATAAAGAAGACGTAGAACTTTTTGCCGAACAGGTCTTATTTGAATTTGGCGAGATCGATGTTCTGGTAAACAATGCCGGTATCTTTAAACCCGGCTCGGTGAGCGATGAGGAAGATGGTGTTTTTGAAGAGCTCTTGCATACCAACTTGAGCAGCGCCTACTACCTCACACGGGCTTTGTTGCCGGCCATGGTAAACAGAGCTTCGCATAGTCATGTTTTTTCTATGTGCTCAACGGCCAGCATTATGGCCTATGTAAATGGCGGTTCTTATTGTATTACCAAGTTTGCCCTTCTCGGCATGACGAAAGTATTGCGCGAAGAACTCAAAACAAAAAATACCTTGGTTACGGCCATCCTCCCCGGTGCTACCTATACCGATTCATGGTCGGCAAGCGATCTACCTCCTGAGCGGTTTATCCCGGCGGAGCATATCGCGAATACCGTTTACCACTGCTGGAGTTTGGGACCGGAAGCCGATGTAGAAGAACTTTTGATTCGGCCACGTTTAGGTGATCTCTAAACGCTTCATATTCGCTACGGAACCTGCCAAGGTTGAATTGCCGCCTTTAGCGAAAACCAAAAGAAGTTGGAACTTAGTGGGATAGACCGTTTTCGACACAATGCCTTTTAAGGTCCCGGGAATACTTGTTTTGGGAGCGCTTTGGGGTGAGTCGCAAAAAAACTTATTTTTTTTTCAACTCGTTCCAACCTTTGGCATTTTGCTTTCGTATTTAAACTTAGGCACGGCAGGTCCTATTAACAAATTGTTAATCGAACCCTAGAATTGTCGTTTATCTTAATATTTTTGTGGTTAAATTTTACAAACATCAAATGAAAAAGAGATTTTTACTCGCAGCAGTAGTAGGTGTAGCCACTGGCATCTCTGCCATGGCTCAATCACCTGTACGTGTAGATGCAGGTAATGATGGAGCAATCCTTGTTCCTTACATCCCAACTCAGGTACAACCTGGCAACACCCTGAACAAAAAAGCTACCGTAAGTGAATGGTACAACTTTTTTGATGCATCGGCTCAAGGTGGTATTTCGTACACTTCACTTTCAAACGCCACCCTTTTTCCAGATTCAACTGTGAAGCAGTTGTACGGAGCAACAGGCGGTGGTGTAGAATTAGGCTACACCGGCTTACACAACGTAGGACAGGTTTTCGATCCTAAATCATTCTACTTCGATAACATCTTAACGGAGTACAACAACTACACAGTTGACTCTATCGAAATCGCATTCAAATACATGCATAACATCCCTGGTACAGTAGACACGTTGGATATCCGCGTTTACACTGGTGCAGGTGTGAGAGTAGGTAACTTGGTAGACCAAAACGGAAACATCATTGAGCCTACCGCATGGATTATGTACAACAGAACACTCGGAATTGGTACCGGTAGCTCTCAAAACTTCCAAGTTTTATTGACCGACGCTGATACAGGTTTTGCACAATACCAAGGTCGTGGTTTAGCGTTGAACAATCCGGTAGCCATTGCTGGCGACGGTTTGATTGCGGTATCCTATCGTTTTATTCCAGGTTATACTTGGAACCTTGGTGACACCATCCAACACGATTGGGACACTCCAGAGCCAACTAAAAAATTGAACCACTTCATTCCATGGGTATTGCGCGACAACTCGAAGACTGCCGAAGATTCTTACAACCACGGCTTGTCAGTTCGTCGTTTCCAGAGATACGGAACTGCTACAAACTGGGATCAAGAATTCATTCCTGGCGACGCTTGGAACGACTTTACAGAGCAAGTTTACTGTGCCTTTAAAGTTACCTCTACAAACGTTGGTATCGCAGGCATCAACCCTATTTCTAAGGTAAATGCTTACCCTAACCCAACAAACGGCAATGCAGAATTGAACATCGAGTACAACGTAGCTGACGCGAGCGACGTAAGCATCGATTTGTACGATATGCAAGGCAAAAAAGTAAGAACTATCTTGAACACAAACGTTGAGGCTGGTACTTACACTGCAACTTCAAACATCGCAGACTTACAAAACGGTGTATACGTATACACTATCACTGCAGGTGGTCAATCTACCAGCGGTAAAGTAAGCGTAGTAAGATAATCAGGATTTTTATCCAATTGAAAAGCCACCTTCGGGTGGCTTTTTTTTTGCTATTCTAAACCGAACCTTTGAACTTGAGACATTTAGTAGTTGCACTTTATACAGCGACAACAGCTGTATCTGCCCTCGCCCAATCTCCCGTTCGTATGGACGACGGAGCTATCCTAGAACCTTACACGCCTATTCAGGTTCAGGTAGCCAAGACCCTTAATAAAAAAGCTTCGGTCACCGCGTGGTACAACTATGTCGATGTCTCGGCACAAGGTGGTGTCAGCTATACCGCGCTAACCAATGCGACCCTATTTCCTGATTCCACCGTAAAACAGCTGTATGGTGCAGCCGGAGGTGGTGTTACCCTAGGAGGTGTTGGTATTCACAATGTAGGACAAGTCTTCGATCCTAAATCCTTTTACTTTGATCCAATCTTGAGTAGGTTCAATGATTATACGGTAGACTCCATAGAACTTGGCTTCAAGTATATGCACAACATGCCCGGAACGGTAGATACACTCGAAATACGAGTCTATACAGTGCCCAGTATTCAAAGCGGGCATTTGATTGACCCAAATCAGCTAAACCCTCTTTCATCCTGGATTAAATACGATAGAGTTTATGGGACCGGTATAGGAAGCAGTCAGTTAATAAAGTATTATTTAGATGAATCAGACACTGGATTTGCTGCCTATCAAAGTCGCTCTATCGCCCTGAATCAGCCCATCAAAATTCCATTAGGCGGATTGTTTGCCGTTACCTACCGGTACATTCCGGGCTATACTTGGAATGTGGGTGATACTATTCAACATAATTGGGATTCGCCGGAACCTACTAAAAAATTAAATCACTTTGTAGCCTGGGTGCTTCGGGATAGTTCTAAGACCAATGATGAAACACAAAATCATGGCCTGTCTTGGCGGAGTTTCCAGAAATACGGTACTGGCACTGCCTGGGATGAGGAATTTATTTCAGGCAATGCATGGAACGATTATGTTGAGCAAGTATATTGTGGTTTTCACATTTCTTCACCGAATGTGAGTGCTCAAACCGTGAATGCCTTGGGTGCAACTAAAGTCTATCCGAACCCGAGCAATGGCAGCACGGAATTAAGTATAGAGTACGAACTGGCCCATGCCTGTGAGGTGAGCATCGAATTATTTGATATGCAAGGCAGAAAAGTGCGCTATATCTTAAATACATCAGCAGAAGCAGGCAGGTATACTGCTGCCACCAACATCTCCGATTTACAAAACGGAATCTACCTTTATACTATTACGGCCGGCGAACAAAGGCTCAGTGGTAAAGTGAGTGTAGTAAGGTAGTGGGAAACTATTCCTGAATGAAAGCCACCTGCGCGTGGCTTTTTTCGTGCTATTTCCGGTTTGCCTCTATGGTGGCGACCTTCACGGTTGCCATGGTGGAAGACGATTTAGAAATGAGCTTTTCTGTTCCATCTGCATAAACGCCATAGACTTCGCTTTCACAGAAATGCAAAAGGTTACCGGGTTTCACCACCCAGCCCACAGCTCTATAGGCGGGCGCATCACCCGGGAAAAAATAGGAAACACGCAGATCTGCTGTTACCACTACTTCCCCTTCCTCCACCAAAGTGAAGGCTGCAAAACCGGCCACAACATCTTGTAAGGTAGCCGTTACACCGCCGTGTAAAAAACCATTCTGTTGCTTAAGCGCATCTTGCATGGTCACATGGGCTTCTACCCTACCGGCTTCAATGGTAGTCAGGTCTATGCCCAGGTGGTGCATAAAAAATTGCTTCTTGAGTTTTTCCCTAATGAGGGATTTGAAGTGGGGGTTCTTCGCTTGAAAATTCATCGGGTTAGTCCGCTGTTTGCGGGCTGCAAGGTATGAAATCCCTCAAAATAATAACCGTACTTCGGCATGGTGACCGGAAGAGTGAATTGTTGAGATGCCTGTGGCCCGGAAGCATTAAGTCGAAGCTGATGATCGCCCGGACTCAAATTTTGCCGTGTATAAAAGATTTGATCAGGCAAGGTTTCCCAGCTGCGGGTGTCGGCCCTTTCAGTAAAGAAATTCAAAAGACCAATAACGGTTCCTGCGCCTTCACTCTCTTTTCTCGCCGCCATTTCAGCCATCTTTTTAGCCGTTACGCGGGTCAGCATTTTTCCTAGCTCCTCCAATAATCGGTCGTTTAATTCTTTGTTCGCGATGGCGCTTACCGGTTCGGCCAAATCCAAGGTACGCGAACTCCCGGAAGAATCCAGTTGAATCGTGGCTTGGGTAAACAAGGAACCTCTATTGACCATTCGAGGCAAAGAGGCTGCAATTAGGCGCAAATCAGTAATCCCTGAATTCGGATCATTACTTCCGCTAACATAAACAGGGATAGTTAGGCCTAAGTCGCTATTGTAAAACGTAACCCAACCGTCGCCATTCACATTCTGAATAACAAATTCAAAGCGACTTTCTTCCTTTATCGATACAAGTCCGGTATTCCAGAAAAACACAAACTTGCCGCCTATATCCGTCTGCGGATTGTATTTCCGATTGTACTTCTTTTCCAAATAAGCTAAGTCAGCATCGTATCCCAAGCGGTAGGCCAAGCGAAACAAATCAGATACGAGCTGAGCCGGTGGATCGATTTTGAAAGAAGGCTCGTAGTCCTCTGTATAGACTCGTTCCGCATTACGAAAGGCCACAAAAGCATTTTCATCATCGCCATTGGCTTCAAAGCAAAGACCAATCATCAAATAAGCAAAGGCATCGCGGCTGTAGCGTTTCGTATCATTTTTATGACGGTCTTTTAAGCGATTGAGCTCAAGGTTGAGTCGGCGGGCTTGAACCAAAGCATTTTCTTGCTGCCCCAACTCCATGAAGTTGAGCATTTGGTAATAATGAAACAGAATTCGCTCATGGTTTTCACCGCGGTATTCTTTTACATTTTCATTGGTAAAGAGGGCCAAGGCTTCATTGGCGTAATTGCGGTAGAAGTCTTCGATAAAGTAATCCGACATTTTAAAATAGTCGGCACTTTCTTTATGCTCACCAAGCATCCATGCAAGGGTACCACGCTCCAAAAAGTAGAGCAAGGTATTTTTCCCTCGCTCCCATTTGTGCGGATCCTGGGTCATGATGGAATAGGCCCCTTTCACATCGCCTCGGTATAACTGGCGATTAATCTCTGCTTGACGCAGGGTTTTCTGCGAGCAAGCGGCGATTAAAAAAAGCATACTACCACCCAAACAAGCCCATAAAAGCGGTTTGAGTCTCATGGTGGTACGACTTAATTTCTAATTTCCTTTTTGATTTTTGATTGACCCATCCAAACCTTTTCGTTGGTTTCCAAGTCGATGAGTTCAAAATCTATTTGGTAGGCTACAATCTTGTCTTTTTTGTATTCGTCGGTAACAGAATACAAAACACCGTTCAGCATGAAGTCGGCGCCTTTTTCTTTACCCCACTTTTTGCGAGACTCTTCAGAAGCGAAAATTTGCTGGTCTTCTCTCTCTTCACGCAGCTCTTTTCTTTCGTCGGCCGTAGCAACTACTCTAACCTTGCCTGAGTTGACATACGCGCTTTCAATTTGCTTGACGATAGCAATAGGATCGATAAACTCAGAGGTATTGTTTTTAATTCGGCCCACAATTACTACGGGCTTGCGCGTTTTCATTGACTCAAATTCAGTGCGCCAGTTTTTATCGATCGACTGGGCCACCATGTCTTCGGCTACAATTTTATTGTCGGTATCGTTCCATCTTCCACTTACGTCGGTTTGTTTGTCCGGATCAATGCGCGATACGGTGCGGGTGGAACATGAACTTAAAAGAATAAGGCCTAAAGCCAAGGTGCTTGAAAGTAGATATTTTGTTTTCATGGTGCTGTGTTTTGCTGTCGTATTCCAATTACTGTACCAAATCATAGACAGTTTAATCGTCCTCAAAAATGAGCTCATTCAAAGCGCTCTGCAATTCTGCCAAGTGATGCTGTTTGCGAAGCGTTTTGCATTCGGCGATGCCTTTTTCCCATATAGCGATGGCCTTGTCTCGCTCGCCGAGATTCAAGTAGGCATAGCCTAAATGGTAATAGGTACCGGTATGGTCCGGGTTCTTATCGAGCAAATGCTCCATGGCCCCTATCGCTTTTTCTACTTCACCAAGCGACAAATATTCCATGGCCAAGGCATGATTCAGAAACGCGTCGTTCGGTTCTTTTTCCAATAATGCCAATACTTGTGAAAGCCTATCCATAGCCGTTCTTATTTCTAAATTAAATCAATACTTTTGCACTCCCG
>FWPV01001894.1_pt1 | contig 50777 bp, 34 predicted proteins | sample 2228371 | NCBI WGS metagenome assembly FWPV01 (sample SAMEA103939776, study PRJEB20133) | metagenome
AAATAGCACGAATATAATAAAAAATAATTATTCGTGTCCTTCGTCTTATTCGTGATTCAATTCGTGCCATTCGTGATAAAAAAAATAATTAAATATCTCTGTGTCTCTGTGTTTTTTCTTAAATATCAAGCATCTTAAAATTACTGAACTGTATGATTTTTGAAGCGGATGCGCAACCTTTTTTACACCTTATGGTAAATACACACTCAAAAAAATCAATTTCTTCTATAATACCAAGGCATAATGTATTACCATGTTCATCCAGCAGAGCAACAAGCATTTTTGAAAAATCTGAAGGGCTTTTTAAGATTAACTCATCTATTTTTAGATTGCTACATAGACATTTCATCGTTTCCCAGCTAATATAATCTTCGATCACAATAAAAAGTCCTCTATATGACCATTCTGCATACAAAACATCTTTATTGATAATCTTTGATATGTTTTCCTTTTCTTTCTCGTTTGCTTTTCGACCGTTTAAAAAAATTTCCCTTTGTCCATGCAGTCCTGAAAAACTAATGCATTGTATTTCAGCTTCTGAGAAATATCTATTAAATTGTTCTTGCCTATATTTAGCTCTATATTCCTGACTCTTCTTTTCTACAAATCTCGATGGTTCAAGTCTGTATACTTTGTGGCAAGATGATTCGACTCCTTTTATTAATGTCTCCAATTCACTATCTTTCTGAAAACATACTATGTGATCTGGTTTAATAATATCAATTTTGTTTTGTTTTAATGCTCTTCCTATTTTACCGCTAATTAGTCCAGTTGTATCGATTATGACTAAATCTGCACCTAATGATATAGCCTTTTCAACCATAGATTTTGAACCGACTATCATTTGAAGTAAATGTCTCTCAGGAGTTATACTACCGACAAAATAAAATGAATCAGGAAATAGTGTTGAAAAAGGTTCTTTGTCAACCATTTTCATTCCTATGGTTGTCGGAGGACCTATCCAGGATTGACCGACATCTGAATCTACAATAGCAACCTTAAGACCATGTTCGAGAGCGTTTAATGCAAGCTGACGGCAAAAAGTTGACTTGCCCGTATCTACATGTCCTAAAACCATAATTATGTGACCGTTTGATATTATTTCATCAATAACTAATTTTCGGTTCATATTCAAATATGACTCCCTAGATACATGCTAATTCACAGCCAATCATGGAAGCCAGGTCGGTTAATTCACTCTTAAAAGAACCATAAGTTATCATCCAGTGATGTCCAAGACCTTCTTTAATTATCCATGATAAAACATATCTATAATCTTGTTCGAATTTTACCTTGATTGGATTACCAGGAAAAACCATATCTGTTTCCAGAGCATTGCCTTCCAGGATGCTTATTTTGTAACTTCCTATGGTTGGGACAATGTTGATCAAAGTTACATATCCTGGCTTGGCAGGAAATAGGCAACATACTCCGCTATCCATCAAACGCACAGGAGAAAGGCTAATGTCAGTGTAGCTTTTGGAAAGCGAAAAACCGCCGGAACCACAATGTGAAAATATTATAGCATTATCTTCTGGTATTGGATCAAGCAGGTCTGTATTATGAACACTAGCAGATGATAACCAGCTTAGCATAATCATACCTAATGCACCATTTATGTCACCTTCGCATGCTATTGGAATACCTTCTTCAGCTAACAGGGACGCAGGCAGGCATACTTTGCCCATAAGATGCGGATAACATCCTATTGCTATAGCATCAAGCATTTTTTCTTTAATGAAAGATTTCAGAGTATAATAAATCTTCATAGATTCTATCCCATCTTCATCTCTACATTTGATATTACTGATACACGATTTAACTTCATTCCATCTGTCTTGAGCGAGCTTTGCATTAATATTTATTACCTCTTTTGCAAAAAGCTGTGTATCGATACTTATAACTCTTGCTCCGAATATTTTTTTCAATGCTATTTCATGACCGGTTGTTTCAGTCATGCCTTCAACCCGGTGTCCAAGATAACCTATCTTTGTCCTTCTCAGGCGATGCTTTAATGCACAGGCTGATGCATATTTCATTAGAGTTAAGATTGCATCTTTTGAATTTAGATGATCATAGATCGCTTTATAAGGTTTTTCTGTTTGTTTAAGTATGAAACCAAGCTGTTGAGTGCCACATAATGAGCCAGTTTCCATTCCCGGAATGCCCCATAATATAACAGGCACATCACACTCTTCTAACATATCAAGAACAAGATAGTCTTCGAACCATGAAGCTGCAATTACACATATTAATTCCACTCGCTCATTGTAAAATATCTGTCCTGCATTTATAGCATCTTGAGGTTTTGTTACAGTATAAGTGTAAATAGTTATATTGTTATATTGCCTGGTTAATTCTGATTTTAGCTGATTTAAAATGATAGATGCCTGATCAGCTCCAACTTCAAGCGGGCTTGCTACAGAAATTATCCCAAGTCGTATATTCATATCTTTTTTCATGTCTGATTACCCCTTAAAATATAAAAGGAATGTTTTTGGGAATATTATTTTTATAGATAAGAGTGTAGACCTGGCAATAAGAAGTTTACACCAATAAATGTGAAAATAACACTTATGAATCCAATTATTGATGCTATAGCTGAAGATCTGCCTTTCCATTTAGACACTATTCTTAGATGGAGATATATAGCATAAATGAACCATGTGATTAAAGCCCAAGTTTCCTTTGGATCCCATGACCAATAAGAACCCCAGGCAACGTTTGCCCATATTGAACCAGATATAATTCCTATAGTTAAAAACGGGAATCCAATGCCTATTGACTTATAACCTATCAGGTCCAGTTTGTCTTTTGATAGCAAGTCTTCCGGGTTACTTCTTTTTTTAATCAAATAAGCGATGCCCACTGCAAATGAAACAGCAAAGCAGGCATACGATATAAAACATGTTATTATATGAAATTCAAGCCAATGGCTCTGCAGGGCAGGGACAAGAGGAGTGCCTTCTTTATATTCAGCAGGTAGTGCAGATGCAATTGCAATTGCGAAAAATGCTAACGGAGTTACCAATATACCTAACGGCTTTATACGGTATTTGAATTGCAACAATAAGTAAATAATAACGATAAGCCATGACCAAAATACAAGTGTTTCATATATTGTAACAAATGGAAAATGCCCTACCTCCTGGGTCCGAAATATTAGTGCGACAGTTTGAACTATCACACCAGCTATAAGTGTCCATGTTGCAATATTAATAATTATATTTTTTCTTATGGCAGAATATAATATGTAAATAGTTGTTGAATCAAAATATAAGAAAAGGCTAATCAGAAAAAATATTTCACTATAGTTTTTCATAGGTTATCATCCTTATCCTGAGATTATATCACTTTTAATTCTCTCTATTTCTTCTTTTGCTTTATTAATCTTTCCGATCGATTCAGATATCAATTCCTTGTGTTTTTGAAGCTTCTGACTAATATTATCTATGACTTTAGAAACTGCATCAGGTGCAGGTCCACCAATATGGTTCTTAAGCTTAACGTTCATTTCCGGGTTACTTAGTTGTTCAAAATCTTTTGGATCAATGCTCACATTAACATCTGCATTCCTTAAAGCACTAATCAGATTATTATAAGTTATTTCTCCTTCAGCATCTGAAAGCCTTACAGCTTCTGCAACTATGTAATATGATTTTCTAAAAGGTATATTAAATTTCCTTGTAAGGTAATCTGCTATATCCACAGCATTAAGAAATCCAATATTTGCATATTTTCTCATCACATCCTTGTTTACATGAATGGTTCTTATAACTTCCCTGAGTATAACAGGAGCTAATTCACATTCTGAGACAATATCAAATATAAGATATTTTGTGAATTGGCTATCACGATTGTATCCTGACAGGCTGGCTTTAGCAATTTCAAAGATTGATTGTAATATTCCATGAACAATTGCAGTTTTAGCTCTTGTTGTTTCTAAAGGACATGGATTACGTTTCTGCGGCATAATTGAACTTCCTAAAACAAACTTATCATGCAGTTTAAGCATACCTGATTCATAAGTCGATAAAAAAACAATATCCTGTGATATTATACTGAAATGGTTCATCATAAATGCTATAGCTGATGCAAGTTCTGCTTCTGCTTCCCATCTTGATGATACACAATCAATACTATTTTCTTGAATTTCATCGAATCCCAGAAGTCTTGTTGTCAGTTCGCGATCAATCTGCCATGAAGTTCCATATCCTGCTGCAGCGCCAAGAGGATTTCTATTTATGATGAAATATGTGAACTTGAACCTCTCCAGATCGCGCTCAAGTGCCTGAGCATAGGATACTAAAAGATGACCAAAGGTTGATATAGTTGCATGTTGATAGTGTGTAAAACCAGGCATAACAGTATTTAAATGATTTTTAGCTACTTCAAGCAAGGTTTCTACCATTGCAATCAGATCCCTGGCTAGCTGTAGGACTTTTTCTCTGAGCCACATCCTCATGTCACATACTATCTGATCGTTCCTGCTACGACCTGTATGCACTTTTTTACCAATCTCTGAGTCGCATTGTTCTGTAATAAAGCTTTCGATATTAAGATGAACATCCTCTTTTAGAGGATCAAGCTTAAATTGTCCGTTTTCATAAAGCTCTCTAACCTTACCTAATGCTTTAAGGATAACTTTTATTTCATCTTTATTAATTATGTTTTGTTTATAAAGCATAATATCATGTGCTTCTGTATTCCATATATCAAAAGGTATGAGAAGCTCATCTGCCATTGGTATGGCTTTGACATCCCGTCCGGAACTATAAATTACACTAAGCTCTTCCGGCTTTTCACTTAATCTATGTCCCCAAACTATTCCCATTCTTTACTCCTTATTCCTATAATTTTATAATCATTTCTAGATGGCGATTTATATGAAAATATGATATACTTTAATCTGATTATTCGTCAATATATTTTTCAATATCTAGTTTATATCGGTTTTTTTATATTTCTTGACAGGGGCATTTTTTTCTGATATTATTTGATAATGTTAACGACGGAAATTTAATGTATGGAGTAATAGATCGTGTTAAAAATTACTTTTACAGTCATTTTGATTATATTTATTTTTGCTGGAATAAATTCTGAGGGAGTTGAAATCAGGCTAATTTCTCCAATAGGTGCTGTTACTAGATCAATCGTCCCTGGCTGGGGACAGTTTTATACACACGATAAATTGCAGGGAGTTCTTGTATTCTTATCTGTTAGTATTATAGGTGGTCTTGGTATAAAAGAGGATGCAGAATATCGTCGCTATTATAATGATTTTTATAAACCGGCTGTTTATTCTGAATCTGATAAAGCGAGCTATTATTTTGATAAAGCAAATGATTATTATAAACTGAGTAGATTTCTTTTATATACTGCTGCTGGTATTTGGGCTTATAGTGCTATAGATGCTTACATTGATGCTCATATGTATAATGCTAAACAGCAAATATTAATATTAGGTATTGATGGTGAAAGGTTAAAGCCTTTAAAATCTGTATATTAAAAATTATAAATATTATTTATAAATAGGAGTGATTCTAAGTGTTTCGTAATTTGTTTATTATTATATATTTAACTTTTTTAACTTTTGTTTTACTTGGTTGTGGTGATGTGGAACCTATAACAAAACCACCTCCTCCAGAAGTTGCCGAAATTAGCAACGTATTAAAAAATAGATGGAAGCAAGGATATGAAACAGAGGATTTAGAACTATATATGTCATCTTTCTGGAAAGAGGGTTATCTATATTGGTCAGACATGGCTACTGATAATATAATAGAGGATGATGTAATTTTTGATAGCTGGGAAAAAGAACGTGATAGTGCGATAAGGGTTTTTAAGAATTATAGAAACATAGAAATTGAAATCTCTGAACCGCCAGAAGTTAAAATCTTAAATGAAGAAAGAACTAAGGCTGAAGTTAGAAACCATTATAAGATTCAACTTTATGTTCCTGAAGGGACTTCATTACCAGGTGGTTATGAAGCTTATTATGCCGAAGGCGACAATATATTCATATTTGAACGCAGGGATAATGGAAATGGTAAGCTGGAATGGCGGATTACAGAATGGCGACAGAATGAGTATAGCAAGGAAGAGATTGAATCTGCCTGGAAATCTTAATCATCATATTTTTTTCTTTTTAATAATTTTTATACTTTCAATAGATATTAACGGTTTTGCTATTGAAGAAAATGAGTATATAATTAGTCCGGGAGATTCTTTGCTTATAACGGTAGTTGATCATGAGAAAGAATTAACTGCTACAGTTAAAGTGAGACCGGATGGCAAAATTACTTATGATATAATTGGCGATGTTGAAGCTTCTGGATTGACCATTCCAGAGCTATCTGAATTGATAAGTAAAAAGCTTTCTGATTCTGGATACTATGAAAATCCTAGAGTTACTGTTCAGCTCAGGGAAACTCGTCAGGAAATTATTTATGTTTATGGTGATGTAATTGAACCTGGTCAAAAAAGTTTCACACGACCTGCCAGTGTTGTTGAAGCCCTTGGTGCTGTTGGGGGATATAAAGAGACCGCAGACCTTGCCAATTCCAGGATAATAAAAAAAACAGGAGAATTTATTTCTGTTGACCTGAGCTGGATAAGAAATCAACAGATAAACCAAAAAGATATTGAAAATAAGCTTTCTGATATTATGCTTAAAGATGGAGATGTTTTAGTTGTCCCATCCAGTATTAAAGATAAGCAAATTAGTGTTATTGGTAGTGTTAATAAACCGGGATTATATCAGGTAAGATCGGATATAAGTATTATTGAGGCTTTGGCTCTCGCTGGAGGAGCATTAGAAAAAAGCGCAGACCTGAAAAATATCAGTATAATCTCAAGAGAAACTGTTACCGTTGTTGATGTAACTGCTAATTGGTCTGATACAAAGCAGAATTCAGAATCTTCCAAAGTTAATAATAAATTCATAGTTCATCCTGGTGATAGCATATTTGTCCCTGAAAAGGGAAAGATAAGTATATTAGGAATTGTGGAGAGTCAGGGACAATTTTCAATAGATGGTGAAATCAATATTCTTGAGGCATTATCGCTGGCTGGTATCAAAGAGGAATCTGATTTGAAAAGGCTCAGAATAGTCAAAAATGGAATGGAAGAATTTACATTAGATGCTTCGCAAATCTGGAAACATCCAGAACGATATGTAGATAAAAAGCTAAATCCTGGTGATGTTTTAGTTGTGCCATCCAAACCATTTCGAATAAATTGGAGTATGGTTTCTACCATTGTAATTTTATTTAGCACTATTTACGCAATGTTTAAGTAGCAAAATCTTTAAGTTCCGGATTTAATTTTTGCTAGTTTGGCTTGGGGTTGTTCTGTGTCAAAAAAGGAAGTTCGTCTAAACGATTATATTATTGTTATCCGTAAACATGATTTCATTGTTATAATCAGTTTTCTATTGATATTCGGCTCTGCATTAATTGTGAGCCTTTATCTTCCAAGAATATATGAAGCATCTTCAATAATAGAAATACAGCCTTCCACAAGTGTATCGGGATTTTCCAGTTTAATGCAAAATGTCATATCGCGAGGCGTTGATCAAGTTTCTATGGAAACAATTTGCAGAAGGTTTACAAGCAATTCCTTCCTTTATGAAGTAATTAATAATCTAAAAAAACACTCACCCAATATTTCCAGTAAATTAGAATCACCTGAATACCTGATACCAAAAATAAAAGCCAAAAATATACCAGATACTAGAATGATTGAAGTTACAGTCCGTATGCGAATGGACGAAGGTGGATCTGAATTTGCATCCATTATTGCAAATGAACTTGTATATGTAATTCAAGAACAAAGAAACACCAAGGCTAATATGGAAATGACTCAACGGCAGGATTTTATTGATAATAAAATAAAAATGGTTGAAGATCAAATAGATGATTCAACCCAGAAAGTAAGAAATTTCCTTAAGGAAAATGGAGATAGTGCGGTATGGAATGCTTATGTTGATAACATACTTTTAAGATTATCCGATATGAAGAAACTTAAAGAATCCAGTAATGCTCTTATGAACGCGGAATTGAAAAAGATAGATAGATTAAATAACAAATTGAGTGATGAACCTGAATTTGTTGAATATTCAAAGACTTTATCGAAAGATCCGCTGTGGGAAAAATATAGGCTCGATCTTGCTGAGTTGCAAAAACAATATGTGGCAGCTCAGGCAACTGCATTGGGGTTGAAAAATCCTGCTGTGAAATCACTCAAGGCGCAAATTGACGAGATAACTGAAAAAAATAAAGCTCTTGTTAAAGATGAAATCTCATCACGGGTGCAATCTCTTAACCCAACTCGCCAGGCAATTTTAAATCAATTAATAGAATCTCAATTAAATCTGATTGCATATCAATCGCAAAATGAGCTGGCTGAAAAATTGGTGAATGAATTGGAATTAGAAAAAGAAAAGTTATTTTCAAAATTGCCGGAAAATCAATTTCAATTGTATAAAATGAACCGTGAAGTTGATTATATATTTGATGTTTATAAAGACTTATTGGGAAAAAAACTTGAGGCTGAATTGCTTGCTTTAGAAAACAATAGTGATAATTCAAAGATAAAGGGAGGTATTGAAATAGTAGATATTGCTCGTCCAGTAAGTAAGCCTGTAAGTCCTAGAATAAAGTTTATAAGTACAATAGCTGCTATTGCTGGAATTGCTGTTGGGCTTGCTATGGCTTTTTTTAGTGAATATTTTGAAGATACATATCAATCTCCTAATGAAATAAAAGATGATCTTAAATTGCCTTTATTAGGAGTAATACCTTATGTAAGTGATCGAAAAAATGGCATACCTGTATTTATTCCGGAGAGTTTTTCTAATACTGCTGAAAGTTTTCGTTTTTTATCTGCTAATATAGAGCTATTTGCTCCAGAAAAAAAGTCATTCCTGATTGTAAGTGGAACTTACGATGAGGGAAGATCTACCATTGTCGCTAATTTGGCTATTGCAATGTCTCAGATTAAAAAAAATGTTGTTATTGTTGATTGTGACTTGCGAAATCCATCTCAGCATAAAATATTTGATTTAGATAATAGTTCTGGCTTATCAGACTTTATCACTAAGAAATCTAATATAAAACAAATCATGCTTGATACTGAATTACAAAATCTTAAGGTAATATGTAGTGGAAAAGCAGAAAACAATCCGGTTGAATTATTAAAATCAGATAAAATGAATGAGCTAATAGGTGAGTTAAAATCCAATTTTGATATAACAATTGCTGATTCTGCACCTTTGTCTCATTTTGCGGATACACTTGTTTTGGCTCAAAAATTTGATTCTATTATATTACTTATTGATATAAAAAAGACTTCCAGAGAAATTGCCAGGCAGGTTTATGAACAACTATCGGTATTTAATATGCCAGTCATTGGTGTTGTATGTAATAAATCAGATGTAGATAATTACGGTTTTCATAATTACGAAAATGTATAAAATAGTTTGGTAAATAAATTTTAAAAAAAGCTCTTGACATGATTAGCTGAAAATGTTATCTTATGATGCAATGTGTTAGTAAAGAATAAAAATCTATTTGATCCTTTGTTCATATTATAAAAATTATTGACATTTATTTTGGTTGAGGATCAATTTTTCGGAGATTTGAGTGGTGTAAGGTTAAGATTTTGTTTGTTCCCTCTTATTCCGGTTCAAGCTTTTACAGCGTAAGTTTTTTTAACTAATATGCTGGTTTTGATATGGCTATTAATAGCCTGATTTTAACAAATGATTGAGTAAATTATTTTATTTGTTTGTTAAAATCTCTGGGGTTATTCAAAACAATATGGTATAATCTAAGAAATGATTGATCTCGGATGTATCATATAAAAGCTGAACTGGAAAATTCTGATCCTGATGGATAAGTTTAAGAGAGGAGGTTGTTTCCTTTAATTCTTTTCAAGGAGGCTAAGCGATGAAGTTTTTACGGACTCATTACTTGTATCTTGTTTTTGCGGTTATTATTTCCGCATCATGGCTGTTTCTAAGTGGCTGTGCATCTATGCAGACCGGAGGACCGGCTCAGCCCCTTTTGCCACAGCTTACAGCGGAGGAAAAATTTTCCGACAGATTCCAGCTGGAAGAAGAACCATTCTTCTTCTATGACCTGTTCGGTAAAGAATTGCTTGAAGGTAACGAAGTTCATCAGTATATCGAAGAAAAGCAATTTGATGCCGCTGGTAACCTGGTGCTTGGTCGAACCGGTCAATTAGATAGTGTTCGTTATGTTAGCCAATTAGACCGCACAGTGCTTACGGAAGACACCTATCGTGGGCGACATACAGAATTTACTATTGGTGACCATCTTACAATTAAAGATAAAACACTCTGGCCTGTTTCTTATATAATGCATAAGACTGAATTTGATGGGTTCAGATGGGATTTATCTTTCCAAACTGGTAAGCATTTATTCAGCTTGCTTAATTCACGTATATCCAACCCTGTTTATGCAGCAGAAGTCGGTGCTGCAGGTAGCCTTGCTCCCACAATCGGTCGCCGAAATTCTGATCAATTCCTTGAAAATAAAAGACTTATCGGTTTTAGAGGTCAAGGTATGATCGGAGATATTCTCAGGCTTGGATTTACTTACGTTAACCTGCATAAAGAGCATCCTCAGCGTATTGATAATCCATGGACTGGAACCGTTGCAAATACACCTCCTGAAAGGATAGTTATTACTTTTAGAGATAACTCTCCAGAAGATTATATGAAAGGTCTAGATGCTAACGGGGCGAAAGTAAAATCAGTTATCTTTAAAGTTAGGACTTATGATCCGGACACAAAGGTTTTTACAACTACTCCGATAGAAAAGGGAACCTCTGATTTTACAAGAACCTTAATTCCAGAAGAAGACCCTTATAGTAAAGGTGGTGAATCGGATGAAACTGGCGAGTTCTGGGCTGCAAATGGTTTCGATTCTTTCCAGTGTGTGTTGGATATGGAAAAAGAAGGTATTGACCCCAGAACTGTCGAATCCGTAACGATAGAAATGAAAGTAAGGGGTGATTACTGGATCGAAGTGCTTGGTTATAGCTCAAAGAACCAGGGTGCTGTTGAGGATCCATGGCCCAAGACAGAAACCGGTGTTATTGAAATGCCTTTCCGTGATGTTATTGAGGCTCAAGGCAACGATCCTGAAGCTCAAAATAAAACAAAAACTATAGTTTATGAATATGGTGCCGCTCGTGGTGCTGCTCTTTGGGGTGTGGATGCCGAAGGAAATGTGCCTTATCTCGGATATGTTCAGGCACAATATTCTGTGAACCCCAAATATAAGCAGTATCCTACCATTTCTAAAGATAAAATAGATTATTCTCAAAAGGCTGCAGATAACCCCGATGACCCGACTGCTAGAACTTTCTCTGAAGTAGATGGGAAGAGGTTTGAAGCAAACTTAGGTGGAGAAAATAATGATTCTGCTGATAAAGCATGGTTTGTTAATCTAAAACAGCGATTTGGAAAGTTCTTCCTTGAAGAATCTTTCTTCTCAGTTGACCCGGGTTGGACTACTACATACCGCGGATTCGGTGCTAATACTGATCGTGATGAAACTTATAAAATACCAAGAACCTCTGAAACTCAGGATTCAGCTCCATGGGATGCTGATGACTATAGCTTGGTTGAAGATGATGACGATGATGACGACTTCCCAGATGATGATGACTTCGATGGCGTTCTACCAAGGGCAGACGATAGAGACCTTAATGGTATCTTGGACTATCAAGAAGATTTCTTGATATTTGAAGCTGATCCTCCAATATTCGAGCAAACTGAGGACCTGAATAATAATAGGGTTCTTGATAACCTTGAAGATGACTATGATCCAGATTATAAGTATGGCGCTGATATAAAAGGCTATCATCTCGCTGGTAGTTATGATATTCTTGCTAATTTAACTCTTAAGCTTGGTTGGCTAAATCAAAAGCAAATATCAAGCGCTCGTAAATCAAATAGCAAATATGTGCAATTGAATTATGATCGTGATATTCCTGACTTTGGTACTTTCCTTTTCCAGAATCGACTTGTGAGAGTTCAGGATGATATAGTTGACTATGCAATAGCTTTAAGAGTTGGTGAAGCAGAACCTACTGAAGTTAGAGATGAACTTGACTTCTATGATTCTATGTATAATACTACCACTTTCCAGATTGAATATACCGGTATCCCACGTCTGAAGATAACATCAAAGTATTTACTCAGCTTTGAGAAACACTATGAACCAGACCCCAAAGATAAGATCAGGCAAGATGATCCGTCCACAGAAATTGATGAAAGCGTTGACTTCATGCTTATGGATGAGCAATTGAGGGCAAGCCGTGATAGAAGAGAATATGTATTTAACGGTATGGACCCAGTTCTCGCATTTGATCAAGCAAACTGGATACCTAGAAAATATAAAGATGCTACTGTTAAATTCAATACGTTCATATTCAAAGCTAAATATGAAATACCAATCGGAAATTTACCAGTAGTTAAATGGCTCGGTGATATGACTCTGACCCCAATGTGGAAGTGGGTATTTGAAAGAAACTGGGATAGAAAATGGGATGATAAACCACTTGATCCTACAAAGATATCACCAACTGACTATGAAAGTGAAGAGTATCTCAGGTTTAACCAGAATACCCGTGAATCCATCGGGCTTTTAAGGTTAGATTATGTATTTACTCCAAGCTTAAATATTTTGGGTGGTTTCCAATACAGAAGATTGATGAACTTTGATGAAAATTATAAACTCAAGTTCCTGAAACCTTGGGGAGAGGATGTTAAGACTCCTATTCGCTGGAGAGCTGATAAGAAAACTCGTATTTGGGCACTACAAGCCATTAACCAGGGTGAATGGCTTGGATTTAACATCCGTGTCCTGGTTGGTTTCAAGAAGACAACTATATTACCTGTTATTCTACCTACAGGTAAGAAGAAACCATCTACTACAAGTAATGAAACTTATGTTAGAGCCCTGATGGGATTCTAATTTGTTGATTGTTTGTTAGGGGATTTTTCCCCTAACAGACATATTTACGATTCTTCTATTATTTGCCGAGTTTTCATAGATTATGGTCTTTGTCATCATATTATATATTCATAAGTTTTCTAATTTTAGCAAAAATATCACGTTCTCGTTTGGGATAAAAGGAATGTTTATTGAGATGTATTAATTCTATGAAAGTGGCAATATATAGAATTTGTAATTCTTGAAGCAAAGAGCTTCTCATTTGTCTTAAATACCACTAGGAGTTTTATTGGGCATTTCTTATAAAAAAGAAATTCAAGCTTTGATATTTATATTAAATATGATATAATATATGTAACTAATTAAGCTATATTATTTCTCTGGTTTTATACAGGGAAAATAAAATTTGTTTTTTATTTGTGTTTCTAAAATTTTATGTATTTAGTTTTGGTTAAGGTAAACCTATCCGGGGCGTTATAATGAAAGATTCAGAATATAAAGTATAGTAAAATTAAATATTTCTGTGTTTTATATTCTGGTTCTTAATTTTATATTCTGCCCCAATCCGGAAGGGGATGTAAAAGAATGAAGCTGAAGATTATAGCTATATTAGCAGGTTTGTTTCTAATAGGCACATTTTTTATGCCTGGTGGAAGCAGCGTCAAAGTAAAGGACCTTTATGAAGAAGCGGAAAAAGCTTTTCAAGAAAAAAGGTATCAGGAGGCAATAGATAAATATCTATTAGCTATCGAAGAAGGTAAAAAATTTGGTGCTAATACTAAGGTTATAGATGAAGACTTCGATAACCTGGCAAAATTCAAAATTGCAACTGCTTATACAGAACTAGGTAAACAACTGGATGACCCTACCAAATATGAAGAATCTCTAAAACTCATACCTGATATATATGCAAATACGAAAACCAATAAAGTCAAGGAAGGCGTTATATTTCTCTGGGGTATCAATTATTATCAGCTAGAAAGGTATGAGGAGGCAGAACCAAAGTTTAGAGAGCTAATAAATGACTTTCCAGATAGCAGATTCCTGGAAAACTCATATTATACACTTGGAAGACTATATTATGAGTTAAAGCAATATGAATCTTCGCGTGAAGCCTTTAAGAAAATAATAACAGATTATAAAAACAGCGAATATATTGATGACGCACAGTTTTTCATAGCCAGATGCTTCTTTGATGAAAACAACTATGATCAAGCTCACCTAGAGTTTGAGAAAGTTGAGTCTGAAAATAGGGACATGCTTGCTCAGGCAAAATATTATAATGCACTTTCTTTGCTTCGTATGGGAAGAAATCAAGAAGCTCTAACTGCTTATCAGCAGTTTGTTGGTAATTTCCCTGAAAGCCCATATATGACTGCTGCATATTTTGACATGGGAACTATACACTCCAGACTTAAGGAGTATGAAGAGGCAACAAGAAACTATCAACTTGCAATTCAAAATGCAAAGGATGATATAACTCGCGGAACAATTCAATTTGAAATAGGCAACAACTATTATAGTCAGGAAGATTATCAATCTGCAGTTAACGCATATAAGGCTTTAATGGATAACTACCCTTCAGATGTTAATATACCAGAAGCACGTTTCATGATCGCTGAAAGCTATTGGGCTTTAAAGGACTATCAGAATGCTCTTCAAGCATATAGTGAAGTTCTCGAAAAGGATCCTGGCGGACCGCATACAGTTGAATCAATATTTAAAATAGGTGAATGTAATTACCAGTTAGGGAATAAAGAAATATCTCTAGAATGGTATGATAGAGTCATAAATGAATATCCAGATTCACCTATTGTTAAAGATGCTACCTATAGTAAACTTTGGGCTTTACATGATTTAAGGCGTTATGATGAGGTTGAGCGTGTTGGTAGGGAGTATATAGAAAAATATAAGAAAGATCCAATATATGATGTTGCAGCAGCTGAGGCTCAAACCAAACTGGGAGATATAAAATTTGAGGATGAAAATTATATTTCAGCAGCAGATGAATATCTTAAAGTTGTTGCTGAGTATTCGGATCTGCCCAAGTTTGATCCTTTTAAGTCTCGTGCTTTATTACAGGCTGGAATTTCATATTATCAAGAAGCTGAAAGAAATAACTTCGACGAAAGCCTTCTGGCAAAAGCAGCTGATGCTTATTCACGATTGATCGATATGTATGAAAGAAAGTTTGATAAGAGCAAGCGTGAATTTGAAGGACGCACAGAATATGTTAATAAAGGCATAATAAACCTCGGGTTAACATATTCAAAACTGAAGCAATTCGATAAGGCAACCGAAGTTTTAGGCTTGATGCCCAAAAATAGTCCAGATTATGGTATGTCTGTTTTTGTAAGAGGGCAGGCATATATCGATGCCGGAAAACCAGAAGAAGCATTAGCTCTTTATCGCCAGATGGTAAACGATAAGAGCATATCTGAAAGTTGGCGTTCCCGTGCAGCTGTTGAATTAGCTTCCAGACTCAGGGAGGCAGGTAAATATCAAGAGGCTATTGCTGAATATCAAAGGATATTGCAGGAATTTCCAAATAGTGAATTCCTTTCAATGGCACTGTATTATATAGGTTCTTCATATTATGATATAGAACCAAGAACTCCCGAAAACATATCAAAGGCTATAGAAGCTTTCCAGCAGGTTATAGACAAATACCCGCAGTCTGAGACGGCTCCATGGTCACACATGGGTTTACTAATGGCTTATGACGCAAGTGGTGACTATAATATGGTAATAAAAACAGCTGATGAAATAGAAATGAAATATTCTGATAGCACATCTCCAGATGCGAAAAGAGTCGTTGATGCTGCAAGGAGGCAGAAAGTTGATACACTACAAAAGATGGAGGAAGGTGTTTCAGCAGATGCTTTGATATCTGAACTTCGTAAGATCGCCACAAATCCTGTTGGTGATATGGATGGTAAAGCTGCTGCACAAATGCGAATTGGCACATTACTATTTAATGAAAAACGCTATGCCGAAGCTATTACTGAATTCGAGACATTGATCGAAAAATTTCCAGGCAAATTTACTGGCGCAGCTTACTATCAAATAGCAGCTTCAGCTTTTTGGTTAGAAGATTATCCAAAAGCCATAGATAGCGCTAGAAAAGGGCTGGAAGCGCCTGATCTCTCTCAAGAAGTAAAAGTAGGATTAAACTATACTCTAGGTTTAGCTTACGGAAAAGTTAATGATGTAGATGGACAGATCGATGCTTTCAAGTCTGCTATTCAAGCCGGTGAAAATGCTGAAACTGAACAAATTAAGCAAATAGTACTTTCAGCAAGAAGAGAACTAGCTAGATTGTATGTCACTCTAAAACGGTTTGACGAGGCAATTACTGAATATCAGTATTTGGCTGAAAACTCGACAGATAATGGAGATAAAGCGGAAGCTTATTTCTGGCTAGCAAAGGTTTACGAAGACAATCTTCAAGATTATCAGAAAGCTGTTGACAACTATGAGCGAGCTAAAGCATTGAGCGATTCTGAAATTGTAATTGCTCAGTCTTTATACTTTGAGGGTGTCTTATACTCAAGGTCGCTTAAGAATGATGAAAAAGCTCTAGATTCTTTTATGGAGTTGGTTTCCAAATATAGTAATGTGGAAGATGAAAATATAAAAATAATGGCTATGGACGCCAAAATCCGTATTCCTGATCTTCTGATAAAACTTGGAAGGTTTGATGAAGCTCTGAACAATGCGAAAGCAGCACGAGATGCAGCTTTTGCTGGTAATAATAAAGAGGACAAAGTAAATGCTCAATATCAGGTAGCTAACCTTCTTGGTGATCGTGCCAGTAAATCTGCTGAGACTGGTTCTCCAAAAGAATCTGATGTAAGAGAAGCTGTGGCAGAATTTGTTAAGGTCTATGATGTAGCAAAGCCAATAAACGAGTTGCCAGATGAATTGAAACCACTAGTAGCTGCTTCAATCTATAATGCAGGTCATTTACTTTATACCCTTGGCGGTTATGATAATTATGCCCAAGCAGTAAAGTATTTTGATTTGTTCTTAAAGGAATTTCCAAAGAATGAGAACTATTCTGCTGTTCTTCAGCTCCTTGCATATACAACTTATGAAATGGCAAGGTTAAAAGCTGATTTGGCAGGATTTGAACGTGCTGCGCAGTATTTTGCAAGGTTTGCAAGGGAATTTCCGAATCATAAGGATGCAGCCGCTTCAATGTTCCAGGCTGGTGAAGCTTATTATGCAGTAGGAGGAGGACATTCTGTTGAAAATAGAAAACAGCAAGCCATAGCTGCATGGCGTGAAGCTATTAATGCTTATAGAGCTGTCGCAGATAGATGGCCAAAAAGCGAATTTGCGCCTGATGCGTTGTATGCAATGGCTGCATGCCACAATTGGATAGCTGAAGCCACTTCAGATAATAAAGAACTTGATAAGATGACTGCTGTTTATAGAGAGTTGGCAGAAAAATATCCTAATGACACTCATGCAGCAGCTGCTTTTGAAGCAGTCGGAAATAGCTACTATAATCAGGCAGCTGCTCCTAATCTTTCAAGCAAACAAAGAAGCGATCTGTTTAAAAGAGCATTGGATGCTTATAAGCAAGGTTTACGTGTTCCCGGTATTGATGCTAAAACAAAAAGCAACCTGGAAGCTTATGTAAGGGAAACAGAAGAACTACTTGCCAAAGATACTTATGATGCTGCTCAAGCCCTTGTTCCATATGAAGGTGCTGACATTGAAAAGAAGAAAGCAAATGCACCAAAAGCAATCGCTTTATTTAATGAAGTGATTAATAATTATCCAAATACCGATTATGCTGACCTTTCTCATGTTCAAATTGGTCTTGCCTATGAAGTTTTGGAACAATGGGAAAACGCCGAGAAAGCTTATACCAGGTTAATTACAAAATATACGGATAAAAGTGGTAATCCAATAACTCCTTTCTCAGAAAATGTAGTTCAAGCAGTCCAATTTGCAAGGCAAAGAAAAAGCCAGATACTTGCTTATAGAATGTCTTTGAGAGCTAAGGAACAAAGTCAGAGGTAATAAAAGTATATCTGATGGGAACTTTCCCATCAGATATTATAATTTAATATGTTATTTAACAGTTAGCTAAAAGGGGTCAACAAAGGAGGGTTTCTAGACAGATTTAAATTATCTATATGAACAGGAGATTCTCCTGTTCATTGTTGTTATTCAGGTAATTTTTTTACCTGAAACAGGTGCGGTTGACAGGATGAAAAAGGTTTTCCCTGTTTAAAATTTATGATTTTATTCTAGGTTCTTCAACTATGATCATCAAAAAGGAGGAAATAGATGAAGAAATTGGTTTTTGCTTTAGCTGTTAGTTTTGTTCTCGCTGTTTGCTTCTATGTTTTTGCACAGGAAGCAACAATACCTCCCCCTGGTGAGGCTGTTGGAACTCCGGCATCAGGAGGAGCAGCTCCATCTCTTGGTCTTATTAAAGGGAAGGTAACTGATACACAAACTCCCAGACCAAATAATATTGATGGTGCTACTGTTACTGTAGAAAGTGAACTTTTGTTGGCAGCTGAAGGCGGTTCGAAATCTGTTACCACTGATTCTGCTGGTAACTATCAGATTGAAAACCTTCAGCCTGGTGAATATGTTGTGACTACAACTAAACCCGGTTATGATGATGTTACAGATTATGTGACGGTTACACCCGGCGGTGAAACTTTCCATGATGTGAGGCTCTATAAGACTGATACCTTGATTACATATTTCTGGAAAACAGGTCCAGTTCGTTGGCCATTGTTACTATGCTCAATAGCTGGTCTTACATATATTATAGAGCGAGCAATATCACTTTACAGGCTGAGACCGAAGATTAAAGTTGAAGCGCTTGTCAGCAGAGTAAATGATGCTTTGAGAGCAGGTAATGTTATGGAAGCTGTTTCTATATGTGAAGAAGCAGGTGGACCTTTGGCTAATGTATTGAAGGCTGGTTTGCTTAGGTATAGCCAGGCAATGATTGAAGAACGGGAAATTACAAAAGACGATATTTCAGAGGCTATTGATGAAGCTTCAATGCTAGAATTCCCACAGTTCTCACGAAATATGGTTGTTCTGGCTACAGTATACCAGGTTTCCCCAATGTTCGGTCTGTTCGGAACTGTTACGGGTATGGTTAGAGCATTCACCGCTATTGCATTAAAGGGTACTGGTGATCCTCAGTTGCTGGCAGGAGGTATTTCTGAAGCTCTGCTTACTACCGTTATCGGTTTGGCAATAGCAATTCCAGTTATGGTCTTCTATCAATACTTCATGAGTATTGCTGAACGCCGTATATTAGAAATTCAACAGGTTTCTACTGAAATTGTGAATACTCTGGTAACTGGTCAAAGCCGAAAAGAATAAGTGAAAAAGATAATTTTGCCTTATGATTCTCAATAATCATAAGGCAAAACTAATATATAATCGCCTGAATCAGGGGGTGATCGTTTTTGAAATACGTTTTTGAAAAAAAAACTGCTCCAGATATAAATATGACACCGATGATCGATTGCGTTTTCCAGCTTTTGATCTTCTTTATGGTTGCCACTTCTTTTACTCCTATACCTGGCATCAGAGTTAAGCTACCACCACCTGGAAATCCACCATTAACTCAGGAGAAACCTCAACAGCTTATCCTGAGAATAAGTGATCCAGAACCTGGTCAATATTATGGAACTATGGTTTTAAATGATGAAGTTGTATCTCTCGAATCATTACTTGCTGAGTTTCAAAGAGCTACTCTTAAGCAAAAAGAGATGATGATCATTCAATCTGGTAGAGATGTATATCATGATCAAATTGTTAAGGTTATGGATCTTGCGAAACGTGCTGATGTTAAGAAAATAGGCTTTGCTATGGTGGCTAGAGACTAAGCTATTATGTTCTAGGGAGGTGTCTAAATTTGAAATACAAAAAGTTGAAAAGACAACCGATGGAATTTATGATGGCGCCCATGATTGATTGCACATTCTTGCTTCTAATATTCTTCATGGTGGCATCACAATCTAAAATTCCGCCTCGATTTCCAGTTGAATTACCTGATTCTTTGACAAGGAGTAATTTCCCTCTGAAGAAATATAACTTGTTCATAGGTCGCAATGGTGAAATGGCTGTTGATGACCAGATAATGATGAGTTATGATGATTTAGAGGAATTTCTTGCAAAGCATGAGGACCGTATAGAAACACTTATAATAAAAGCAGATAAAAATGCTTTGCATGGCATGGTCATTGATGCTATGGAGCGTGCGAAAAGGCGGGCAATAGAAGAACTTGCCATAGCTGTTAAAGAAGGCGGGCAAGGCATCAAGGTTGACTAAATAGAAATTGGAAGATTATTTGGTTATTTCATATCAATAATCTTCCAATCCTTAACAATGATTATAAAGGGATTTTATTATAATTGGTAATCTTGATGAATAAATTTTTTAGGTTTGATTTATGGGAAGGATCACGGTAAACTTTGTGCCTGACCCGTAAATGCTTTCAACTTCTATCCTGCCATTATGAAGCATTACAATATGCTTAACAATGGAAAGCCCAAGTCCTGTGCCTCCAAGATTTTTGGACCGTGATTTGTCAACAACATAGAATCTTTCAAATATTCTTGGTATATGCGATTCAGGAATACCTATCCCCGTATCCTGAATTTCAATAATTGCATGTTCCGATTTTTGCCTCAATGACACTTTAACTTCGCCTTCTTCGGTATACTTTATAGCGTTTTCTATTAAATTAATAAGCATTTGTTCAAGCTTAAATTCATCTCCTTCAATTATAAAGTCTCCATTTTCAGCAATAAAATTAAGTTTTAAGTTCTTATCTTTCGCTTGTTGTTCAAATATTTTTATTACGTTTGCAGATAGAGATTTTAAATCTAATCTTTCTATATCCAACAATGTCCCTTCCTTTTCCATCTCAGATAGTAAAAGAAGGTCTCTGACGATATTAATAAGTCTTTCTGTATTTCTTTTGATAATCTCAAGATAAGGTTTATTCTCTTCATCTATTGATTCTTCAATTGTTTCGGCAAAACCTTTAATCGAAGTTAAGGGAGTGCGCAATTCATGCGAGAGATTTGCAACAAAATCCCTTTTTATCCTTTCCAGATTCTTTATATCTGTAATGTCATGTAACGTCAAAACGATCTCTTCTTTAGATGCAAGGAAATTTGCACTACAGAGAAAAATCCTATCATTTATTTTTATTTCCGATGAAAGATTATTTTTTTCTTCCACTGCTCTTTTTATCAGTTCATCAAATTTTTGTTCCCTTATAATTTCCCAATAAAATCTTTCTTCAACAGAATCTTTTTGCACAAAATCTTTAAAGCTTTTATTACTAATAATTATTTTGCCTTCATTATTTAATACTAAAAGACCTTCCTGGATGGACGAAATAATGCTATTAAGTTCTTCTTTCTGAGCTGAAAGTTCGCTGAAAAGTATATTGATCCTCTCCGCCATATAATTAAAGCTTCCCGCAAGCCTTTGTAACTCATCACTATCTTTTAAATATATCTTTGTATTGAAATCACCAGATGCAAGTTTACGAACAGCACCACTTAACTTTCTAATTGGACTAAGCAGACCACGATAAAAAACCAGAGCAATTAGAAATGATATGGCTATAACTGATATAGTTATATTCATCAGGCTTCTTTCAATCTCACTAACTAAGGTATTAATATCGTTAGAATAGTTTTTAACATTTTCCTGCAATAATATGAAAAAACCACTTACGAATATAACAATTACTATTAAATATCCAAGAAATATCCTAAAAAGCATGGCAGTTAACTATTCCTCAATCTTATAGCCGATTCCTCTAACACTTTTAATGAATTTAGCGGCTTCACCTAATTTTTCACGAAGATTTCTTATATGCACATCAACTGTTCTATCTAAAACATACTTTTCATCACTCCAAAGAAAGTTCAGTATTTGATTTCTTGTAAAGACCCAGCTTTTTCGTCCAGCTAATAGTTGGAGTATTCTAAACTCTGTTGAAGTTAGTTCAACCTTTTCACCCTTAACTGTAACTTCATACTTTTCCAGATCCATCACCAATATATTTCCTATTTCTATCTTCCTGGCAGATTCTTTATGTTCTTGCCTTCTTAAAACAGCTTTTACTCTTGCGGTAAGCTCTCTCGGTGAAAATGGTTTCGTAACGTAATCGTCTGCTCCTAATTCTAAGCCAAGAACCTTATCTGACTCCTCATCTCTTGCTGTAAGCATAATAATTGGAATATGAGAAAGCTCTTCATTTTTCTTTAGATACCTGCATACTTCAAAACCATCAGCATCAGGTAACATAAGATCCAATATTATCAGGTCGGGATGTTGCTGTTCGATAAAATTAGTAAAACTGTTAGCATTATAAAAGATTTCTGTTTTAAAACCCGATTTTTCTAGATTAACTGATACTAATTTGGCTATATCTTCTTCATCATCAACTATAGCGATCAATTCATGCATAATGTTCCCTCTCTATAGTTTTAATAGCAGACACAATTTCTTCGACTGAGATTTTAGCTATATTTTCGCCAATTTCTGCACTAGCTTCTTCCGGGAAGCCCATAACACCAACTTTTATATCCCTTCTTTGTCGTATTCTTTTACCGACACAAGGCAAATTAACTACTGTTTGTATATCTTGATATTTATCAGGATCTTTTCTCATCAATTCGACAAGTTCATCGGAATCATATTCCAATCTATCTAAGTGGACTAATTTTGGCGCCCAATATAGCATAAGTGAAGTTTCTGCCCTTCCTGCGTGCCAATCTCCATCAGCGACAAGGTGTCTTAGATAAAAATCCATCACAGCTATAGCGACATCCAGATGTTGATGCTTACGTAAGAACATATCTTTAAAAGCTAAAAGAGCAGACATATTTTCTGATCCACCGTGTCCTGGAAGGATAATTATATTCTTTACCCCTTGAGCTGAAAGTGATAAGCATATCTCTTCGATATAAAGTGATACTATGTTTGGTGAGACATTGACTGTTCCTGGCAACTCACCACCTGAATAGGAATAATTAACAGTTGGAAGCACAGCTATTCCTGTTTCTGCAGAAACGCGCTTTGCTAATTCTTCTGCATTTAGAATATCGACGCATGTTGGCAGATGATAGCCATGTTGTTCGGTGCATCCTATTGGTAAAATTACTGTAGGTCTTTTTTGCAGATATTCGCGAATTTCTGCAACAGTTTTATGTGCCCAAAGAAATGGTTCTGGCATTTTCTCCCTCCCTGATATAATTAAATATGATCACTCTATTACCCAGCTGATCTTTCAAGCCGTCTTTTTACCTATGCCACGACCAAGTGTAAACTCTAGTTGCTTAACCATATTTTTTAGTGAAAGAAAACACAGAGACACAGAGGCACGGAGAAAAAATTAATCACAAAGAACACGAATAAAAAAATCACTAATTGGACGAATAAAGTATCACGAAAGACACGAACAGGACGAATTTCTTGTCGATTATGCAATATATAACTTTTCGTGATGCAATGTCACTCGTGCTATTTTTGGTTAATAATCCAGGCAGATGAATAAAAAAAATTATTAGTGTCCTTCGTCTTATTCGTGATATTCGTGATTAAAAATATAATTAAATATCTCCGTGTCTCTGTGCCTCCGTGTTTTATCTTTATTATGTTCTGTGTTAGTTGTTGTTTAGGGTTCGTGGACATTAAATTTATACTTAGGTACCACGAAATATCTTATAAATTTTGTTAGCAAAATTTAATAACACCGGAGTTTTGTTAGTATTTAAACTGGCTTTATCCAATTTTGATAGAAAATCTAACGCAGAATCAAAAGGTTCAATACTAACATAAGCTCTACCCAATTCATAAGCTGAATGTGCGTCACTTCCAACCCCAGCAATAATGCCATTTTCCCTGGCAAAATTTCTTGCTCTAATATTACTCAAGTGAAAGGCATTTCTGCTGTTAAAAACTTCCAAAATATCAATCTGATCAACTATATCATTAAGTATATTTCTTTTCAATACTGAAGTTCGTAACCCATCAAAAGGGTGTGGTATATAAACTAGCCCTCCCTGTTCTTTTATTTTATGTATGGTATCCGTAGGGCTTAAAAAAGGTTGTATCCATTCTTTAAGAAAAAGACCTATTATTTCACCATAAGTTGTGTGTATTTCTTCGCCGATTATTATCCTTTCAGGTTCTTGATCATGCAATTTTAGCGCGCAATCTATGGAGTCATGATCTGTTACAGCCACGCAATCTATTCCATTCGTGTCGCATATTTCAAAGAGCCTTTCAACAGATATCAGAGAATCAGAAGAACAAGAAGTATGAACATGCAAATCAACTTTGATCATTAGAACTCTAACCTATTAAACAATTTTTTTGTTAATTTTATGTTAATTCTTCAGTTATTTAATAATTCCTCAGATAGTTAATACCACTTTAAACAATTGTTTATATAATTCCCCAACTCCATTGAAAAAGAGGAAATCATGAAAGTCTTCCTTTTTCAAAGGGAGATTTAGAGGGATTTTATAATAATTGATAATCGTAATGAATAATTATTTTTTTAATAGTATAACTACGTTTTAACGCTATTAACGATAGCTTTATCTTCGTACCTGATCAGTATTATTGAAAGCAACGCACTTATCAGGAAAACACCTGCAAAGATAATAAAAGTCGTTCTTACTCCTCCTAATACCATGCTCAAGTATTGACCCAGGAAAAGAGAGATTACAACACCAAGATCTCGCCAGACGAAAGTTGCACTGAATGCTAGATGACGCTTATCTGAAGAAACCGAATCACCAATTATAGCCATCGCTGCTACAGGCACAAGACCGCCCAAAACTCCTAAGCTGAATGCACTAAACCCTAAAGTTGCTATATTAGACCGAATACCAGCAACTGCAAGTCCTAAAAAGCTTACCAAAAAGGATAGAAATAAAGTTTTGCCTCTACCTAATTTATCAGATATAGCACCACCAAGTAAACTTAAACCCGCACGTGCTATTGGTGCAAATACTGCTGCACCGGCAAGATATGCAAATCCATGTTCTTTAGCTACATTAGTAAATGCACCAAGCATCAACCCAAAACCCAATGACGATGCAAATAAAAATAATCCAACGATTTTAACTTTTGCATCCAACATCATTGAAAATGCAATTTGAACATCAAAGTTTCTTTCTACCTTGTTCTTTGGAACAAAAAGTATAATAAAATTGCCAATTATTATAGCTATAAAAGCCGTTAGCATTGCATAGTCTCCACCGAACTTCTGACCCATCCTGCCAAGTAGAGCTATGCCGAAAGCAAATCCTAAATGTGTAGCGCAATAAAATATCCCTGATGCAGTGCCATATCCAGACTTTTTCGCAGCATCCAATACTTGCGCACTGCTTGTTATCCATAGAGCAGCTGCTCCCCATCCCCAAACTAGTGCAGCTATTACCAGTATATAATATTGCTTCGTAATATAGAGAGTTAATACGAAGCCTGAATATGTTAGTGATCCCAAAATGATGGTTAAATAATCACCCAGTAATTTTATTGAATAATTTACAAATATCCTCCAAAAAAGGAACGTTGTATAGACGATCATAAGTATCACAGAACACTTCATAACGCCCCAGGTTGTCGTTTCTTGTAGATATGGTATGAAGAACTGCTGGAAAGAAGAGCCTGTGAATATAAAAAAGAACGCTACTGATAATATTATCAGATCTTTGGATAAATAATTTTGCATTTTACTACCGCTCAAATTCGCGGACATAATTTACAAGTGTTCCGATCTTTTCGACTGTTGCTTCAATAATATCACCTGGATATATCGGTGCAATGCCTTCTGGTGTCCCTGTTGATATTATATCTCCGGGTTCTAGTGTCATTAAGTCTGATATATATTCAATAAGTTGTGGAATATTAAATATAAGTTGTTTGGTATTACTTTTTTGGCGCGTTTCTCCGTTTACTTTTAGCTCTAGATCAAGCTCATCTAGTGGTGAAATTTCATCTGGTAAAGTTATGCAAGGTCCTATCGGGCAGAATGTATCCATGCTCTTTGATCTAAACCAGGGATTACGTAATGCAAAATCTGCACTCTGCATATCCCTTGCGCTTATATCATTTAAAACTGTGTAACCTGCTATATAGTTAATAGCATCATTGCTGGAAACATTCTTTGCTCTTTTACTAATTATCACTGCTAGCTCAACTTCAGGATCTACTCTTCCGATATTTGGTTTTATAACGATCTTTTCCTCGGGTCCTATAATTGAGGTTGTTGCTTTACAGAAAATAACTGGTTCTTTGGGGGACTCTCTGCCTGATTCTTTCGCGTGACTGGCATAATTAAGACCCAATGCTATTATTTTAGAAGGCTTTCTTATCGGAGGATTCAATTTAACACTTCCCTGAACAAGATAGCGATCCAAAAAGTTGTGACACTTCAGGAAAGCCAATACTTCCCTGAATATATCAACATCAAATAAATCATTTTCTATAAGAGTTAATATGTCAGTTATTATAGGGCTTATTTCTTCGCGTTCAACAAGATTATATAATTGGAATCCAGCAGAGAAATCAACTATTCCATTTTCTGTCTGTATACCAATTCGGTCTCCACTCTTGCTTTTATATGATACTATTCTCAATTTTTTCCTCCCGTGTATAATTTACCATGAATGTAAATCAAAACATAGTTTACATTTTTATGTTACTATATAAACAAATTAAAGACAAACGATCGTTCATCTCTACTCAATAAAACTAAAGTTCATTTGAGTCCCCGATTTATTATTTTCTGGAGGTTTAGGATAAAAATTTATGATATTTCCATCAAAGTCAATTGGAATTGCACCTTTTTCTATTAAGATTTTATTTGCATTTTTTTCATCATCGTTTGGATAGCGAACATAAATTTTTCTGCCTTTTCTTAAACCATCAATAACTCCAGACCAGGTTCCGCCATTATCGTTTGTTTGTGCAACATATATATCCTCTGACAATCCATATATTATGGAATTTCTAGCCATCGCCAAACTAGCACTCCAAACGGATTTTGGATGAAAGACGCTTAGAACTAAAGCATTACCATCAACTATTTGTTTATAGTATTTCTTAATGCCAGAAGCAAACGTCATTATTCCTTGTGGCAAGACAATTATACTATGACCATTATATTTTAAAGCTGAATCTAAAGCTTGCTTATCAACACCTTTAGCAAAGCCACTAACTATTACTTTATATTGACTTGACATTATCTTAACTATATTATCAGTAAATTTCAAAGATATGTCAGAGGCATTCCTTGATCCAACAACAGCTACTGCTTCTTCATTCAGCAATTTTTTGTTTCCTTTTACATATAACAAAGGCGGCGAATTCCTTTTTAGGTTATCTTTCATAGTTTTTGAATATTCAGATGAATTTATAGTGATTAGCTCAAAACCCTGTGAGATCAAATCTTCAGCTAAAAAGGAATTATTAGGAATTTCTTTCTTTGCATTTAATAAATCATTGATTTCTCTTTCATTTAAGTTAAAATCTTTATAATAAGATTTATCAAATGCGAAAAAATCAGACAAATTTAAGTTTTTTTCATGAATAATCTTTATTAAAAGTTCATTTATGCGTTTATTTCTCCATCCAGGCAAATGACTTATAGTTATCCAATATGCAAAGTCATTCTTCAACTATATCACCACCTATTGTCTTAGCTATTACAAGTGGAGCCACTTTTTTAGCTCCTAACTTTTCTAGTAATCTTCCTATTTCTTTGATTGTAGCTCCGCTGTCAAATACATCATCAATGAGCAATATATTTTTGCCTTCTATTTCGCTTTCAGAAATATAGGTAAAAGCATCTTTTACATTTTCTTTTTTTAATAATGCTGTTTGAAACATTTTTTGTGGAGATGTCTTCTTTTTTTTCATAAGATTATGAGAAACAGGTATATTCAAGATTTTTGCTATTTTACATGCAAAATTCCTCACCAGATTCCCGGACTCTGTTGAGGGAACATATAGCACCAGGTCAAATTTCTCATCATTGAAATATTTTCTAAAAGCCCTAATAGTTAGCTCTACCAAAAAATTGGGATAATCACCTCCATTTTCATATTTACATCTGTGTATTATATTTCCAACATTTGAAAAGCCATAATATGAAGATGCAACTCCATTTATTAGAATACCTTTTTTTCCAGCAATGTCTAATATTGGAAAGAAATTGTCCTTAAATTCATCCAATTTTGATTTCCATTCAGATCTTATAGAAACAAAAAATTTCCTTTGCATATCATTATCGCATTTATTACATTTTAAGTCAAAGGAATCTCCTAAATAGTCACAGATAAATTTCATTCTATAGTCTTTTGTATATACATATTCGACGATTTTATCAAGTTCGCTTAGTTTATGCCTTCGTAAATCATCAAAAACTTTTGTGTCCAAATTCCTGGCATCATAATTTAATTCATATATTTTCCTTCTTACATCAATTGCTTCATTAATTATATTTTGCTCTATCAAATCTGATATAATAACTCTTACTTCAGTTTTCTTTAGATTCAATTTCATAATTAATTGATTCAATCCCAACCTTTCAGTTTTTAGTGCTTCTATAACGCGAATATATTTCTCAGTTGATGGTCTTCCACCTTCAATAAATTTGTTGGGTAACTCTAAGTCGTTATCAGGATTAAAAAAAAGAATAATAAATGATTGCTTGCCATCCCTGCCTGCTCTACCAATCTCTTGATAATAGTGAATTAATGAAACGGGAATTTGTGTATGTATAATAAATCTAATATCCGGTTTATCTATCCCCATACCAAGAGCATTGGTAGAAACAACGCATTTATAATAATTGTCTAATAATCCTTGTTCAATTGACTTTCTTGAATTAGAATCCAGGCTAGCATTATAAAAAACACTATTAATCCCAAGAAACTCTAACCATCTTGAGTAGATTTCTGTATCTGCTTGCCTTCCACAATAAACGATTCCTGTGCCCTGGATTTTGTTAATATTCTCACCAATCCATATCATTTTTTCATCTTCAGATTTTACTGTAAAAACAAATAGCCTGAGATTGGGTCTTAATAAACTACCTCTGATTGATACTATATTTTTACCAAAATTTTATTCTTGCTTCACGTCTTGTCATCTTTTATACTAAAACCATATTTGTAAATTATACGATTATATCGTTTAAAAAATTGTTTATACAATTCCACAACTCCCTTTGAAAAAGGTAAAACCAGGCAAATCTCCCTTTTCCAAAGGAAGATTAAAGGGATTCTATAATAAATGATAACTATAATGGTATTAGCTTAAGAACAATTTAACATTTATTAAAATGTTATTGAAACTGCCTAAGATTTACAGCCGAACCTTTTTTCCCAGAAATTAATCCCAGCAAGTTGTGTTGGAACGTGAATGATGACAACTTTATTGGATTGAAGTCCCCAGGCAATACTTGGTTCTAACTGATTAGGATTTTCTATATATATGCCTTCTGCTCCTAAAGCCTGTGCAACTCGATCAAATCTAATTTCACCAAATACTGAGGCAACCCGACATTCTTCACCCTGTCCATCAGCTACTATTCCCCAGGCACTATCATGCGCGATCACAGCAACATACGGTGTCCCAAATCGCAAAGCAGTCTCAATTTCTGTGATATTAAATCCAGCGGCGCCATCTCCACTTAGTAAAAGTAAAGGATGATCAGGTCGTGCAAGTTTTGCTGATATTGCACCGGAAATTCCCCAACCTACAACTCCACTTGCTCCACAGGTCATCCAATGCGAAGGATGCCTATCGAATAAGATCATGTGTGCCCATCTCCCGATGTTCCCTCCATCTAGCAAAAATGTAACATCACGATCTAAGAACTTTTTTATTTCTCTACAGATACGAAGTGAAGGCACCGGACAAACATCCTCAAGACAAAGGTTTTCCCATTTGTTTATTAAACTATCACGAGCTGAACGAACTTCCTCCAGCCAGGCTTTGTTGTCCCATTTACCAATTTTTAAGGATTCTTCAATGATCTGCTTAAGGACAGATTTTGGATCACCGACAATCCCTATATTAGGAATCAACGCACGATTGATCTCAGAAGGTTCTATATCTATGCGAATAACTTTGCTTTCTTTAGGAAATCCTGGTGGCAAGCCACATGATAGACGATAATCAATCCTCGCACCAACTACAAATACAACATCTGCGGATGACAACTTGTTCATGGAATAGTTTAATTCATTGTTAGTTACGCCCATGTATTGAGGTATAACTTCTTCTATACAGCACCTATCCCAGATGTGCGATACTATCGGAATATCTGTAATTTTAGCAAATTCCTTAATTTCATTCCATGCTTGGGCATAAAATACACCACTTCCAACGACCATAAAAGGCTTTTTGGCAGATGCCAATAGCTTTGTAGCATCTTTAATCAAGCCAGCATCACCTGAACAAATAGGATTAGCTTCAATGGAAGGTAATTTCTTGCGTAGTTTGCTTTCATCAACTTCAGCAGTGAATATATCAACAGGGATTGTAAGATGCACCGGACCGGGTCTACCTGAAGTAGCGCTGGAAATGGCTGTTTCCACTTCATAAGGAAGCGTTGTTATATGTCTTACCATGGTAGCATATTTACATACAGGCGAAGCCATACCAACCTGATCGATCTCCTGAAAGTTATCAAGACCTCGTGTATCCTGTGAACTGCACCCACTGATAAGCATCATGGGACCACCATCCCAGAAAGCATTAGCAAGACCAGTTAGAGCATTAGTATGTCCCGGTCCGCTACTTACCGCCACTACACCCATACGTCGGGTCATTCTTCCCCATAGATCTGCCATATATGAAGCAGATTGTTCGTTCCGAACATCAATAACCTTCACATTAAACTCATTACATGCCTTGAGAAAAGGGTCAAGACCATTACCACATAATGCGAAAACATACTCTACTCCAAGTTCTCGGAGTTTACTAACCAGCCATTGTGCGCCATTCATTTTACATGCTCCTTTTTGTTTTAATCCAAAACGGGATACATATTTTTATCAAAACTTACGAATCTATTATTATTTGCAATACTTAGCCTAACTGCTTCATTGATTGCAGTGCCGATCAAAGCTTGATTTGGTAAGGCTCTCGTCTTTTCAAACTTTTCTATTATTTCTTTTCTCTTCTTTAAAGCCTGCTCTTCGGATAATCCAAGTGTTTCTGTAATGATATATCTTATATCATCAAGTCCCTGTTTTATACTATCATATCCATAGCCTACCCACTCAACTTCATCTGGATTGTCCCAATCGTTATAACATTTAAAGAAATTTGGATTAAAATCTTCATATCCATGTTTTTGTGTTACAAAATGTAAGTTTCTATCTTTATGGTCTGCCCAATATTCACCTTCTGTTCCACTTAATTGTAAACCTTGATTAGTCAAAGCACTGTTGAACTCTGAACATACCCATGAAGTTTGTATAAACAAGACCGAACCATCTTCCCATTCTATGGTAGCTTGTATCGAGTCGAAGGCATTTTTCCCATGTTTCGGTAGAAATTTTTTCTGACCAAAAGCGGTCAATTTTTTAGGTTTAAGACCTGTTATAAAATAATATGCATCCGCATAGTGTATCCCAATATATTCAAATGGCGAACTATTTTCACACCATCTGGCAAAAACTTTTAAAGGCATCTCCCTTCTTTCTTCTATCCATGCATGCCCATGAAGCATTTCGCCAAGCTCTCCCTGACTATACTTATATTTCACTGCCCTTATGGCTCTATCATGACGTTTATGATAATCGGTAAGGACATAAATACCTTTTTCCTTTGCAGAATTCATAATCTTATGAACATCATCAACTTTTAAGCACAATGGTTTTTCAACGATAACATGGTGACCATTTTCAATAGATGACATAATAACTGGTGTATGAAGATGATCTGGTGTGGCAACAATAACAACGCCTTTTTCATCCAGGTCTGCTATGGCTTGCTTATAAATATCTGAGTGGTCACTCTCCAGATTATCTTCCTTTTCCGGATCTGGATAGCCTTTGAAATTATATTTCCCAAAAATCTCTTTTAAATGTTTAATTGTTGATGGCCTTCTGGTTGCTATGCTAACGCTACCGACCCTTCCTCTTTTTTGCTCTTGAAAAACCATTGGAAAGATAACCTCTTCGCTGATCATTCCACCGCCTACAACAAGAACAGGAATTTTGCCATCCCAGGACATTTTATACCTCCCTTAATATAAGCTATCAAACGTTATAAACATAACCAAGTTCCTTTGCATACTTACGCAAACTTTTCCTCAGTAATTTTCTTCCCCTATGAAGTCTTGACATTACTGTCCCAATAGGACAGCCAAGTATTTCGGATACTTCCTTATATGAGAATCCCTGAACGTCTGATAAAATTATGACATCACGAAATTCTTCTGGTAAGGCATGAACAGACTTCATCAATTCATCATCAAAAAGCCTATAGATAATATCTTCTTCGGGATCATTGGGGCTTATAGGTTCTTCCTCATAAAGCTTTAATTGTTCAAAATCGACATGTTCCGGCATTTTTGATTCTTCATTGAATTTGTTTATGAAAGTATTCTTTAGAATCTTCAATAGCCAGGCTTTCATAGATGTGCCTTTTTCAAACTTATTGAAAAAGCGATATGCTCGTAAAAATGTTTCCTGAACCAAATCTTCAGCTTCTATTTCATCGCGTGTCATTCGTAAAGCTGATTTGTAAAGATCATCTTTATATTGTAAAGCTGTATCTTCGAATTCTTTTTTTCGGTCCATTTAAAAATCTTCCTTAAATAAATTAAATAGCTGATTTTAATAGTATTTAGAAATTGCTTAAAATTTTAACTCCCGAAATAATATTCGAAGCAATCATCTAAGTTATATCCATCAATGATTTTTCAAAGATAGCTAAAGCTTCATCTGCATGGTTTTCGTTAATAATTAATGGCGGAACTATACGTATCACATTCGTGCCAATGCAGTTAAGTATTAAGCCGGCTCCTAAGCATTTTTCTACTAATTCTTTACCTTCAATATTTAGTTCAACTCCAATTATAAGCCCACAACCCCGGACATCCTTTATTATAGGATATTTATCTTTCATGGTCTTAAGCTTATTAATCAAGTATATGCCCATGCGTTTAGCATTTTCTACAAGTCTTTCATCCAATATAGTGTCAATTGTGGCTAAAGCAGAAGAACAAACCAAAGGATTGCCTCCAAAAGTAGAGGCATGCGAACCTGGTGTTAGGCTTTCTGCAATATGTGATTTTGTTGCCATACAGCCTATAGGAACTCCTCCTCCCAAAGCCTTTGCCATAGTAATTATATCAGGAACCACGTTGAAAGTCTCATATCCGAAGAATTTTCCCGTTCTGCCCATAGCAGTTTGCACTTCATCAAAAATTAATAATAGATTTTTTTTATCGCATAATTCGCGAACACCAGGAAGATAATCATCATCTGGTATGTTTATTCCACCTTCAACCTGTATAGGCTCCAGCATCACTGCACAGGTATTTTCAGTTATTGCTTCTTCCAGAGATTTTAAGTCATTAAATGGCACATACTTAAAACCAGGTGCTAGAGGTTCAAACCCTTTTTGATATTTTTCCTGTCCTGTCGCTGTTATCGTGGTTATGGTTCTGCCATGGAAAGATTTCAGCATGGTAATTATTTCAAACTTGTTATTGCCTATATTTTCTTTGGAGTATTTACGAGCTATCTTAATGGCAGCTTCATTTGCTTCAGCACCACTATTACAGAAAAAGCATTTGTCAGCGAATGATATTTCTGCAATACGCTTTGCTAATCTAACCTGTGGCTCAATGTAATAGAGATTAGATACATGAATAAGAGTCTTTGCCTGGTTAATGATTGCATTTACAACATTTGGATGACAATGTCCAACATTGTTAGTCGAGATACCAGCTACAAAATCTAAGTATTTCTTGCCTTCAGCATCCCAAACATAAACCCCTTCGCCACGGACAATAGAAATAAGTCGTTGTCCGTAGTTATTTATAAGATATTTATCCGCCATTTCCTTTATTTCTATTGTGGTCAATTTATTCTTACCTCCATTTACACTATATGATTATTTGTGTTCCGATACCACTATCTGTGAATATTTCCAACAATAAAGAATGGCTAATTCTACCATCAATTATATGTGTCTTTTTCACACCTTTCTTCAGTGCTATCACACATGCATCAACTTTTGGCAACATACCTCCAACAATGGTATTATCATTTTTAAGTGAATCTATTTCTGATAATCTGATCGTTGATATAAGAGATGAGGGGTCTTTGGGGTCACGCATAATCACGCGAACATCTGTAAGCATTATAAGCTTTTCAGCTTTCAAAGCTCCTGCTATCTCACCAGCTACTAGATCAGCATTGATATTGTATGTTTCACCATTACATACTCCGATGGAACTTATTATAGGGATAAATCCTTCTTTGTCAAGAACATTAATAATAGTGGGGTCTATCTCTGATACATCACCAACAAAGCCAATATCAACATCAGAAACACATTTCGTCGCATTAATTAAATTGGCATCTTTACCGCTTAAACCAACAGCTTTTGCCCCATGCTGATTTATGAGGGCAACAAGCCCTTTATTGATCCTTCCGAGAACCATTTCGACAATTTCCATCGTTTCTGCATCAGTCACTCTGAGACCTTTAACGAACACTGATTTTTTGCCCATCTTTTCCATAACTTCTGTGATCTCGGGTCCCCCGCCATGAACAACTACTGGATTCATACCTACATACTTCATCAAAACAATATCGAGTATTACCTTTTCTTTGAGCTTTTCGTCTATCATGGCGTTGCCACCATATTTTACAACTATTGTTTTTCCGTAAAACTGTTTTATGTATTTCAGGGCTTCTATCAACACATCAGCCTTATTAATACTTTCCTGTAATTCTTTTTCGATTTCCACTTTTTGCACTCCTTATTAATCAACATTTACCTTAACGTAATCATAGGAAAGATCACATGTCCAGAGAGTAGCTTTTGCATCTCCAATCTTAAGGTCTACTGTAATGGAAAATTCAGAATTTTTCATTATTTTTTTTGCTTCTTCTTCATTAAAACCAGTGCTTATTCCATTTTCAACAAGTTTCAAATCGTTAAACCAAATATCAACGTTTAATTGGTTCATCTCAATTTTGCTAGCACCTAAAGAAGACATAATTCTTCCCCAATTCGGAGTCTCACCAAACATTGCAGTTTTTACAAGTGGCGATCTGGCTATGGCATGAGCTGCTATTCTTGCATCTGATTCATCTTTTGCACCATTTATATTTAGCTCAATGAATTTAGTTGCACCTTCACCATCTCTGGCTATCATTTTTGCAAGTGTCGTTGTTACATAACTTAGTGATTCAAGGAATGTTTCATAATCCCTATCACATTTTTCTATTTTATTATTTCCAGCTTTACCATTTGCCAAAATAATAACCGTATCATTAGTGCTCATATCGCCATCAACAGAGATCATATTGAATGATTTATCTACTGAAGCCTTTAGTGCCTTCTGGAGCAATTCCTGTTCTATACAGGCGGAAGTAGCAATAAAGCATAACATAGTAGCCATATTAGGCTCGATCATACCTGCTCCTTTTACCATACCGCCGATATGGACTTTCCTACCATTCAGTTCAAACTCAACTGCTACTTCTTTTGGAAAAGTATCAGTGGTCATTATAGCCATAGCTGCTTTATGTCCACCTTCAGGATTCAGTTCTTTTACAGCCATCTTAATACCTTCTTCAACCTTATCCATTGGCATAAGGCGACCGATCCTGCCTGTTGACGCTACTAAAACCAATTCAGGATCAATATTTAGTTCTTTAGCTGTTATTTCTGCCATCTTTTTTGCATCCTGTAGCCCGCGCTCACCAGTGCATGCATTTGCGTTGCCACTATTTGCCACTATTGCTTGTGCTTTACCGTTTTTTATTCTTTCACTGCTTATCAATACCGGTGCAGATTTAACCTTGTTTGTAGTAAATACTCCTGCTGCAATGGATGGTTCATCACAAAAGATGACCGCTAGATCCATATTGCCATTTGTTTTAATTCCACATGCAACACCAGAAGCACGTATACCTGATACAGCCGTTATCCCGCCATTAATTGTTTTCATCGTTACTCTCCTATTGGATATTTGCTAATTAGTATCCAATGTATCTAGAACCCATATACCTTCCTAATCTGCCCATACCTGGCAAACTTTGCAATGTCCATGACTTATCTATATCGTCATAACCTAATCCTAAAGATTTTCCTGGATCTGCGGATATATTAATGGAGAAGAAGAAGTCTTTTCTAATGTATCCTCCTTTTGTGCCGCGTCTACTAAACCCTACTCGTGATTCCCAGCAATGCAAATTCCTTTGAAGAGATAAGGTTATATCACTAATATCTTTAATTTTCTTATCATATTCATATTCAAGATCAAACCGCAGATTCCATGTCCTGCTCCAATTTAGATTTATTGCACACCTGAAAAGCTGTTTAGGACTCTTATAATAATTTAAATAACTCCTGCTAATTGAACCAGACCATTTGCCATCAGCGTTATAATATCTAAAGTCAGTGCTAAATCTTGTAAGTATAGCTTCATCCGTACCAATGTTATTTAAATTATGTTCTAAAACATTATTGAAGCTGAGTTGTCTATATGGCTCTACAGAAAACGTATTTCTTAGATACTCATATTTATCTCCTGGCTTCCTTACGTAATCAACTCCACCTGATAAATCCCACCGCAAGATATTAATTCTTTCACGCTTAAATTTTGTCTTAATATCTATACTATTAGTCATACCAAAGGTCATCCGCTTTTGCTTATAAGACCAGGTTCCTGGACCAAATGGATACAAAGGTGGTCTTTTGCCTTCTTCTGATTCAGTCGGTGGTGCATAAGAAAATCTTGCATAAGGGCTGAACGTATGCTTTAATGCATAAACTTTTGGAATGAAAGAAGGGAAAAAGACTCTATGCAAGTCAGAGCTAGCGGATGCACGAAAGCTCCATGTATCACTTAATACATTCCAATCCCGTTCTCCAATTTCCCAACCTTTCAAACCTTCTTCCAGATCGGTTTCTCTGACAGGACGTGTTTTACTATGCCATACAAGACGATAATCTCCACTAAAATCAAAATTGATCTCACGCGTAATTCCAAGTTTAAGGATAGCCCTCTTGCTTAAAGATGCACTGGTGCTTGCAGTCTGTAACCAAATATTATTTTCATCGTAATAGATATCCTTGAAATAGTTACCTAAGTCAATATTATATGAAAATGATGTATTATCCAGAGTCGGAAAGCCCAAAGCAGGTCTATCACCTTCTACCAGCTTTCTATATATCTCGTCAGATATTTTACTGGCTTCATCTTTTGTTCTAATATCAGGGTCTATAGCAATAAAAATCTGCCGCACTTTTACTCGTTCCCTTCTTCCTGCTTTTTCCTCAACATCATCGACTTTCATTATATAGTAGCCTTCTGTAGTATAAATTGGTCGGCTAATATCACCTTTATCAATCTCATTTGGGTCAAATATAACTGATTCAACTTTTGAATTTAGTCCGCTTTCTTGTTTATTTATCCATCCGAGTTCTCCACCAATTTCTCTTGTTCGTTCATCATCAGAAAACTTACGAGCCATTGCAGGGAATGTTGATTTCCCTTGTATACGATTAACTAAATAGTGAAGAGAGGAATTTACCTTCTTGAATGGTCCAATTTCATATAATTTATAATCTGGTGGTCTATAACTAATTTCAGGATATTTTTGCAAAATGTTAGTATTTTGCCCCAAAAGATCGCGTGTTCCATCTATGATAAATCTAGCATGTCCGCTGGACCTTGTCTTTGATGTCCAGTAATAATCCAATGCCCAATAAGATTTCAACTCACGTTCAGGGCTATAGCTTTGATATACTTGCTTGAATTCCTCACCAGCTAAGCTTAACTCGGCTCTCATTTCCAGAAGCCTGTCTCTTCTTAACCGTTCCTGACCATATCTAGGGTCATATTCTTCCCATTCGCTTCCTCGCCAGAGTATTTGATTATGACGAATATTTACATCCCAGGTTTGTCCTATTTTTATAGGATTTTTTTCTATCTGGTATGAGTAAAGATCGCCATATTGAAGATATATATCACCACCAAGTTTCCTTTTCTTCTCCATTTTTACTATTCTATACCCATCTTTGGTTTTTATTGGTTTGCTTATATCATAAACATCCATCCTGAAAGCTTCTCTTCTTACTTCTGGAGGCATTTCCCATTTGCTTATATATCCAGTATCTCCACCCTGTTCAGCATTTGGTGATTTTGAATACTGCTTTGCTAGATCAGCAAAATCTGGAGTTTTTTCTCTGTCCTCAAGTTTTAGAATATATATACCATCCGAACCTACTATTGGTCGGCTAATGCTACCTTTATCAAGTGTTCTTAAAGCGCTATGAAAGGATAAATCAATGTCCTGAAATGAAATCCAGCCGAGGTCTCCACCTTTTTCCTTTGTCTGAACATCATCAGAATAGAGGCGTGCAATATCTTCGAAACTTGTTCCTGCAGAAAGTCTCGTTAACAGGTCATCTGCTTTGTTCTGTGCATCTTTCTGCGCCCTTTCACTCGGCTCAAACATTATAAATATATATCTTACTCTGAATCTCTGCCTATCTTTGGATTCAAGCTTGACAATATGATAGCCTTCTTCTGTCTCAATCAAATCGCTTATGTTTCCAGGATCAAGCTTTGATGCAATCTCAATTATTGTCCGCATTTTGGGTTTAATAGCTTTTTTTTGTATTGAGTCGCTATATGAATCTGTGCTTTCATCCCTTCTTATACCGCTTTCATCTATAATGAAATAGCCAAGATCCCCTCCATTTGATTTGGTTTCTTTATCATCTGACCAACGTCTTGCTTGTTGAGAAAAATCCGCATTCTCCTTTTTACATTCCGCTAAAACTTTCTCAGCTCTTTCCCTGGCTTTTTGCTTATCTGATTCGCTGATTTGATATTTTATATATATCTGCTTAAGCCATAGTTTATCAAGCTGACCTCTGGCTCTCTGATATATCTCTTCGATATTTTTTCTTGCAGATTGCCATTCTTCACTGCTTGCATCTTCAGGCACTGGTATGAATATTTCTCGTAATCTAACCTTGTCCGCATTATAATCAAATTCACTACCTGTGCTTATACCTCTTCTTGATGTATAATTAAGAAAAATATTTCCATCCAGCATACGCCATCTGATCGGAAGTATGTTTTTTACATAATAACCTTCAAATGAACTTGATCCAATCTTAAAAATAAATCTTGCACGTTTATCTGGTTCAAGAGATCGCCTATAAACTGGTAGGTATAAAAGCGGTATTCTTCCTATCTTGAATATAACATTTTTTGCTACCAGCTCCTTTTTCAAATGCACGACAATTTTAGACGCCTCAAAAACATAATGAGGATTGTTTAAATTACAGCTTGTCATAGCACCATCTTCGATGAAGGATTCCTTCTCATTGAGCCTGCTCATTTTTCCTCCATAATAGAACCATGGCTCATCGATACTTAAACCATCTGTCAATATACCTTTTTTATTTTTCAGGTCAAATAACAAATGGTCTGCCATCAACACTTGATCCTTCATCTTCAGAGTTACATTCCCGCTTGCCTCTATGATCTCTGCATCCATATCTGCCCACATGCTATCAGCTGTCAAAGTTACATCTTCATATAACACTGTAGCATTTCCGTGTGCTGAACCAAGGTTTTGGTCAAATAGCCATATTACTTTACCATCAGGACCAGCAGTAATTGAAACTTTTCTTATACGTTTTTCTTCGTCATTCTTATTATCAATCTGTTTAGATGTGGATTCTTCAGAGGTTTCATTTAAGTTGTCGGAAGGTTCTTCAGCAAAGGAAAAGCTTAAAAAAAATTGAAAAACTAAAAGGCAGAGGATGATAAAAGAGCAACAATTAATATAGAAAAGGGGACAAAGAAAATACATTTTTTTTTCTGTCCCTTCTCCTTTCAAAATTTGAATATAATGTATAATATTAATATTTTGCATTTAGCTTTCAGATAATATTTGTATATATGCTTTATTCCTTAACTTTTCTGAATATTCGGCTAGTTTCTCTGCAAGTTGTTTTTCTATTAGAAGGCTTCTTATTTGTTCCATTTCTTCACTGGAAAGCTCATGTCTCTCTACAATATTAAATATGTGAATACCATAAGGTGTCTTAACTGGTCGGCTTACTTCACCTTCGTTAAAATTAATAAAAGCAGATTTAAGGTCTGGAGACATCTCATTTATTTTGATATCCATCCAATCTCCATCTTTTTCTCTAGTTTGAGGATCATCAGAATATTTCTTTACTAAATCCACGAATTTCGCACCTTTTTTTAGCTCTTCCAGTATTTCTGATGCCTTTTGTTCAGCTATCTTTTCTGATTCTGGGCTGGGCCAGACTGCAATGTGTATGAGCTGTGCGCTAACTGCAGAATTATCCTTCCTGACATCCAGAAGTTTTACAATATCATAGCCATTATTAACTTCTATAAGATCGCTTATCTCACCGACTTCCAGTTTTGATATAGCATCTTCAATTTCAGGGTATTTCCCGGTTCCCAGGAAAAAGTATCCAAGGTTACCTCCAACACCCTTAGTAGCTGGGTCATCAGAAAATTTTTGTGCCATTTCAGCAAAATTGGCACCTTCACGAAGTTGCTTGAGGATACTTTCTGCACGCATCTTTGCTTTTTCTTTATCTTCTTTCGTTACATTAAACTTTATAAGAATTTGTTTTAATTTTACGGAGTCTGATCTCTCAGGAAATTTGTCAATGTTTTCTTTATAGAACCTGTGAACATCTTCATCTGTTACACGCACTTCTGATTCAAACTTTTGTCTTATCAAACTCTGACGTAAGAGAAAAGCCCTTTTTTCTTTCTTCCAGACATCTATAGTATAACCAGCAGAAGCAAGTTCGTCCTCAAATTCTTTATCTGATCCATATTGTTTCTTTAATCTATCAAGTTCTTCCTGCACTTTTGAATCCGGAACCTGTATATTGCTTTTCATAGCTTCTTGAGTAAATAATATTTCATCGATCATCATCTGGAGAATCTCAGGCTTTGCTTTTTCTATTTCCTGATTAAGTTTTGCTTCATCATATCGATATATTTGTCGCATCTGCTCTTTTGTTTGAGCAAGCCTTTCTTCGAAATCGATTTTTGTTATAACATCATCATTCACTACTACAAGTATCTTTTCTATGATCTTTGAGTGTGAATCGAAAATAAGAAAAAATAGGTTTAAAAAAATACATAATATTATTGTTAAAGATCTAAAATACATATTCCATACAACCTTAAATACTATTAATGTGTTTTATAATACGTTCTAACCAGGTTCAAAAAGTTTGCCCAAAATTCACACTAATATTAGCTCAATTTAATTCAATAAATCGAGCTAATATTAGTAATTTTACTTTAAAGAGATGCAACCCAGCCCTTTAGGCTGGCATAAAAAGAGTTAATATTTATGTTACAAACATACATATACAAATATAATAATTAATAGGATGAGCTCTTAGTTAAACTATACGAAACCCTACCAATGAAACACTATATATTCTACCACTATCGACCCATAAAACAGAAATCCATGAACACATTCCGCTTACTATTATTTTCTTTACACTTTGATATAACGATCTCGTGGTAGAGATAGGTTTAGTCTCTTATATAAAAGAAAATCTCTTCCGTGTAAGGAAGTCTTAAAATAACCCCTACAACACCAGAACATTATTTTGCCTGTTGGCTTTCTTCAGTCTTTTCAGAAGTTTCCTCCTGTGGTGTTTCTTGTTTGGCTTTATCTTCTTCTACTTTTTCAGGAACCTTTGGTATTCTTTCCGTGAAAAGTTGAAACTTTCTTTCTTTTTTCACTTCATCGAGCCATTGATACAGTCTTTCTTTTTTCTTTTCTCTTTCCACACTGCTTTCCACCTGATCTTTAACTTCTGATAATTCTTTCTGTCGGGAAGGATTATGTTCATCCACTCTAATAATCATATAGTATGTGTCCTGTCCGAGTGGTTGAACAATTATATCACTCATTTCCCCGGGCTTTAGCTTGAAAGCTGTTTCCACAAATTCTTTTGCTGATGAATATGAATCACGACTGAATGGTCTTGTTTTTCCTCCATTACCAGCTCCTGGACCGAAGGATTCACCTTTTGAATCCATTTCTTTTGCCAATTCAGTGAAATCTGCACCACTTTTTATTTTTTCTAAAACTTCTTTTGCTTTGGCTTCATCCTTAAGTGTTATTTCTGTAACTACAACTTTTTCTGGTTCTATATAATCTTCTTTATGTTCTGAGTAATACTTCTCCAGATCCGCATCTGTTATCTTAATCTTATCATCAACTTCCCTTTTAACAAGTTCCTTGAGCATAAGCTGATCACGATATTCATTAACCTGTTTGATGACCTCTGGATCTTTATGAAGCTCTCTATCCTTTGCTGCTAATGTTATAAGTTTTTCTTCCGCTAACTCATTAAGGTATTCGGCTTTTCCAGCTTGATCTTTATATCTGTCACGTTTCCACTCAGGTAATTCAGAAAGTTTTTTTTCAAACTCACTCACTGTGATTATTTGCTTATCAAACTTAACTAATATATCCTCTTGACGAACTTTTTGAGAACATCCGATCATTAGCACAGAAACTAGTATGAAAAAAGAGGTTAAAATTGTAATTTTCTTCATCAACGCCCTCCTCATTTTTGATTTTTTTTGTAAAATTTGGTATCACTATAAAGACAATATCATAAAATCTATATTAAACCATAAACAATTAAGTTTTCAGTTTTTTTATTTTGTTTCTGATTCAGCTTCACCAGTGGCTTCTTCTTTATTTTCCTGTTGAGTTTGGCTTCCCTCTTCTTCAGGAGTTTTTGGTATTCTATCGGTAAAGATTTCAAATTTATACTCTTTTTTTAATGAATCTATCCATTGTTTCTTCCTTTCATCTTTTTTCTCTCTTTCCAGTGTTCTATTTATCTGATCTTTAACTTCAGAAAACTCCTTCAACCTTGATGGGATATTTTCGTCAACTCTGATAATCATGTAGTATGTATCTTGTCCGAGTGGTTGAACAATTATATCACTCATTTCCCCGGGCTTTAGCTTGAAATCTGTTTCCACAAATTCTCTTGCTGATGAATATGAATCACGGCTAAATGGTCTTGTTTTTCCTCCATTACCTGCTCCGGGTCCGAAGGACTCACCTTTTGAATCCATTTCTTTTGCTAATTCAGTAAAATCTGTCCCATTTTTTATCTTTTCCAATACCTCTTTTGCTTTATTTTCATCTTTAAGAGTTATCTCTGTAACAACAACTTTATCAGGCTCTATGAATTCATCTTTGTGGTCTGCATAATATTTTTCGAGGTCTTCATCCAGTATTTTAACTTTCTCATCTACTTCCATGGTCGTGATTTTTTCACGTATTAGCTCATCTTGATATTCATTTACTTGTTTGATTATTTCAGGGTTTTTGCCAATGTTTCTTTCCTTAGCAACCTGCAATAGCATCCTGCTTTCTGCCATTAAAGTTAGATATTCTTCCCTTCCGGCTTGATCTTTGTATTTATCCTGTTTCCATTCCGGCAGTTCAGATATTTCCTTCTCAAGCTCACTAGCTAAGACAACCTGCTTATCAAATTTAGCAAGAACTTCTTCTTGCTTAACTTTCTGAGAACATCCTCCCAAAATTAATAATACTAAAATAGGAACAAAAAGAATAAACTTCTTCATTAAAACCCTCCTTATTTATCTTAAGCGATGTTTAGCAAAAACACATATTGCATGTTTCAAAATAATAACATACTAACTGATCTGTTGCAATATATTTTTTATTATTTGCAATTGCTGGTCTTGCCCTGCTTTATCCATATTAATCATTAACTGTGCAGGTGGAATCAGCCTTGCCCTATCATTATTTTTTATTAATTCTACTAACTTTCCTGGTTTTACTTTGGTCTTGTTTATATCAAATGATATTTTAACTTCTTCTTTGCCAGATATTATATCTTTGATGCCAAGAGACTTTGCAGTATCTTTGATCTCTGCTATAGAAAGCAAACGACGAACCAAAATAGGAATTCTTCCATATCTATCTTCAAGCTCATCGATTATACTATCATATTTACCTTCCGCCTGAGCAATTTTTTTATACATAGATATTTTTTGATTGCTGTCAGGTATATAATCATCAGGAATATATGCAGAAATAGCAAGACTTATTCTGGGTTCAAATTCCTCCTCAACTTCTTCGCCTTTTAGTTCTTTAATAGCTTCTTCCAGGAGCTTGCAATACATATCATATCCAACTGCTGCTATATGACCATGTTGTTCTGCTCCTAATATATTTCCGACACCGCGGATCTCCATATCTCTTAAAGCTATTTGAAAGCCCGACCCGAGATCAGTAAATTCCTCAATAACACGAAGTCTTTTTTGCGATTCCTCCGTGATAGCTCTATCTTCAGGATAAAAAAGATATCCATAAGCTTTATATCTATCTCTGCCTACGCGACCTCGCAATTGATAAAGCTGTGCAAGCCCTAAAGCATCAGCTCTGTTTATTATTATTGTATTGACGTTAGGAATATCAAGACCCGATTCAATTATTGTTGTGCAAACTAATATATCATATTTATAGTTTACAAAATCCATCATAACACTTTCCAATTGTCGTTCTGGCATCTGTCCATGGGCTACTGCGATCCTTGCCTCTGGAACAAGCTTACTAAGCCCGAAGGCTATGCTATCAATACTCTCAACTCGATTATGAACAAAAAAGACCTGCCCTCCTCTATCCATTTCACGAAGTATAGCTTCTCTAATAAGTTTTGGATTATACTCGGTAACATAAGTTTCAATCGGTAACCTATTTTCTGGCGGAGTATTTATAACACTAAGGTCGCGCACACCCATTATAGACATGTGGAGTGTTCTGGGAATTGGAGTCGCTGTTAATGTAATAACATCGACCATTTTGCGCATCTGTTTAAGTTTTTCTTTATGGACAACTCCAAATCTTTGTTCTTCATCTATTATGAGCAATCCAAGGTCTTTAAACTTTATATCCTTTGATAGAAGTCTATGAGTTCCAATAACTATATCAACTGTTCCGAGAGATAAATCTGAGACAACTCTCTTTTGATCTTTTTGAGAAAGGAATCTACTGAGCATTTCTATTCTTACAGGATAATCAGCAAATCTTTTTTTAAAAGTATTGAAATGCTGTTGTGCTAACACAGTTGTTGGAACTAAAACTGCAACCTGTTTATTATCCATAACAGCTTTAAAGGCAGCACGAAGTGCAACTTCTGTCTTTCCATAACCGACATCACCGCACACTAAACGGTCCATAGGTTTAGGTTTTTCCATATCAGCCTTAACATCTTCAATGGCTTGAAGCTGGTCTTCAGTTTCTTCATACGGGAATGCGGCTTCGAATTCGCTCTGCCATAAAGTATCTGGCGAAAAGGCATGCCCATGTCCAGCTTCGCGTGCAGCATAAAGCTCGAGCAATTCTTTTGCTATTTCACGAACGGATTCCTTAATTCTGCTTTTTGTTCGTGCCCATGATGTTCCTCCGAGTTTATCCATCCGTACATTGGCATTATCTCCACCAATGTATTTTTGCACCATATCAAGCTGATATGTCGGCACATATAGAATATCTCCACCTAAATATTGGATCATCAGAAAATCCTGTGGACGACCTTCGATCTTCAATTGCTTAATTCCACCATACTTACCTATACCATGCGTCACATGAACTACATAATCACCAACATTCAAGTCAATAAATGATGAAATTGGTATACCTTCTTTGAATCTTTTCTTTTTGTAAAGCCTTCTATATCTGCCAAACATTTCATCATCTGATACCAGAGCTAGTTTTAGCTCTTCAGATGCAAATCCTGCAGTTATGGAGCAAACGTTTATAGATACGTTATCAATGTTCCTTTCTAACATCATGTCGCGCAGTCTTTCTGCTTGCTTTTCATTATCGCTCATGATGTTTACGAAATAGCCTTTATCCTGCCAACCTTCAATTTCCTTTATAAATGCATGGAAATTTCCACGAAGCCCGTCGAAATGCTGAATCCTGAGATCATATACATTGTTTCCAGATATATTATCTTCTTGCTTCCCATGAGATATATAAATTGCTTTTCGTCCTTTGCTTACTGAAATAAAATCATCAAATGAGGAAAACATCTTTGATGGAGGAGCTATAACGTGATCCATAGCGATCTCATTTTCATAGAAAGATTGAGCCTGTTCCATTAGATTTTTGATCTCCATGCGCATCCATCCGGGATTTTCTGCAATAATGATCACATTTTCTGGTAAATAATCCCAGAGATTTGATAAATTAGAATACAATAGCGGAAGACAGCCCTCAATACCTTCGAAAGTTCCACGTTCTAATAGCTTTGCGGTAAGCATTGTTACCTCATTAGAAAGTTTTGCAGACTTAAATTCCTTTATTATCTTTTCCGTTTCGTTCCGCCAATGCTCTATAACCTCCGGAGTAAGTATAATCTCGCTTGTTGGAACTACCCAGATTTCTTTATCAATAGCGTTTGTTGATCGCTGAGAGATAGGATCAAATTGCCTTATTGATTCTATTTCATCACCAAAAAGCTCTATTCTTACAGGTCTATCATAAGACAATGGATATATATCAATAATACCACCGCGGATTGCAAAGTCGCCTTTCATTTCTACAATATCAACGCGCTGGTATCCGCTATGAACCAGCTTTTCTGACACTTTAGACAGCTCTATTTCTTTACCGATAGAAAAATGTAAAGTTGCTTCTTGAAAGGCGGAATAAGGGATTATCTTATGCACAAGAGACCTGATTGATGTTACAATTATGTTTCTTTGCCCATGCATAAGTCTTTCAAGTGTAAGCATTCGATCTGCAAGTATTTCTTTTGCGGTAGAAGCACCTTCATGTAAAAAAGTCTGCCAGGGAGGAAATAGCAGAACAGAATTATCATTGAGGAATGTAGATATATCATGAGCCAGATTTTCTATTTCTTCATCGGTCTGCGTTACGACTAAAAAAGTGTAATCCATAAAGTCCTGGACAAGACAGCTAATAAAATATGCGAGTGAGGAACTTTTAACTCCTCTAACCTCTAACTGACATCTGCTGTTTGAAAGTTCAGACTTTATGGAATTATAAGTTTCGGTTCTACGTAAAATATCAAGCAAGCTATACATAGATATAGAGACAAGGATTTTTAATGGCTTTATGCTACCAGTCCATCTGGCAAGAGAGGCTTCTTTGGATCACAATTGTATTGCTTTCTGATAACAAGAATGCCCCTTTGAGGTTCAATACTAAAATCACCTTCGAAAGTGCCATCTGGCAGTTCTCGATAAGGCTTAAGTCCTGCATTCTGGAGGAGCTTTACTCTTTCTTCAGGTGTTCCATTATGCGGTCCGATATTTACACCTTCACCGACCCATACATTCTTGTCAATTATTACATGACTTAATATAGAACCCTTACCTATGCGAGTAGTATATTGTTTTCTTATCTGGTTACCATGAAATTCATTTTTTGTAGCTCCAAGCAATACACAGTTATTTAATCGACACCCTTCATCGATTGTAACCTGGTATCCCAGCACTGATTTTGCTATAAAACAATTATCATTGATGACATTTCCAGCACTCAGGATAACATCTCGTAGTATAGTATCACTACCGATCCATGGACCAGGCAATTTTCTTTCATTAGTTTTTATTTTGCACTTTGTAAAATCTATAGGCTTATTTTTTCCTACAAAGTCCATATTGCAATCAAAATAATCAATTATTCTACCAACATCTCGCCAATAACCGTCAAAAACATAGGCATAAAGCCTTAGATTGCATTCCTTCATCGCAGGTATTATATCTTTTCCAAAATCGTTACCACTGCAATTTAGAAATGATTTTAGCCTATCCCAGAAGAAGACATAATTGCCCATAGATGCAAGGTAATTTAAGTTTGGATCTTTAATCCCCAGAAGTTCTTTAATTCTTGACGGAAGCTTAAACCTTTCGATCACTTCCCTATCTGTTGGCTTTTCAGCGAAATCGATTATTCTGCAGGATTCATCTATACTTACTACTCCAAAATCCTTCACCTTGCTTTCTGGTATAACATTGGTCATAATTGTTATATCCGCATCATTTTCAATATGAAACTTTATTGATTCAGTATAGTCCATGTTATATATATGATCCCCGCCCAGTATAAGAATAACATTAGGATCATACCTATCAATGCGATCTGAATTTTTCCTGACTGAATCAGCAGTGCCTTCATAAGTAATAATATTATTTCTCCCTTTTTCATGCGGATATAAGATCTCAAGTTTATTATCTGTATTATTATTGAATCCCCAGACTTCACCACTTCCAATGTGCATGCTGAGTGTTTCAGGCTCAAATTGAGTAGCAATCAGCATAGTCGATATACCAGTGTTCTGAACGTTAGTTGCCACAAAATCAAATATTCTATAATGACCAAGAATGCTAACTGAAGGTTTACTTCTATCTTTAGTTAGAATTTCAAGCCTTGATCCCCTGCCCCCCGCCATTATGAAACTGAGCACATAATTATCTGCCACTTTCATCCCCTCCTTAAGATCTCAGCTGAATAGCCTTATATATTTTATTATAGGCGATCAGGGCAAAAAAAACAATAATAATATTTACCATTCATAAAGTCTTCATCCATAAACTCTAAACAGCAAATTCAAATAGAACATAATAAGGGCAAAACACAGAGACATAGGGACAAATTATATTTTTAATCACGAATGGCACGAATAAGACGAATTACACGAATACTAATTAAATATTTACGTGCCATTCGTTTTAATTCGTCTAATTCGTGATTATTTTATTCGTGTTCTTTATGTTTAATTTTTTCTCCGTGCCTCCGTGTCTCTGTGTTTTTTAAAATGCAGACAGGAGTTTTATTTTATACTTGGAATTAATAATCATTAATAGTAAAATAATATTCTGTTATGATCGGTATATATTTGATAACTTAATAGAGCAAAATTGGTTTACATACTTTATATAAATGGAGATATTTATGGGATCATCAGCTTCTTATATGGTTCGTGCGGCATATTGCCATCATCGTGCTACAGATGAAGAAATATATGATACAATATGCAGAATTGTTGAACCATTAAAAAAATCCATCGAAAAAATAGAAAATGCACGCAAGATCGTAATCAAAGCCAATATGGCATGGCCACCTGAACATATAGCTTATTTCGAAGGTCGCAGGCGAGAGTTAGTGGATGATTCTGTATTACGTGCTGTTCTCAAGTTTCTTAGAGGACGGACAGGTGCAGAGATCGTAGCTACTGATGTTGATGCACGTGATGTTGCTCAAACTGATGGAATAAATTATATACCAATATTAAATGAATTTGGAGTTAAATTTATTAATTCAAATGAGCCTCCGTTTCATATTTATGATGTTCCGGGTGGCGGATTTATGTTTTCAAAATACAAGTTGAGTGAGTGTTTTGTGGATGCTGATGCTGTTATATCCATTTCAAAGATGAAAAATCATGCTTTCATGGGTATAACCTTATGTCTGAAAAATCTTTTCGGTCTTACCCCAATGTTACCGCATTATCGACCAAGGTCGTATTTTCATCATATCATTCGGCTTCCTTATGTATTGCCAGATCTTGGATTAATAACACAACCATGCCTGAATATAATTGACGCGCTTGTAGGTCAATCTCGTCGTGAATGGCATGGCGACGGGCGTATTTGTAACACACTTATTGCTGGAGATCATGTGATCGCAACAGATGCCTGTGGAGCATGGTTGATGGGTCATGATCCGAAATCAGACTGGCCTTCTTCACCATTCAAACGTGACCGTAACGCATTACTAATTGCTGCAGAAAGAGGATTTGGAACAGTCAATCTGGAGGAAATTGATTTTCAGACGGAAGTTAAATCACCTCTTGAGAAATTTGATTCCGACGAACCTGATTCCTATGATACTGTCAGAAGCTGGCGTAAAACTACATGCGAACAGGCACTTTTTTATCGTGATCATCAAGAACAGTTTATGGAAAAATACGCCGGTCAATACATTTTCTTACAAGATGGGGAAGTAGTATTAAGTGGAACTGATTTCAGAAACTTAGGAAGCAGGAGAGGTCTGAGCCGTGGTAAGCCTGACCATGCTTTATGGCTTAAATTTGTAGACCCTGAGGATATGGAGGAAGAACACTTCGAAATCTATGAACAAAACCTTTTGACATTTAGCAAAGGTTCAGCATAATACCATTTTAAGCTATTAAGCATACAGTCGTCGTAGGTGTAGGTTTTGTATATTAAGCTAAGTGCCTTTGCCAAAAGATGAGCTTAGTTAACAAATATCGACAAAAAGCGAAACCTACCCCACATGAAAATCACATCATTTAACCTTTCAGATTACATTTTTACATAATTTATGTATCATCTTGAAAGGCTCACTTAAAATGATATTACCATTTAAAAAAATAATTATTCATTATGATTATCATCTATTATA